>Ga0209629_10001692_pt1 | contig 14237 bp, 12 predicted proteins | sample TergutCu122P5_FD_187286 | JGI IMG/M metagenome (GOLD analysis project Ga0209629, IMG submission 187286) | Cubitermes ugandensis P5 segment gut microbial communities from Kakamega Forest, Kenya - Cu122 P5 (SPAdes) (version 2) | ecosystem: Host-associated > Arthropoda: Insects > Digestive system... | reverse complement strand
ACCTAACTATATATTTCTCTCTCTCTCCCTCCTTCCCTCCCTATCTCATTATGGCTCAATTCTTCTGCATTACTAAGAAATACTTGTCTGAACAATTTCTGAACAGGAAATTGTTACATCTCCTTAACCTTTATCATTCAGTGTTTAAATCCCAATGCAGCTGCTGACAGCCAGAGATACTGTTCTAAATGACCATGCCTGCATATGCACAGAACAGCACTGTCCCTTTCAGCAGCAAAGAGTTACATTCAATTGGAAACAGGCATCCTAATAAAAAAATAAATAAAAGTTCAGTATTGTCTTAATGTTAAGTACATATACCTTTGGGTGGTCCAGTTGTTCCTGAGGTGTAAATAATCATTGCATCACTGTTACAATAGAACTGAGGATCTAGCCCCCCTTCTAGGGGTTGAAGTTCATCCCACAGAGAAGGTTCGGGCTTTGAAGGCAACAGTGTAGACTTAGGGGCAACCTTCATAGCCAGAACACGAAGTGCTTCGTCTAATATCAGCAATTTGGCTCCAGACTTCACCACCAACTGCTGAAGAGCATCAGCATATTCTGGGGTTGTCACAACCAAACTGGCCTCACTATTGCTAATGTAGTATTCACGGACAGGAGGAGGATGGTCCACTGCCATTGGAACAGCTGTAAAATCATATGATCAGGCTACAGCTTAACCTTAACTTCTTACTCTATGATCAACCAAGTAACACGTCAGAAAAGAAGTCTCCAGCACAAATAATAAAAAAATGTGATAATGTGCTCCCTGGTCAGGACTACTGCAAATGTCAAAGGCAGGCATAGATTAGTAAGGAGCAAATATGAACACTGCTTAGGAAACAAAACTGGAGAAATGTGCACAAAACACATCTCGATGAAGTGAAGACAAAACTCTTTCCTCAAAAACCGGTGCCCGACTGATTTAGCTATGACACGGCTACAAACCATGGTTATTTAAAAATAATAAAATGTGTTTTATTATACAACATACAGGGCTTCTGTAGACACTTTAACAAAACCTAACATTAATACTGCTTTTAATCTATTACTGTATCCTGTCAATATCCAACACCTACCATAGCACTGTTGCCAACAGAATGCTTACTACATAGAACTGTAACAAATGTTACTTTATTACTCTTTACAGCACTACTTAGAAGAAAATTGGTATTGAATGCGCAGAACTAATGCCTACAAATGTAATTACAGACAGAGAGACAGTGTGTGTGTGTGTGTGTGTGTGTGTGTAATGTATTGGAACTGGCCCCAAGTATCACCAGCATCAGCAGTACACATAACCAGTAATGTCAGAAGAATGGATAAGCCTGCTACTTCCTACTCAACACATCCCTTTACATGTTGCTCCAATATGTGATTGCAAAGACTCCTCCATTTTTGCCTCTGTAAGTTGCTCTCCACCTATCAATCCGTTTTTACAAAGCTGAGAATGCCAGAACCCGAAGAGACCCAAACCTCCACTCCATCAGCTAGGCTACAACACCACGAGACACACACACTGAAACATTTAGCCTTTGGGATACTGCCTTTTAAATCAAAGGTTCCTGCTGCAGGTGGAACAATGTTCAATTTAAATACCCATTGTGAGACAATGTTTCCTTCTCAGATGAAAAGGACATACATTCAATGGGATAGCCTTTTCCCATTCATCTGTTACAAGTTGAGGGGATCCTTATACTGTAACAATGCCACAGAACAGGTAGATAATATTCAGTCTCTACCGCCAGTCGCAGAGGAGCAGGAACGGTACATTTTTCTGTGCACAATAACGAAGGACATAACAGCAACAGCATTACAGATATGCAGTATTTTCCCACTACCACAAAACTTTGTAATGATCCTCATCCCCTCAAGTTATACCCAGTGCGACTGATCAAATGGAAGTATAGTACAGCGTGATTCAAAAAGATGGACTCAATTTTGTATGTCTATATTTCCTGAACTATATATGGTATGTGAATGATCTACATAATATTTGAAAGAGGAGGTCCTAAATTTTCAAATACCACCACTAGAGCAATCGCCTAGCGCACAGCCGTGCAGCAGCGTCAGTTGAGAGCAAAATGGCTATTATGAAGCACTATGCACTGCTGTGCAGCGTGTGTTTCATCTTCATTTCAACATCTTCAACATCAACAACGTCCTCCAACAAGGAAGAGCATTTGTCGTTGGAATCACCAATTTGAGCAAATAGGCTGTCTGTGTAAAGGCAAAAGCTCTGGCCGACCACGCATATCAGAGGAGAACGTGAGACGAATTCAAGGGAGTTTTGAGCGTAGCCCATGCAAGTCAACCTGTAGAGCGAGCAGAGAACTTGGAATACCGCAACCAACTGTCTGGCGTGTGTTGAGGCGCCATTTACTGTTCAAGCCATATCATATTTGTCACTAGTCCTAATTTTGAAATATAGACTTATGAAATTGAGTCCATCTTCTTGAATCACGCTGTATTTGTGTCAAGTGATCAATACTGCTGAAGCCAGTCACTAAGCCTACAATGAAACATAACAACCCAACATGTGTCATGTGGTTAATACTGCTCAATTCAATCAGTAAACCTTGGGCTATGTACTGCATTCCACCATGCGGACAGCATGCATGTGCACACAATTCTAGTTTGTGTCTGGCTTGGCAGTGATTGCCAGTATGACAGTGGCATCAATGAGTGTGTGCAATCCATTTCTGCTTGAGAATAATGCCTTAGAATTTGACTTACATTTTACAAAGACGCAAAGAAAACGTTATATTTATAGGCCAGTAACAGTTATCAAAATAAAAAAATTACTTGATGAAAATGTACGGCAGGAGTACATTAGACAAAAGTAAAACAATATTTAATTACAACTGTTGCATGTACATGTTGTAAAATGTGCTTTTGGAATTTGTGATTCAAACCAAAAGACTCTGGACAAAGTCACTGAAACACAAGTCGACACACTGCCTTACTGCACAATGTTATCATAGACAATGAGGATCTGCATGAATGTTTACCTTCAATGTGACAGCCTGGATGCACATCTCAGTACTCACTACTCAACAATTCAGAATAAATTAACTCTGTTACCATTTCCACCAAATGAACATGAGACTTATGTTGTGAATTTTTTGACTGTCCATATGGTTCTGTACTACAGCAAAAACAAGCTATTTGAGATGAGAAGTAATTTGAAGTCATCATTACACTACTGCAATCTATTAACTCAGTCATTTTTAACTGTATACAAACATGTCTATAAACCAAATAAAAATGCTATGTTGTAGTACTTCTGCTGATTTTCAGTATGGGTAAATCATTCCTCTATTCCATATCAGCCAAGTCCCTATTTTTGTAGTCTTTATTTCAGTGATCCCACAGTACCGGTCTCAAAAATTAAAGCCTCCGTCATTGTAGACTTAAAGTCTGCATGTGCTCATAAACTGCTAGCACACTCCCCATTAACAAACTCCCACACATGGCAGTTTTTCTTTCCAAATACCTAACAGTACTGCTGTCTTTGCAACTTCTGAAATCACAGCACCAAATGTCCTACATACCACTGCCACCCACATGTGACCAGGAGGCCACAGGTAAACAAGCTTGGACACTATTTCCTACCAGAGTACCCATTTTAAACACACGCACACTACACACTATTATACAAGACAGACCACTTTATGTATATGATTATCCACACAAGAGGGACATAAGAAATTCTGTGCATGCTGAACACTGGCATGCAAGACAGAGACTAACCTTTAGGGCAATTTTACTATTTGTGTCAACTGATCAGTGCCACTAAATCTGATCTCAAATCCTACCAGAATGTAGTAACCAAATATGGCACACAAAACTACAGAACCAACTAAACCAACTAAATGTACTCTTGTATAATTTAACTTTACAACACTTCTACATGTTTCGGGCCATTATCAGGAAGTCAGTTGTAGAATACAAGCATTATGGTATAATGTTATGTCCAAGTACATGCAGTACTATGATGAATCATCAATGTGTGTTATAAGATGGAGTAGGTACACTGGAATTATAATGAAAGTTATTATAGAACATATAAAAGTAAATATAAAAATTAATATAAAGCATAAATACTTAGTCTTTACAATACAAAAGATGGTCAAGTGCTTATAAAAATGCAATAAAATGCTACAGAGTGTAAACTCTAAATGTATATATTATAAGACAGAGTGATACTTACAGTATGTACCAGCAGTGGATGCAGTCTTATGGTTAGCAGAGCAAGCTTGGTACTGAGGTCTAGGAAGTAGGTACTAAGCATGACTATTTTTTGTATGTAAAAATTAAATATTTATACTTTTATACATTTTTATATACACTTTTTATATTTACTTTCATATGTTCTATAATAACTTTTATTACAATTCCAGTGTATCTACTCTATTTTATAACACACACTGATGATTTAACATGGTATCTTATACACTAGGACATAACATTATACCATAACGTTTGAATTCTACAAGTGACTTCCTGATGAAGGATCTTCAAGGCCTGAAACATTTAAAAGAAGTTGTGTAAAATTAAATTATAAAAGAGTCCATTTTGTTGGTTTTAACTGTAATAGTTGTAACACAATACATGGTATAAACAACATTAAAATTGACACTTATGTGTTAGTACTGCAAGAACACAGATTACACGGCAAATGAGTATATGTAAACCAGACATGAATCAATGGTGTAAACTGGGACACCCAAGTCTGTAATACACCTTACCTATCTGACCACTCATCCAGCATGCCCACTGAGCGATGATATATGATGCATCATTTGGGCAGAGGAATGCAACTCTCTCTTGTTTTTTATCACCCAAATAACCGGATATTTCTCCAGCAAACTGACGACTGCTAAGAAATATTCCACGATATGTGTAATCGCCATGGCGATCACGCAGAGCAATGCGATCACTAAACTGTGGTGCATGTCGAAACACTGGAACTACTGGCGATTTCAAGCCACTAAACGACTCTCTTTGTGTCGGGTTACAGGCTGCATACGTCTGCTGCAAGCAACGTGATAACACACAGATACTTGCTGACTTACGGCCACAGCAAGAAGCTACATAGCGGCCAGCCAGCAAACATGCCATTCTTCAATTAGTATCTGCAATGATGATCCTTCTGAAACAGTAACACCGTAAATGAGTACTAACTTCCTAGCAATTCTGACGAAATGAACTTCACACTACAACCACCCTCAACGAAAAGTAATTCATAGGCCTTGATGCGCGAAACTTTAGTCAAGGTCCTACTTTATTCGGATACACTGCCCCTTCGAAACCTTTTCGGTAGCCATTAGGGGTTTATTAGCAACATGGCAGTGAAATGCGTGTATGTGCCCTCATTACGTGTTCTTCCATTTCTATGTACATCACCGGCTAAGGCTGAAGAACTATACTTCCAAAACAATTTATCTACTTCAAACACTTGAGAAACTCCTCAACATGCCCACACTACACCAGACGTACCACAACAAAACAAAACACTACTCAAGTGCGCAGTGTTTACGCCAAAAAGCACTCTGACAGGGAGATGTATTCCATCATGGATCAGAGTTGCATTTCATAGCTCCTATAATCTGTGGCTCCTAAACTAGATAATCAGTGACAAGTATTAATCTATGGTCAGTAATCTGTGCATGACACTGACGGACTTTTATATACAGCGCTACGTGTAGGAATTAATGCAGGTGGTTTTACTAGACCTTTGCTGGCCAGAGCCTCTTGTATTGCATATTTGATTAGGGCCAAAGTCCAATGCTAATATATATGTATATTCTTTCACACCCGGAAAGCTGCAGCCTTACAGTTTGCTTGAAACTGACTGTTAAACATTACCAAACTGTTTTCGACAGTCTCAATAGGTAAGTCAAAGTGTTAGTAGTAACAGCAGTTCCTTTCACGTTGCAAGGGATCCGAGGTGATCGGGTTGGATTTTCTTAGCAACAAGTACTGGGTCTTGGTATCCCTTATTCGTTCTGGCGTTTCGTGCGTTCTACGAACCTTTGCACTCTGTTTTCCGTGGTAGTAGAGATGTGGCGCCAGTTCATCGAAGGTTACTTCGTAGTTCTTCAAAAATCTTGTGCTGTGTTCCTCTGCTTCTGCTACCACCTATCAGTCCTAACATCAGATCTTAATTAGATTACTTGTGTAATATATCCTGACGGGAAATTAAAAAAAAAACATTTTCAAATGCCGTCCAGTTGGTCTTTTTTTTTTTAAATCCAGGGATCAGCCATTATCAGAAAGCTAATAGTGACATAGCCAGTTCAGAAATTTCCCGCTATTGCCATCGGTCTCTTTAAGCATAAATATAAATAAATGTAGTCCGCACCGTTTGTTAATGTGATCATTTCCTCCTGTTCATTTCTAGGTCTTTAAAGTGGCCCCCATCAATTTTTGGCAAAAAATTAACATACATTTATAATCTGTGATACGTTCTACATGCCATGTCCACCTCATTCTCTATGATCTGATAAACGTATAGTATATGCTGAAAAGTAATATTCATGAAGGCCCTCATACTCTAGCGTACTGTCAGCTACTCCCTCATACAGACAAATGTTCTTACCATCCTGTTCTCAACCACTTATACCATTATGATTTCAGTCGGTGGGATGTGATACCGCGTGTATGGCATAAATAGACATGATGCTTGGCATCATCCAGTCCACTTAAAGATGGTTTATAAAGTGTTTTGCTTGTGAAGTTGGTAGATCTGTGCTACTAAATGCCAATCATCTTTTGTCATGTTTGCCAGGACCAGTTCCCATCCTATGCCAGTAAATGAACACAACTGTGTATGTTTAAAGCACTTTACTGAGTTTGTTTGGAGATCATGTTCTTTGTTACAATGATCACATCCTTTCCTACATACTTCATGAATGCATTTTCAGTTTGGTGCATGCATCTGTTTCTGTTTGAAGGTCTAATCTTAAAACACAGCACAACCAGCTGGGTCACTATGCAGCATGACTTGTTCCCATTGGTTTAGATAGTATTTGTTATTCCATCCACTGTTTGCATCTTCCTGCTTCACTCTTCTTTGATTCAGCAGGTTCTCTGAAGCTGGAGTGGATGGCAATAGTGGTTGCTACCAAAAGTCTTCTACACAAAATATTTGCTTCACTATCTTCATATGACCCCACTTCCCCCTCATTGTGTATGGTCATATATTTTATTTATATATGATGTCTTCACTGCTTCTAGGTTCACAATGTTTCCTGCTCTTTGATGGCGCTGTATAAGCTGTAGACCATAGTTTAATATTTACATAAAATTTGCCTTGAAAAGTGTACTTCTTCTTTTTGCTGATAGGAGACTAAGCTTGTCAATTATTTAGTATTGCCCTGATGGTAGTTTTTGTCCTTTCCTTTTCATGGTGGGAGAACACTGTCCTCATAGTTTGCAGTGCTGTGCCAAGATGACTTAAAAGTAGTACCATTGCTAGGTTCTCTCTTCCCTTCATCATCCTCCACTCTTAAAGACTACAATTTCCTCTGATATATATATATATATATATATATATATATATATCAGGTCTCATTTTGTGACTACACCTGATCCACATCAGTTGCTACAATATTGAAATGGAGAGGCTAAGGGGATCCCATGCAATACTGTGTTGGCATTACCTCATGGGCAGACTTATTGCTGTCACCAGTAATCATACAGTTCACTGACAGTAAGTTCACAATTATATATGTCAGTGGGTTCATTCTACCTGCATGTTCCAGCTTCTGTTCTAGTAGTTTTTAATGGGCATGTCAAAAGACCATTCTATAATCAATATACACTGTGTACTGCTTCCCTCCTAGTATTTTTAAGAGTATGTGCTAAGCCTGTCTGTTATTATTGACTGCATTTTTAGTGCTATCCCTTTCCAAAAACCAAATTCAGCTTCTAGGAGCATTCTGTCAACTATGTTTTCTGCTCTATCAGTCAGATCATAATGAATACTGTACTTTGAAGCTCACACATTCTAATGGAATTCCCTGGTAGGTAGCCAGGTGATGGGTGCTGCCTTTTTCTTTTAATGTAAATTTAGTGGTAGACTTCTTCCAATTTTCTGGCATCGTATCTCCCACTTCCAAACACTTGTTGCAAGAGACTAGTCAGTGGCCTTTTTAACAGCTATTTCGATGCATTATGGTGATAAAAAGGGTGTCCACAAAAGAACTTTACACTTACAAAATGATACTGAAGGCAAATTTGGTATACTTACAACATTTCCTACATCAGTCAATACAGATTCTCTCAAAGTTTTGTTTCTGTTGACCCAGATCAAATTTATTGTGCACCACTGCTGCCAGATTGGACTAGTCTTGAAAGTGACAGTACCACAAAAATAAGAGTTAGTCATGTCTGCTTCTGGCAAACACAGAGTCAATAACATGTGCAACATGCATTTTGCACCAGTTTCACAAGAAACCACCAACAGTACTTTGGTTTTTGTGGGCTGCGTTTGAAGCAAGCCTGACATTGCCCACAGCTGCACCAGAGAGAGAACCAACTAGGAAATACACCCATTATACTCAGATGTCTTGCACTAGGCATAAATGGATATGAGGGATACTGTAGGATTGCTGGTAATGACAATCACAGTAAACACATATACTATATTTATTAACATCACGAAGTTGTACAGAGTGGCGTGATGTAAGTTGTGGCTCAATCGCTGAGATTAACTGTATATGTCACTGGGCCTTCCCCAGCGGTGTTGACTGTAGTCAGAGAACAGGGCTGCTGTGAAGTGAAGTCCGGTCGGCCGAGAGCAATGGTGTACTGCTAGATGTTCGGTTGGTCTTTTGACTTGGTGAAAACTATATCTGTAACACTCCTACAGGTGTGCCAAAAGTTGTCATAATATTTATGCTCTTTACTAGTGTGAGCGCTTCTGAGTCTAGGTATTCTACCACTGCTTTCATTTTGCTGACCGTCTCATCTATCCTGCAGTAGATATTTTCAAATCAGGGTGTTTGGAGAAGTTTTTCCAGCTTTGTACATGCAAATTCCTGTGCTCTGCAGGCATGTGATATGCACTTTCACAGTTGCTAGTATGCATATATTATTATTATGCTTGTCTGGATATCCATCACATTTTATTCTTGGTGCACCATTTTGAAAGGGTGAAATATGCATTTAGAAGGTGGGTGATACTACCACTGTTTCTTCCCACTGCTCATGTCGCATATGTGTTAAGGGGGAGGTATTCCACCCCACTAGTTGGAGCATCTCTATCAGTACAGCAATGTCATGGTTACGAAAAATGTCTTGGGGGCATATGTTTGTTGTTCTTTGGTCCTTTTGTATTTCAGGTTAGAATCTTTATTGTTTTTTTCCTGTGAAAATGAAATTGTCTTGTGAGGATGTCTTTGGACCAGTAATCTGGTGTACTTAGGTTTTATAGGTCTGCAAGGACGATGCTTACCTTAAAGAAGAGGTAAATTTTGTAGTTTATAGTGGGTTCTCCCTTAATACCTGTATATGAACAACCTTGATTCTGAACAAAACAGTTGAACATACAGAAAAATGGGCTGTAATACATGAAGTTACATTATTATTGGAGACATTGAATTATTATTCTTGTAGGACATACCTGTAATTGATAAAACAGTGTTACGCTTATAAATGCTAGTGATCATTCTTCATTCTGTGCTACATTTCTATTACTTTTTGTTTGTGTACCATTTTACAGCTATCCCCAATATGATTAATGACAACATTAACATATATTACCGTTTTACTAAAATCCCTGTCAATAATCTGAATATGCTTTCTTATTCTTTGAAACATGTATTCTAAAATTTGTTCCCTAGTATTAAATGCAACTCTACTACCACTAAAGAAATTAAAAATGTAATAACGTTTTTTAAATCATCAAATTCTTTTGGTTATGATGAACTTCCTACTAAGGTATTAAAATTATGTTCCCATTTCATTAGATCCCTCTAAATTATATGTGTAATAGGACTCTTTTTACAGGAGTTTTCAGTGATGGGTTGAAATGTGCAATTATAAGACCTCTATTTAAGAAAGGCAATAAAAATGATATATCCAATTACAGACCAATATCAGTTTTAACCTACTTTTCAAAAATTTTTGAAAAAGTAATGCAAAATAGACTGTTGAAGTATGTGACTTTTAATAATTTTTTAAGTAATGAACAGTATGGCTTTAGAATTAAACTACAAACTGATAATGCTACATATCAGTTAACAAATGAAATCCTAAATGCTTTAAATAATAAATTATTAATAGGTGGTATTTTGTTTGACTTAGAAAATGCATTTTCCTGCGTTCAGCACAAAATTCTAACATCTAAACTTGAAATCTATGGCATGATGGTACCCATTATAAACTTTAAGAATCCTATCTGACCAACAAATATCAAAGAACATTACTGTATAATTAGAACTATAATATTACCACATCAACTTGGGCTAAAGTTGAACGTGGTGTCCCCCAGAGTTCGGTTTTGGGACCTTTGCTTTTCCTTATTTTTATAAACAACTTACCTAAGTTTGTAAGAGATAAATTGGTTCCTGTTCTATTTGCAGATGACACTAGCATCTTATTGTCCCATTCAAATCCTACTGACTTGAATAACAATATCAACACACTATTTAAAATTTTAAGTGGTTGGTTTAAATAAAACTTACTTTCCTTAAATTTTACCAAAACCCAATTTACTAATTTCATAACTAAAAATAATAACCAAATTGAAATAAATATTAATTATAATAATAAATCTATTCCTACTATTACTTATATGAAATTTCTTGGTTTAAAAATTAAACACTACATGTAGCTTAATTGAAAATATTAAACCATATTTGTCTATTTCTACTCTGAAGATCATTTATCATTCCCTTTTTCACTCCATTATGTCTTATGGCATAATATTCTGGGGAAACTCATTGCATAGTTCTGTAATTTCTAGAATGCAGAAAAGGGTAATTAGGATAATATTGAGATGTGGGTATAGGGAGTCTTGCAGAGAATTATTCAAGGAATTAAAAATATTACCACTCTCATCACAATATATATTCTCTTTATTATTGTTCATTGTTTTGTTTAAATTAGTGTATATCATAACAATAATACCTGACAAAGAAATGATTTACTCTTTCCTGAGGTAACTCTGGCCATGTATCAGATGGGAATTTATTTTTATTCAGGCTCAAAATCATTAACAATCTTCCCAAGACAATTAAGGATATCTCCAGGAAGCCTAATAAGTTTAAAAATGCTTTAAAGTACTTTCTGCATACACACTCATTTTATAGATTAGATGGAATTTTTTAACAAACAGTACTATTTAACTCTTATCGAGTTTATATTATCATGTCTCCTTACATTTTATACATATAAAATTCCTCTGTACTTATACATTATTCATTGTTCTTTTACTTCATTAATTTTTAAATTGTATATCAAAGTTCATGTATATTTTTTTAGCTTAAATGTGTTGAAGTTGTATTTGTAATTTTGTAATTATTTGTGTTTACTTATTTTAATTTGAAATTCTGTTCTAAATTTGTACTATCTTATATTAATTTTTCTTGACTGTCTATCTTAGGGACAGGCTCTTCTGTTAGAGCCGACCTGCATATTTTTTGACTGTTCCTGTATCCATCAGAACAACTCCTGTATATGGATTTTTTTTAATACTATTAAAAGAATCAAAGAATCTTTCAGATAACGAGGTCTTAAATTACCACCCTGCCGCCTGGTCTCATTTACACTGGTTAAGCAATAGTCACTATCGTGAATTGTCTCTCTGGTACGAGGTGTGGCAATTTAATTCCCGGAATGACCCTGTGAAAGCAAAATTTGCTTACCTGTGCACTAGCGGCTGCTGTCGCCTTCGAAATACTCTCCTTGTGAAGCTATGCACTTCGTGAGACGATGGTGCAACTGCCGGAAACAGTCTTGAAAATCGTTTTCTGGAATAACTCGCAGTAATGTTTTCACGTTGCGTTGGATGTCAGAAAGGTCAGCAAATCTTTGTCCCTTCAGGGCATTTTTTAATTTTGGAAAGAGCCAAAAATCGCAGGGGGCTAAGTCAGGTGAATAAGGTGGATGGTCCATTTTTGTAATGGAGTTCTTAGCCAGGAACTCACGAACTCTTAACGCATCATGCGCAGGGGCATTGTCTTGGTGGAGGTTCCACTTATCAGGCCAGAGTCCGGGTCTTTTCCTCCAATCAGATTCCCGTAACCTTGTCAGCACCTCCAAATAACACTGTTGATTTACCGTTTGTCCTTGTGCAATGAATTCATAGTGAACTATCCCCTTGTGATTGAAGAAACACACAAGCATGGTCTTGACCTGCGACCGAGACATGCGTGCTTTTTTCGGCCGAGGTGAATTCTGTGTTTTCCACTGTATGCTGTCGTTTTGTTTCCGTGTCATATTGAAAACACCACGTTTCATCACCGGTAATGATCCTATCAAACGTCTCTGCATTGCGTAAAAATCAAATGAAATGTGAAGCCGACATTGTTTCTGGTCATGTGCCAAGATTCGATGCACCATTTTTGTGGAAATTTTTCTCATTCCCAAATCTTCCTTTACAATTTGTCGCACTGTTTTCCTATTCATATTCAGTTCTTCTGCTATTACTATCACACCTTATCTTCGATCTGAGCGCACCAAGGTTCGTACTCTGTCCACATTTGCATCTGTCCTGTGCGTTTTTGGCTTCCCACTTTTTGGGTCGTCTTGCACATCTTCTCGCCCTTCCTTGAACCGCCTGTGCCATTCAAAAACACTCAATTTCTTCATAGCGTATTCACCATAAGCCACTGTTAATAGGGCTAATGTTTCACTAGCACTTTTACCAATCTTTACACAAAACTTGATGTTTATCCGCTGCTCCAGATTCTTGTCACTCATTTTTCCGCCAACCGTATACCACGTACACGTACTACTTCCTGTGCTGCTCGGGAACAAACGACTTATTTGGTCTGTGGCTCATGTAAACGCAAGTTGGAACATGTCCAAACGTGCTTGAGTACATGAGTTTGCCTGACTCAGCACCCCAGCGACACGCTGCGACTATTCCGGGAATTAAATTGTGGCACCATGTATCTCAGATCAGACCACGAGTAGTGTGTAAGCCTATAATGAACCTTGAGTAGTGATTTGTATCTACAGCTTTGTTACCAGAACACAAAGTTTCATTGTCATTACTAAAGCTTGCCTTTCAGTCATTGTCATGGACAAAGCAGGTGAGAGAGAACACCTGTAAGGGATATGAACCCTGAACAATTAATATAATTCTAGAACAGGTATTGTGAAATGGCAATTATATTTCATGATAAGTATATCATAGTTGTAAACTCTCCTTATAATAAGGTCCATTGTGCTAGCTTTTAACGTATGGTATATGGAACTGTCATTCAAATTAACACCTGATATATGGGCCGTTTAACTTTTGTACACAGTTTTAGTAACTATGATTAATATATGTGATGAAACGAACCTGCTCTCTGCTTTTCAGCTGCCATGGGTCGCAACCGGAAAGACAGTACAGGCACTAACATGGTGGATCATTATCGGAAACAAATTGGTAGGAAATGCATTTTAGCGCTTCACACATGAATCATGCGACTTCCTGTATTGCACAGCTTAAACATTTTGTCAGTATACGCTAAAGAATTCGTTAAGTCGAGTGTAAAGCAAGAAGCTATGTTTCACTCTCAGTGTAAAGTAAAAATTGAGAAAAGAATGTGTCCATAATCTTTTATGTCATCTTGCTCCATAACCCGTAACTTAAAAAATAAACAAATAAATAAATTTAAAACATTTTGTGAAATGTATGTCTTAATATAATAAATGTGCAGCATAGTTTTCTTTCCTTTCTGAGGCTTCAAATTCAAGCTCAGTAAGAGAAATACTTGTAATTAGAAAGGTTGGTGCAGAGCCGACAGACACATTTCAGTATGAGATAATTTATTAGTTGAAAAACATTGAAATGAAATGCACCAGTATGTTCACAAAATGCAACTTTATTATTTGTGGTGGATTACATCATGAAGGTGGCCTCCTTGACTTACACATGATCAACAGAATTATCAAGAACTCCATGCAACAAATTTTGGTTTTGTTTGATGGGAGCAATTTCAGCTTGAACTGCACAGTTCAGGTCCTGTGTTTTGTGTGTGTGTGTGTGTGTGTGTGTGTGTGTGTGTGTGTGT
>Ga0209629_10001691_pt1 | contig 14238 bp, 11 predicted proteins | sample TergutCu122P5_FD_187286 | JGI IMG/M metagenome (GOLD analysis project Ga0209629, IMG submission 187286) | Cubitermes ugandensis P5 segment gut microbial communities from Kakamega Forest, Kenya - Cu122 P5 (SPAdes) (version 2) | ecosystem: Host-associated > Arthropoda: Insects > Digestive system... | reverse complement strand
AATAATAATAATAATAATAATAATAATAATGATGATGATGATGATGATGATGATGATGATGATGATGATGATGATGATGATGATGATGATGATGATGATGATAATAATAATATAAGTAATCCATCTCCCACTTAATAATACTTTACACCCTGTTGATGGGTCAACAACTCAGTATAAGTTATGTTTCACTTTCAAATAATTGTTTATGGATTAAATTTATTTTGTTTTCCTATCTGTTGGCCAGATTACTTGACTTCTGACCTTTGTGCCTGAACCAAAAGCATAAGCCTACACACTTTGGTGTATTTTGTGAGATGTTTACATTTAATTCTGCATTTAAAAGTGTAAAGCTATTAATAAATAACTACAGGTTTGGTTTGTTTTGGCCCAATATCATGATTCATACCCATTTCTTTCAACCTCATACTAGAGGTCAGATGATTCTGGCACTTTATTTCTAGGAATACACCCCCACAGACCATGTTATTGTGAATTTTTCAGTCTTAGTTTAGCAATGTGACAATTATTCCTAAGAGGTTACAAGAAGTTGCACATAACCTCAATATAAAGCAAGTGACCTGGCTTAAGAGGCGATATTATTTTACCTCTTTGTAAGACAAGCTATTATTATTTCCCCATTACAAGCAATTCTTGTAACATTATGTCCCCATTAACACATACCAACTTAGGCTTAATTAACTTTCTTCGAGTAATAAATTTTGGTAATATTGTACAATTATTGTTGTTAAGTGTCGCCATGATAAATTGTCTTGCTGTACTCTTTTATATGCATACTGTGTATATATATATATATTTATATTTATATGTGTTGTGTTGTATGTGTATGTCTATTGCCATATCTTTGGATCGATGGAATGTAAAAATAAAAATACCAGTACAATTTCAATTAAAATATTTAAGCCAGTTCATAAACCAATAACTTTTGTAAGTGAGACAGCCAAGTGAACATGAGGCCTGCTAAACTACACACTCAGCAGATGCTTTAAGTTACTGCAGCCTCTTGAATTGTTTGTTCAATCATCACATGGAACATTTGATTTTAAATCATTCTGTGAATGTTTTAATACACTGCATCACATACACCTAACTATGTATCTGAACTAATGTGCTTTGTCCTTTCTATTCTTTTATGGCACAGTGGTTACTATTTGTATCATTTACCTTACATTAAGACAGTGTGCATGCACTTGTTCTTGATAATTCAAAAGACAAATGATTGTGTCCTTAAACTGTACCATCCATTTGGTAATGAAGATGCAGTAAATTTTCTGTAAGGCATGCAATGACTTTTTAATTGTTATATAGTAAGTTTCAGACTGTCAACCTACATGCAGATGCCCATATTTATTGGTGCAACAACCAGCAGACAGACAGGCACATATGTATTATCTGGACCTTGTTCAATGTTTGACACATTGACTGTCTTACAGACATTACACTGACGGCACAATGACACTAAAAATTACACAACATTGTGTGTTTCAGGTAGAAAAGTTACTGCAACCTACTGTCTGGCTGGATGCAGCCACACAGGTCTTCTACTCATTTGGACTGGCATTTGGCTCTCTGATTGCATTTGGCAGCTACAATCCACCAAAGAATAATTGTGTTCGTGATGTGATTCTTGTGTCTGTGGCAAATGTTTTCACTGCTATCTACGCAAGTGTCGTCATTTTTGCCATCCTTGGCTTCAAGGCCATGACAAATTTTGACAAATGTATACACACGTAAGTAACAATTAACTAAGAACAGATCGATTACAATAGGCTTGAAGCAACATTAGAATACAAAGATCATAATAATTACAATGTATCTGAAACAGCCTACAGGCTGCTTAAAGCAGCTGAATGAAACCAAAGACACTATATAACATACATGCATAAATACACGCATACATGAACACACACACTGAAAATTGTGTGTGTAGCAGTCAGAACTGGTAATAGTCATGAACAACAGCCTACAATATCAGCCACAAACTGCAGTGGAGGATCAGTGGATCTGGGAATTCTTGAACAGTCGAAAAACTGTTAGATGTTATGACATCAGTCACTGGGGCAGGTGGATGCATAAACTGTCATTTACTTTGATTGTTTAAAGAGCAACAGTGTAGACAAAAAATAAAATAATCATATGTTCTGCAGCCAATGGAACTTTTCTAACAAATCTGAAAATTAAAAATAGACAGTCTTATTTATAATTGTGCTTGTTGTTATGCAAAAGTGTGAAACCTGATATCTCATATTAACACTGTTCAAGAACAGGATGCTGAGGAAGACATTTGGACTTAAAGAGGAAGGAAGTAGCAGGAGACTAAAGAAAACTGCATAATGAGATGCTTCATGATATGAATATTACTTAGGTGATCCAATCAAGGTGGATGAAAAGAGCAGGGCATGTGGAACATACAAGGGAAAAGAGAAATGTATACAGGGTTTTAACAGGGAAAAATTTAGGAAAGAGATGACCAGGAAGACCTAAGCATAGATGGAAGACAATACAAAAATGGGTCTTAAGAAACAGGATGTGAGGACATGGGCTGGATTAACTTGGCCAAGTACAGGGAAAAGTGGCAGGCAGTTGTGAACACAGTACAACTACTGGATTTCATACGATATGGAATATTTATTGACTAACTGAGGAAGTACCATCTTGTCAAGGAGAACTCTGGTCATTGTAATCAGTCAGCTACTCAGTCAATCAGGTGGTTTTATTTCAACATTTTCTTCAATATAACAATGTCCTGTGTTACAGGAACAAGGAAATACTGGTTGGTATGGGGAACCTCAGTGGCATGAATGCAACAACAGAAGAGTATGAAAGTGTATACAGCAAAATGGGCAATGAGACATTTAAACCACATGGCATGCAAGTTTGCAGCTTAGAGAAGCAGCTTGATCAGGTCAGGCAATTATATATTTTGTGCTGCTGGGGTAAGGCACTGGACTTATTCTGAAGGTTCTGGTTTGATCCTCAGTCACAACTATGTCAATTATTTCTGATCACAGATAGAGATACTGTTATACATTCTGCAGATCCAAAATTCAAGTCGAGTGACAATGGGAAAAGTAATAATTTATAAAAAATACAAAATATGCAGAACTAGTACAATACAATAATGTTATAAATATTTCATACACAGCATGCAAATGTTACATTCAGTCAATTTTGATCATATATTGAATCAATTACTGCAAGTCAGATATTTTATTTCACTGTGTAACTTCACAAGTTTTGCCCTCTGTATGCAAGATAACATCGTACGTGATGTGCTGTGTTGCAGGCAGCTGAAGGGACAGGCCTGGCATTCATTGTTTTTACACAGGCTATTGTGGAGTTACCAGGAGCCCCATTCTGGGCTGTCATATTTTTCCTCATGCTGCTGGCACTTGGTATTGGCTCACAGATTGGCATTCTGGAGGGCATGCTGTGCACAATCTTTGATATTGACATTTTTAAGAGGATTCGCAAACAGTATGTCACAGGTGAGGTAGTAGAAGTTAAACTGCAGTTTAGACAGGCCTGTGTGTTAAATTAATGCAAGCTAATAGTGACATAACATTGAAGTGCAGTTTAGACAGTGTGTGTGTGTGTTAAATTATTGTGAGCAAATAGTGAGACAAACATATGATCTTTCAGTTAATTTCTTTTGGTCCTCTTATGAAAAGTATTGCAATTACAGAATGTGACCCAGCCCAGGGTCACATAAATTTTGATTTGACATGTTTAGAGTTATGGACCTGAAAACTCAAAAAAAAAAAAAAAAAAAAAAAAAGGTTTGCAATCCCTGAATGGTAATGTACAGCATGTCAGCAGAGACAGATAGCAATGCAATAATGTTTAAAACTGAATAATTATAACACTTATTGCTTTTGTTTCAAAGAGTATGAAGTACACTTACAGTATGCAGTACACTCGCAGAATGAAGTACACTTACAGAAGAAAGTACACTCATACCATGAAGTATAATCACAGGTGTATTTAATCTCAATGAAAACACTTACCATATTTTTTGCTTGAAATGCTGTGCAGTCCACCATAGAGTTCAAAATTATTGGTTTGGTCCTCACAATATTTGAGTTTGAGACCCATTTTAACCGTTTCCAATTTCTATTTCAAAACTCATTCCAACCAGCCAAAAGAGGTTGGCAAACAATGCAATAAGAAATGCACATAAGCTATTTAAACACAAGCCATCTGCTTTTGCTGTGTGTGAACTACAAGACAAGACCAAGTTTAAAACTCCTTTGGTAACTATAAGCCATGAAGTCTTCTCAAGTGAGCAGCCACTTGAAAAAAGTGTTCACAGTCAATATTTAGGCCACAGAGATACATTTACAGTCTAGTAATGCCTCACTCAGGTTAAAATATCTTCAGACACTGTGCACATGTACAGTCAGTATAAAGATCTGTTTATTTCAAAATTCCATGAAGTCCATGCAGCATCCTTATTACTGACTCAACTTGCTTAACCCTTCAAAACCTGATATTCATCTAAATAAGTCAGAAACTTAGTTGCTGCCTCACAGAAAACACTGCATCTTCACTGCAAACACAAATCAATATTTAGGAAAATAACCTTTCCTAGAGGTGAAGCAGTTGGGTGTGAAGCTGATGACCCCACACTTCCACCCAGTGCTGAGGTTAAGAATGAGTGGAACTAAACCTCTACTCTTTCTGTAAGACTTCATGGCTGACACAGGGACAACTTTACCTTTACAGTTTCTACTGTTGTTTTTAGGAAGTTTTAGAATATTGCAGTGGACAATGACTGTCTTTCCTTATGATTACTGTGATTTCTACAAAGTTCTGTATGATAAAATATTGTTTGAGTGACAGAATACCCTGAACATGGAGAGCATGCAGTTCGAAGCTTTTCCAAACACAAAGAACATATTAATGATCTCGACAATCATACAAAAACAGGCACTGGTAAACTTGCAAAACAGTTTTCTAGCATCTCAGAAGCAGCTGTTTAACAGTTTGCTTCAATATTCATGAAATTCAGGAACAAAAACATCTTAATGATTTAGTATCAAAAATTTGAACGAATGGGTTTATGCAAAGTTGTGGATCACTTCCAGTCCAGCCAAATATGGAAGCAAAAGTTTGTTGACTTACCACCCAGTTAGAAACAACTCAGCAAGATGGGTTAACTAAGCCAATATTGAGGGGTGTGGGGGAAAGGGAAAAAAATACACCACAGTACTGAGAGTGGAATGCCATTCCTGACACCTTTCAGTTGTACGCAAAAGGTAGCAGTGTGTAATTTCTCGAACTTTTGTCTATGTATGCGTATGATTATTTTCCACTGTGAACTTTATATAATTTGATGTGACAAGCTGACCAAATGCTGCATTTACTTCTGCATCAACCTCCTTACAAACACCTAATGAAGCTTCTGTTTATCTTTGTAATATTCATGCTTCTTTCAAATAAAATAACTACAAAATGGAAACTGACGTGCCACAAATTTTACTTCTAGGTGCTGTATGTGTCACATGTTTCTTCATGGGGCTCATATTCTGCACAGGTGCAGGTGAATACTGGCTAAAACTGTTTGACTCTTTTGCTGGCACAATTGGGCTTGTGTTGGTAGCCTTACTGGAAACACTTGCAGTAATGTATGTCTATGGCCACAAGAAGTAAGTAATACATTACAACAGCAGACCTAACAATTCTTCAAAACCACAGAGTTTTAGGATTTGCTGAAAATTGTCTCAATTTTCACACTCTTAAGAAACCACTGTGAGGTTCAGTCTTAATGGTTAAAATATCGAAAAACAACAAACTGTATTATTTTGTGCACCTGGCCACCCAAAACTAAGAAAACTCATCTTTTTTTGGCAAGTTATTAAAGGGTTTAAAGTTCTAAATGAAAAGTTGCAAATAAATCAAGCAGCAGTGGTAAGAGATTTCTCTCTCCTCCAAAGTGTCAAGCCAGTTGTGCAGCCCATCCAGCCCCCTACTCAAATGGTAGTTGGCGGACATTTCCCTGGGAACTAAGCAGCCAAGGAAGAAGCTGACCATTCTCCCTAATCTAGTACCATAAGCTTTCATGTCATGTATGGGAAAAATTTTATCTATTATCTACTGCAAAAATTGGCAATATAAGGGTTACATTGATTGCAGGACCATATGCAAAGACATGGAGGAGGCTATTCCTCCTTACCATCATGAAATGTCTGGGACAGTATTCAACAGAGTCACTGATCATGTAACAGTATAACATTGTAACACTGGCAGAACAATAAGCACCTTAATGCTGGTGACAAAAACTTGCAGTACTACTTGTACATTGCTTAAATATCTTCTCTGTTTCCCTTCAATTGCACACTGTCACAGGAATTACATTCAGCATCTTAGTGACAGGTGCCTGTTTCTTCCATGTTTATGTATCTCCATATGCAGTACATGCAGTACATTTTTAATATATCCTGCCTTCATGATTATTGATATTTGGAATATTCCAGTGTAATACATTACATACAGGAATACACTAATTAATGAATTAACACTGGCCTGTGGATGACAATTGGACAATGAGGCACTGGATAATGTGGCATGTCATTACACACTGAGCAATGAGGCACTTAGTCTACAAAAAATATATACAAATTTTTATGGAAGTATGTGATGAGTGAATGTCATAGCACTTAATGTTGTTTCTTCCAGAAATGCAATCTTAAATGGTTGTTGCTTCATACCCTGCATCTTCCACAAGGTGGGATTGACACCTGTCATACAACTACTATATTCTAGATTAACTATAAGACATTACATCTAAAACTTGAGGGTGATAAATGGGTCTGACTTGATGTTGCAGATTCACACAAGATATAGAAGATATGACCGGTTACAGGCCTGGAATATACTGGCAAATCACGTGGAGGTTTCTGGGTCCTCTGCTCATGACCATTATTCTTGTGTCATCGCTGGTGTTCATGATCATTAAAAAGCCAGTATATCAAGCTTGGAAAGCTGATGAAGTACGTTATACTGACTGGTATATTTAACACTTTACAACAAAACGTATTCTCTTCTCTATCCCTTCCTTGGCAAATCGGACTTTGCACAGCCTGATGTGAAGTCCCTTCCCCCCCCCCCAAATAAAACAATAGAACCCTTAAGCTGTCCCTTTGCCTCCTTCCAGACTTCTCAAAGACCTGACTGAATCCCATGGGGCTAAATTTTGGTATACTGAGGATTCAGGTCTTCTGGGATGAGACACCCTGTTGTTGGATGAGTGGTTTCTGATGTTTCAAAGCAGCACAGTGCCTTCATATTCAAGAGTTACACAGTTCCAGGGGCAAATGGCATCCACAAAACATTACCCGGTGACAGAATACATATCAGTTAAAAGTCTTAATTTGCCAAGTTTTCTAAGTTTGTACCAATGGTAACCAATATGTGATCTATTGTGCCAGATCAGACACAATTGCAACCATGTTGCTGAAGTTTTCTTAATTGTTATAATGTTTTGTTGGGCACACAGTTCCTAATGTTGGAAAAGAATGTACTGCCTTCACCTCAAGGGTCAAGCAGTACAAGAATGCTTTTTGACCCTAGAGATAAAACACTATTATCTTCTGAAATATGAGGAACTGCGTGTCTATCAACTCAGCATAACAATCCAGTAGACATGAATGTTCATTTTCTAAGCTGTCTGTGGTAATCCCAAACTACAGGACTGTCTCTTTCCCTGCACCAGCATTATGGATAGAAATGTCATTCAGCCATACCTGCTCTCTATGAACAGCATTGTTTGTTAGAATACTGTCATGCTGTCATGGCAATAATTTGAAGAGAATGAAAATGTTACTAAAAATTAAGAATCGTTACTTCAGGGTGATGTATGACAAAGTATGGTGCAATGTCAGTTGAAATGTTGGAAGTCCTGTAGCAGTACTTTCAGCTGTGGCATTGTACCGGTTTGTCAGGCTTGCACACCTCATGGTAGATGGCACAGCATTGTGACTTCAGGAACTGATGAGGGAGATGCTGACATGTAACACGTTTTACACACTGAAAATATGTGCTGTTCCTTGACCTGGAAAATTACATCAACTTGATGTGCATGTTTAAAATCTTACAAAGAACATGAATTTACTTATCCCATTGTGTTACGCCTTCCAGGGTAAAATTGTCGACGAACCATACCCCGACTGGGTAATGGTCATTGCTGGCCTCATGATCACAGCAGGCATTCTGCCAATGCCCATCGTCTTCATACTGCGACGTTGCCAGTGCCTCAAACTTGACCTGGACATCCACCAGGGTGCTATCCGACGAATTGACACAACTGTATCCACCAAGGAGATGATTGGAGATGTAGATGTGAGCTATAGAAAATCTCTTATTCATACTTCAATGGCCATATATATATATATATCACTCATTATTCCATTTCATGAGGTCATCTAAGTTCACAATCCACTTCGTCACATTGCATTTCTTCCCAGGTGACCTCAGCATTGACATATTTTTAGTGACACTGTTTATTTTAGGTAAATGATGCAGACAACATCTGTTCTACTTGTCTATGTTAGGTTCCTCATGGCAATAAACTCTGTTCCATTTGTTTATGTTACATTCCAGATGGGAGCAAACTTTGTTCTCTTTGAGAAATGACACCTTGAAAAACTTATGCTCTCTTTGTTGGTGTTACACCTGACTTCATTGTAAGTAGATTTTGTGAGTGCAAGTGACAAAGAAATGTGCCTGGCCACAGCTGATGCTCCCAAATCCCATTCTAGGCAATATGGTAGGAAAGTGACTTGCTTCTGCCTCACACTTAGTTTATTATTTGTAAATCCTGCCTTTAGGGCAAACTGGCTTCATTAACTTAAAAGCATGCACAACGCATGACAAATGTATTGGGGGCTTTCTTATGAACAATGCCCATCAGATGGCAGTAAAATTCCATTCAGAAAACTTTGCACAAATTCCTTCTTTTTAATACTGTGAAAATATTTGCCCTGACGGGTTGATGCAACACATACATACATACTGAACTGTGAAAGGGTTAAGATAAACATTAAAGAATATCAACTGGCAGAACAATTACTTGGTGTTTGGAATATTAAAAACGGTACAGGAAGTTTCCACAGTTACAAAGTTAGGTCTGGGCTACACAGCCAGCAGCACAACACTGTGTTAGTTACAACCGTGTGTGTGTGTGTGTGCGCGCGCATGTGCGTGCACACGTGCACGCGCAGCATCTGATTAACAATTTGTAGGGGCTTATGGCTTACCTGTACCAAGGTATCTATTTCATGGGTTAAAAATCTACAGAGGAATTGTGTTTTGTATTTAATTCTTTACAACTGTTCTATTTTCTGTATCCTGAGATAGTTATCTGACTAGACTTTTACATGAACCTGATTCCCACTGAGGACCAGATATATTCTCCAGACCAGCTGTCTGGCCCACACTACAGCAAAACCTCATTCATTCAAAATTTGTTAACTTTAAATACCATATCATTTGAAGCACCTGATATTCCCCAGTTTTAAATATAGGTACTTCTTAATGTAGTTAACTCAAAATATGATTAATTTGTAATGCAAGGCTATATCATAGCCCACTGATTGGTAAAATGCTAAAGCTGAACAGCACAAAGTACTGTGTTATAATACTTTCTAGACTATTGACATAAACATTCGTCTGTGTACCGGAGCTGATCACACCTCTGACTGGTTGTATTCAGTTAAACTTGTACAATTTTAAACAATGCATGACCAAGCATTAAGCTGATTAGATACAGTAACAAAACCAATAAATGCTTTTAAGATTTTAAGAGTGTCCATGAAGATATTCATATGTATTTGTTGGTTGTGTTGCTGAATCTAAACTTGTACAAGTTCCTTTCACAGGTGTCTGTGCCCTGCATAACTATTTTGTCTATGTTGTGGTGTAAACTTAGGGCTGCCACCTTTCATTTTGACAAAAGGAATCTCCAGCATGCAACAGGCATTAATACATTCACTCTGGAATATATGAAATCAGTACTTTGATTGACTATGGACTGCATGGCCTGGACTTCAGTCTCATCAGAAGTGTTAAGACTTTTCTCTTCAACATCACTGTGGTCAAAATGTGTGTGAGGTGAACACAAGCCTCTTATCCAACAGCAGCCAGAGTAGCTGAAGTGTAATTAAGCTGTTCATTTCAGGTTAATATGTTCAGAATGTTTCTGAGCATGCCTCAAGATTTATGGGTCAGCAGACTCTGAAGCATAATTTCATCCAGTTCGAAGTCTACAGCCACAGTCCCTATACCCTTCATGGTACAGGATGGACTGTTGTCTCTGACACAATGTTGTGTGCATTATTTGGAGTTCAATTCTCCTTACAACAATTCCTCATAAATTTGTAATTATTTGTCCTCTGCAGAAATATATCATCGTTGTGTCCCATGAGATTCTTGTTCACTGCTTATTAATTAAAATAAATATTCAGAGAGGGAAAAGAGTAATAAATTGAAAAGCAATAAAAGTATTTGGAGAAAGTGTTTACTTAGAACATAGGATGTATGAAGTGAATGAAAAAAACAGAGACAACATTACAGAAATAAAATAAAATAATAAACAAAATCCGATAAACCGGTCAGTTGATATAACATTATGCTGACACAACATTACAGAATGAGCAACTCAAAATTGCGGTACTTAAATCTGGAATTTAAACCACAAGGATCCCCCAAAATTATGGGCAACACAAATGCATTTTTGAAATCACTAGCACACTTAACCGTTTATACCACCAGACATTCTGACATCAGAGACAGACTGAAAGTTACACCCATAAATGGACAAAAGGATACAAAAAAACTGACAAAAGAAAGAAACAAGAATGGAAGCAGTCCACTGCTCTCTGTAGGAGGCATTCCATTACTTAAGATGAGACTTGGCACAACTAAAGCAATGACAGACAGACAAAGATCATCTTTGGATTTGGAGGAATAAGTTGCAACGAACAATGATGATGAATATGATGGTGGTGGTAATGATGATAGATTCTGCTTCATTTTGAGTAAAATGAGACTCCCCTAATCAGGATGCCAAAACTAAATCAGGATGTGTTTCTAAAACTCAAAACAAGAAATTCTGTGATGTCACACTGCCTCTCAAACTAACCCATGTATTATCCAGTATACTGGAATTTGGCAGTTCAGACACAACCATTCCTCATACACATGTAATGCTGAATGTATGGAGCTTTACTACACTCTCCCTATGTGCTTTCATGGAATGGTGCTTAGGTGTAGCCATTTTTTATCATTATTCTTCCAATCATTGATGCTGATCTTATGCACCTGTCTAACATTAGAGTGACATCTGTGCTACCTTTATTAATTTCAGCAGAAGCAGCAGCATATGCAGAATATCAATTTAGGACATGCAATAAGAATCAGTTCAATAAAAATGTAATTCTTTTAATGCAGAAAATGTTCTTCTCTCTTACCAAAATCTCATGGTCTAACTTTAAAAAAGAAAGAGAGAGATACAAAGTACCAGTTTTTATGTATGCTTTCATGGACGTTTTACTGGAGGGGGAAAGGGAGCCCTTGAAGCTGTTAATTTCCCCACTAAATGTGGTTTTCAACAGCTGTGTTAGTCAGTGCCAACAAGATATGGGGAAAGCCGGTACAAATTACCAACACCTGGCAGTCCAGAAGGGGGCCCAGGGCCCAGCTATGTTACATGTGTTTTTGTCTTTTCTCGGTTGTATCATTATTTATTCATTATAAAAATTAACCCTCTCAGACCCAGACCAAGTCACTTGCCAACTGTAAGGTTGTCTTCCTGATTTACTGTAAAGATTTCTGACTGATCTGCCCTTGCTGGGGAACCCCAAAAAATTTGTCCACAGAGGCCCAAACCCGCTCTCAGCTGCCCTGGTGTTAGTGTCATTTGCTGTCCCTCATGAACAAAAAACATATTTATTTGTGGCTACTGATGATGGCAGTAGCTCAGAACATACAGTATCAAATGAAAGGATGCTGAAAGAAATGATCTTCATCAGTAGTGAGAATGACAATGCAGAAATATGAGGCAGCTTCTGGGCCAGAATTTTAACCCAGAACTTCCACAACACTGGTAGACTGCAAACACTCAGCTGTAACATCTGGTCAAAATGAAGACAGGTGGCAACCCTAATCAACCTTCCTCAGTCCTAGTTGTTCTCTTTGTGAGACTGTGTCTGTATGAATTATAGGGTGAACAAGAATTTTCACCAGGAACACCTGATTCTGGTCGCTCTTCACCAGTAACCATGAAAACACACTAAAACTATTGCTAACCATTAACATCATGTGAGTTATGCTCATTTGTTCATTCATGCAACATGTTTACAAGAATGAATGGCTGGTATGATAGTGTTCCAGTTAGTGCAAGCACTTACCAGAGTTTTCCAGTTGTATCCATGTTAGATTTCAGTGTAAGGGAAAGCATGTTCACTCAACATTACTTGCATGAAAGATGTTCAATAGGTATGGTTCCCTAGTTCATAAAAATCACATCAAAAGTCATTACAATGTTAAATACAGCTCAATTATCCCATCTTCCATGGGTTTAAAAATTCCATCACAGTACAAATAGGGCTCTGGCATTCACAGCCATTAATGAACAGCCATTTTGACTTCCTCACTGTTGTGGAAATGGCAGACTGCCAAATGTTTCTTCAGTGGCACAAATAAATGAGTCTCACAGGAAAAGATCAGGAGCAAAGGTCTGCAAAATAAAATGCTACACTAATAGAGAAGTTACAGGCTATGGACCCTTAACCTACCGAACAACAAGCAGCCCTAGTACTTCACATTTGAACCTGGACAGACCTATTAAAAAGGCTTTTAAAAAATCTTGAAAACATTGTCAGATATGTCACAGTAAGTTGCTGACCAAGACCAAATATAGTAAAGCCTCTAAGTAAGAAGTTCAGCTTCATGATACTTAAAAGGTTTGATCACAACTTCCAAGAAGGCATCTATCATCTTTCTTGTAAAGATCAAGCTCATTAATGACAAAACTACAGTTACTCTTTCTACACAGTCAAACAAAAACCACACACATTCAGGGGAAAAAAATACTGAAATGATACTGAATTTTTTTAGTATTTCTATTTTCAATCCCCCTCCCGCAAACTACAAAATTAAATTATTCAATAAAACTGAAAAATAAAGATGCTTAGGCACCGAAAAACACAATGACATTATTGTATCTGCCAACTGTCACTATGCACTCCCACTTATACAACTTGTGTCTGCAAACCACCGTACCTTATTTAAACATGGTGAGAATGTTTAATAATGGTGAGAAAAACCTACAATTAACTGCAATACAATGAACTTCATGTGAAGCGATATGAGTGAAGAGTGATACAGGCTGACAGTACAACAATGTCCTCGATAAGCTGCTCTTCCTATTTGTCAACTACTTGTTATGTCACTGAACATAAATACACTTAGCCAATGATCATTATTTGGCAGAAAGTGAGTAAAGTTGGTGGCCTAAGGCTTCTGACAGTAGGCCTGTATGAGAAAATTATGTCAGAAGCCTTCCATAGGGCTAGCAAAGGGTTAAAGTATACAGCACTATGCTTATGGAGATACTCCAGTTATATAACAATCATTCCACTCTTGGATTTAGTTATGATATAAGTTTCCAAACTAGATGTAAAATATATAATCCAAAGCTTTCATGGCAGCTGAATTCAATGACACTTACTTGGGCTAACAGTCATTCCTGGTGGTTTAACAGTGAGTGAATCAACATTTTGAGAACAATCTCTGCTTTTGTCATCAACAAACTGACAGCAAGAGCAGAGGCTGTTCCTGAAACATTTATTCACTTACTGTTCAACCACCCAACATGACTGCTGGCCCAACGAAGTTGCATCAGATGTAAAATGATGAGAATGTTAATAACAATGTAAAACACCATGCAGGTTCAATTCCTGCCAATTAATTTTTAATATGCTACATTATGTTAATTTAGGCCATATCCACTGACAATGCAGTATTGTATTTGTATTTTTATTTCGGTTCCATAAAATCCAGTACATGTCAGTAAAGACTTTTGGATGTAGAACAACTATACTAAATTTATACATGATAAAATCTCTGTTTACAATAGAATGAATGAGATAACTATAATATTATATATGCAATTTTAGTATCTATTATTAGGTTGAAATATATGGTGTTGCAGTAACAGCT
>Ga0209629_10001690_pt1 | contig 14239 bp, 10 predicted proteins | sample TergutCu122P5_FD_187286 | JGI IMG/M metagenome (GOLD analysis project Ga0209629, IMG submission 187286) | Cubitermes ugandensis P5 segment gut microbial communities from Kakamega Forest, Kenya - Cu122 P5 (SPAdes) (version 2) | ecosystem: Host-associated > Arthropoda: Insects > Digestive system... | reverse complement strand
CCCCCCTTGTGTTGCCATACATTTTCTGTAAGAAGCAGTGATCACTTACACTTGTGATTCTACAGTGGTGCAGCAGTTCTACCAGACCAGAGTCATTGATGAGTTTGTTCTCCGTGGCAACACTGCAACTCTCAAGTGTTTGATTCCGAGTTTCATCGCAGATTTTGTACAAGTCGTTGAATGGGTCACAGATGGTGGCTCATTTTCGGCATCTTCTACGTCTGACACCGATTATGGTAATAGAAATGTTGCCCACTGTTTTTTGTAACCCTTCTGATTCTAAAGATGTTTTTATTTACAGCATCCCAACAGCTAACTTTTTTTCCAGGTTGATGTATACAGACAGCAAGCCCCTGATTTCCTTTTATCACTGACAGTGACGCTGGCTTGTTTTTACAGTTGTGAACCAGTATTATGAGGCGCAGGTGTATGATGTATTTGTGATAAAGGGTAACGCTGCTGTCTTCAAGTGCAACGTACCATCGTTTGTTTCTGACCATGTGGAGATAATCGGTTGGGAAGACACTCAGGGGAATCGCTTTCTTCCTCCTGCCGATTATGGTAAACATTTCCACTTTACTGATAGATTATTAATTTCTTACAGTGGTCACACAACGTTATGAGGTGAATGTAATGGATGAGCATGTTTTACGAGGAAACACAGCGATTATTAAATGTCACATTCCGAGTTTTGTAGCTGATTACGTGTTTGTATCATCGTGGCTGGAGAATGAACAGACGGAGATCTTCCAGGATGGTAGCCATTATGGTACATGGTCTTGTTTTGTTTGCAGGTTTTGGTCACCTCATTCCATTCCATCATGGCCACTCCACATTCCTTCCAGCAGTGTTTATTAATGTGTAGAAGAGATGTATTCTGTGGAATATTTTTTATTGCCGCTGTATTGAACTGTACTATAGAGAAACACATTTTTCAGTTTGATTCTCATGTAAAGAATCAAATGCTTGAAGATTCCTGTATTCTGGGATGTGACACCATGTAGGTTGGTAGATAAATATTAATAGTTTAGAGAAATCTGCTGCCTCTCTCATCTGTCCTGTTCTGTCCTGAAGATGGAAGCAGCAGGCTCTTCTGATATGCTGGTGTCTATCTAGCAACCGTATGTTATCATGTCTCTGAAGACTTGGGTCTTCAAGCTTGTATGCAGGTATCTGTGAGCTATACTTTAGACTGAACACTGACAATTGCTAGCCCACGATGAGGAAAGGAATCTGGAAGAGTACAGGATTTCAGTCCTTCTGTACATTTTTTGGAAAAGTTTAAGTCAGCAGTTGGTGCAGGCAGTTAAGTGATGTGATGTCCGTCGGTATGCATGAACTGTGGGAGTTTGACCCTTCGCAGGCATTGGGCCACTTATGGTGGAATGTTAAAACTGAATGTCACATGTTTGCTCACAGGGTACGTTTTAATGAGTAGCATTTTTTTGCTACAGTGTGACAATTCTGTGTAAATGATGTGTATTTTATCATCAGACTTAAAATAATATATATATATATGCTCTCTGTTTTTGAGTTCTGTCCTACCCTTGTAATTTTTGGAGGTGGATCCAAGATCTCAGTGAAATGTGGTTGCCTTGTTGCAAACAAACATCTTGTTTTACAACTGTCATCAAATAATATGTGATTTCATATTTTAATGCAGCGGAAATCTTTCAGGATCACGGATGAAAATTTTTTGAACAATAAGGTCTAATATAATCCTTCAAAGTTTATTACATCAAATTATTTTTAAGTCATGTGGATAATTAGTTTCAAGAAGATATTTGATGAATTTAACCACAGAATGCATCTTCTGTTTGTGTGATGGAGTTAAAGAAGGCTTTGGAAGTTTGTTGTAAAGAAACTGTATAATACTTTGTACATAATTTTAATGAAACATATTGATAATATATAATCACGTATTTGTCTTGCATTTTAATTGCTTCCATAGGCTTTGTGAACTCATACTAGTGTGTAGAATTAATGGACCCTGTATTTCCTGTACATTTGTATTTTTAGATTGGTTTGTGCATGGCATACTGTAGTTGCAGCTACATTTATATAAGCAATAAATAAAACACTGGCTATTAAAAAATAAGAATACCATTTTAAAATATTCTAAATGCATGAAATGCCTTGAAAACATTACATTTTGGCCTTAACATTATTTTTTTCTAAGTAAACATAATATTCATGTTTTTTTGACTAAGCTCTTTTTTGAGTAATTAACTGCTTTGTTTAGATGGCTCCTTTGTTCTTTTGTACATGAACTAGCAATGTGAAAATCCTTTGCTTATTGTAATATCTTGTTGATTATTAATGGGCTATTTTCTGTAACATCAAATCATGTAAAAGAGATTTACACCTTCTCTGGTGACCATCCACACCAGTTGGGAAGAGAAGTCCATTCTGGAGACCTTCTTTGTTCTAGTTATCAGAGAATGATGTCAGTCTGTGATTGTGGGAACAGAGAGGGCACCTGAAACAGTGGACATCTGTTTTGAGTTGTCGCAGGTGGTCATTGGGTAGTTACTGTGACAGCTCCACATCTTTCACACACTAAGTGTTTGACACATTGCAGTAATGTAAGAAAAGGGAGCCATTGACAAATAGCATAATAAGTGCATGCAGAACTGCAGAATTTCATAGAACACTCTGTGAAAAAGAACACATGCTAACCTACCTTTGTTGAAGGTGTTAACATGTTTTATAGTAATTATTAGTTTGTGTAATTGAGATGTTCTTGCTGGGGTTATGTGGAACCTCCTAAGAGAATGTATTTATTTCCTGCATTGTCATAAACAGATGGGAAAAGCTTAAAGAGTGATGACGTCTTTTTCTGTGCATGGAATACATGCAGTTTGTGTTTAAAGTGACAAAGTCTTTGTGCGAATGTCCACTATTGCTCAAATATTTTACGTAGGCTCTCATAATGGAGTCATTGTTTCAAATTCGGGGCAGTCTGTCTGGGATCTCTGATGAACAAAGTGGCAGTGGTGCAGGTTTTTCTCCAAGTGGTATATGTCTGTTCTGCCATTCATTGTTCTGTCAATGCATCATTCCCACCTTGTAATGCTTCTGAAGTGCGTAATAGTACTGACTAGCTAACATGTTATCTGGGATCCCAGTATTCTGTTTGGGCCCCACTGCTGTCTGGATGCTTGGTTGGGCCCAAATTTTAGCTAATGAGTTCACTTCCATTTATTTTGTGTGGATGTTGTAAAATATATAAGGAACTTGATATAAAATACCAGCACACATTTTATTTAGACTACGTAGGAAGTCAAAACTTGCAAATTGGCCATTGTGTACCTACATAAAGGTGTAACATCAATTTCTCTGATACGGGGTCATCCATGTGTTGGATTCTGTACCCCAAGTTGTAAAGTGGTCATAATGGGGTCTACAGGTGGACATGGACTCTCGGCAACAGACGGGGGCTGGGGAGGGGAGTCATTCACTTTACATTCCTAAATTTCATTTTTGATACCGGTGAACATTTCAGTCCATTGACACAGGAGCACCGTTACTACCAACACTGTTAATCTTATGAAACCCTGCCTTGGGTAGGAAATGCATGAACAAGCACTGATGTGACAATTATGATAGAGATCAGAGTGTTCATGAAATGTGTGTGGATGTTGTCTGTGGTGTGTTTAGCATGTAAAGTACAATAGTGCCCTGTGTTTACAGATGGAAAATACTTGGTGCTGCCATCTGGAGAGCTTCATATCCGTGATGTTGGACCTGAAGATGGTTATAAGTCTTATCAGTGTCGAACAAAACACCGTCTGACTGGAGAAACAAGACTGAGTGCCACCAAGGGTCGTTTGGTCATCACTGGTGAGTCCACAATACAGTTATTTCATGTTTATAAGCACAGTGCCCAGAATTGTGATCCTGTATATTTTCTGAACTGCAGAGTGTAGAGCAGAATAATCAAGCCCTTGATCTGCCTGTTGCTCACTGTAACCAAGTATTCAGATGTGGCAGCTGACTGCTGTCAGTGAGGTACTCATTGAGCCTTCACATGAACTGACCTGTTAACTCCATGGAGGAGAGCTCTATAGAAGTCAAACATTGCTCAGCTAGTCAAATTTCTTGCATTTTTTGGTATCTGTTAGTGCATCACCATGTTAACTGCTGCCCTGTGGCGCCTGTCCTGAGCCAAAGTACATAATGTGCTATCCCACTGGACCATTATCCTAACATCCCTACAGTTTCATCACATAGTTTCTGTACTAACTCTCTTACCAATTGATGATTATTAACAAGCAGAAGTTTTTGAAAATAGTCAGTTACAACGCAAAGAAATAATTTTGCACATATTAAGTGAGTGAAGTAGTTCAGAGAATGTACAGATTATAGCCATTTGTTCAAATAACCATTGAATGTATGATCAAAATAGCTAAATTTTTAAGTAATTTATGAACAGATGGTACTGTCTGTGCATGGTTGAATGTTCAGAAAGGGCATTATGCTTGTTAATGTTGTTTCAAATTGCCCATAATTTCTTTGAATTTCATAAAATGTGACACCCATTAAAAAGTTTAAATAGTCCACAAATGAAATATAACCTACAGATTCAACTCTGTTTTACTGAACAGAATGGACAATTTGAAATAACAATTATTCTTGTGATAAAGAGATATTCCTATAAAGGACAGTCCAAGAAGTAACTGGTAAAACATTTGTCAGTGGGGCTTGCAACACAGAACTGAGTATTAGAACTCAACATATGGCTGTGTAAATGCTTGTGTGTTAATAATGCAATGTACTGACTGGTGACTGCGATTTGAAATGAATGGAAACAAGCCAGGCCCTCAAAATAGAACACAAACAAATCTGGAAGCACACCCCTCGTACTGTCAGGCTTTTCTTAGACAAAAGCACAGAATATTTTTTCAGGAATATACTTTTGGCAACACTGAAGCATTACATGCATGCTATGTTGAGGGTATCATCTTGAGCTCTGGACAGATGATGCACCAGTTAAGTCTGAGCATCCAGCGTGTGAATACAGCCGTGGCACAGTCCAAATTTTACTTTGGAGTTTTGTGGTTCATGACATTGTCTATTCTGGCAGGTTGGTGCCAGTGTTCATGTGGAACATACTACCTCTGTCTGAAGTATGGACACTCCCACTTGAAGATAGAGGTGTCATGTAGCATACCTAACAGGCTACTCAGTTTCACTGGATATTTACATTATAGATGGGAAAGTTTGCTGCTGGCAGCTAGGTGGCAAGAATAAGTAATGCTGCTACACGGAGAAAACATTTTTATTAACAAAGGTTTAGGCTGCAGTACTGATTGAAGCATCGGATCACTTGAATTTCATAATGATGGGTTGCTTTCAGCAGTGAATGCCATCTGTTCAAATCAAGAAGAATGAGATGGGTGGGGCATGTAGAATATATGGGGGAGAGGAAAGGTGCATGCAGGGTTTTGGTGAGGAAACCTGAAGGAAAGAGACCACTTGGAAACCCAGCCACAGATTGGAGGATAATATTAAAATTGATCTCCAAGAAGTGGAATTGGGGGAGGGGGGGGGGCATGGACTGGATTGATCTGACTCAGGCTAGGGGCAGGTGGCAGGCTCTTGTGAATGCATTAGTGAACCTTGGGGTTCTATAAAATATGGAGAATTTCTTGAGTAGCTAAGGACCTGGTAGCTTCTCAAGAAGGAATCTGCTGCATTGAGTTTGTTAGTGACTGTCACTTGGTGTGTATACACACACTTGTAGGTATAAGAATTAACTGCATGGGGACAATAATGACCTAATTTCAAGAATAGGTATTTCCATGAAGATATGAAGCAAGTATATGTTTGAAGTGAATGGGAAATGTGAGAGAGATGTGTTGGGAGTGCTAATCTGTTAAGTTCATTAGGAAGCGGTGATGTCAGTAGGTGGCTATTGTATAAATAATGTTGCACTACATGCGTTTGTTAGGAGCGCGCAGTGGCGTAGTGGTTAAGGCACTACGCTACAAACCGGCAGGTCGCGGGTTTGATTCCCGATGGTGTAATTGGAATTTTTCAGTGACATAATCCTTCCGGTCGCACTGTGGCCCTGGGGTCGACTCAGCCTCTAACAGAAATGAGTACCAGGTGTATTTCATGGGAGTAAAGGTGGCCGGTGCGTAAGGCTGACAACCTTACCACCATCCTGTGCTGTTGTCATGAAATCTGGGAACCTTAACTTCCTGGAACCCTCTGGGCCACTCCAGGCCTGTAACAGGACTGCTTTACCTTTTACATAAGTTTGTTAAGGACAGACACCATGGTGAGAGGTTTTGCAAGAGCAGCTACTTTCATGGAGTGATAAATGCAGTACACAGTAACAAAAAGCATTCTGGTGTTGCAGTTTATAAGCATAGGAATGTCTCTTTATGACAGACATGTTGCACACGAGATCATTTAAAGAAGTGAGTTTAAGGCTGATGTAACATTACGTCCTTCTGTCATGTATTTATTGCCATGAGAACTTCATTCTCCTGAAGTTGATTTGTTTTGGAGAATTTTTTGTGTGGAAAATGATTGCTTCTAATGATCTTGGGTGAATATTGTTATTGAGTTTTTCTACTTTAGTAATGTGTGTATATACATGTATATTTATCACAAATAATTTTGTATAAGTGCTGTGTGAGGGTTCCATATTGCATGTGATGGTTGAGTATGTACTGAAAGTGTTTTCAGAACATGTTCAGCTTAACAAAAATGTTGCCTGAATGTTGGGATAGGGTACCCCTGCTGAACGGATGGGCACTCTTCAAAATTTAATCCGCCAGTTTCTAAATTTGATGTTGCTAATATTGTGACAACAGTGGCTATGTTACTTGAATTTGCTCCAAAATATGATCCACTTTACAAATCATGACAGTCTAAAGGTAAGTTCTAGCTCATAAGCATTAATGCTATTAGTAACAGAACTCTGGCATTGCGCGGCTAGTTGCGTGTGTGAGTGGTGATGTATTTCTTACACCTTCATGATCCTTCATATGGTTGCAACTCTAAATGGAGGGAATTTGCAGTCTCTACACAAGCTGGTTTGTTGTCTACAATCTGCATTGAATTATCACTCTCTTGTATTTTGTATATAAAAATGGGCTCTCTGGGACAAGGTAGTGGACTCAGTAGGGACTGGGCTGTGGAGTGGGTGGCCTGAGAACTCCCCATTCCTGATGGAGCAGAGACTTTTCTCTTTGTGTCTGATGCCCACCATCCTGTCCATAGTCAACCAGAGACTCTTTCTGCAGGGGTAAGGTGGTGAGGGCATGATGTAAACCAGTCACTTCCAGCTGGTGCTGAAGGTTAAGATTGGAGCCTTATCTGTGCAAGAGACCCAAGGTTCATAGTGGGCTGTTGTATTGCTACTTTTCTATTTAGAGGAATAGGCTGTAACATGTTAGATGATGCATTATGCTGCTGCGGCATGTCTGTTGCTTGTATATAAATATTGATCAGTTGCATTAAATATATAACAAGAACAACAAATGCACATTGGTTGTATGGATGTAATTTATTGCGCAGTGATCACCAACATGTTTTGGCCACCAGTTTGGCTATCTTCATGGAGGTGAGAACAAGAATACGAATGTAATTAAAATGTATTTAAATCACGCCACTATTTAAAAAGTTATATAGTTCGTAGTTAAAATTCATGGTTGGATTTATAAAATAAAGTAGCAATGAGTATAAAATATGAGTTAAAAATTTTTGTTTGGAGTATGTGGAGTTATGTACATGGAAGGTACATGTGGTGAGTTATGGTCCAGATTGTTGAGCGATGATACAATCTGTATACTGAACTGCTCACCGTGCAATTCAGTATACAGACTATATCATCACTAAACAATCTGGAACTCACCACATGTATCTTCTATGTGCATCACTCAACATACTCCAGACAACAGTTACTAACTTCATTTAGTCTATACTCATCATGTCTTTATTTACAATTCAACCATGAATTTTAACCACGAACTATATAACTTTTCAAACTGCGGCGTGATTGAGACACATTTTAATTGCATTTGCATTCTTGTTATCACCACCCTGAAGATGGCCAAATGGGTGGCTGAAACATGATGGTGACCACTGTGCAATAAATTACATCGATAAAACCAAAGTGCATTTGTTGCTCTTGTAATATATTTTATGCATCTGATTAATGCATGGAGTGCAGAACATGCCAGAATGATCGATTGGTTTGTGTATTAGCAGTTCTTCTGCCCTGGTTATTTGTGTTTGTCACACATCAGACAAATCAAAAAATAAAATTAAAAGCTGCCATCATGTAACTTCATTTTCATTAGAGTTAAATGCTGTAATGTAATGTCATCCATTCCTCATTGAGTTGTAACTTGTTTTTGATGGAGATACAGTAGAATGAATATTGACATGTCATTCCTACATCTTTTGCATCTTTCTCCCACTGCCATGAGGAGATCTTAATGTTTAGTGTGGCTTTATGATGCCAAATATGGGATTGGAGGTTATCATGGCACTGATTGTTAACATTGTGTTCTTCTGTGATGTGACAATTTTTGGTTTGGTATATGGTTGCCAAAGCTGCAGAGGAACCTAATGCCCGCATCTTCAGGGTTGAAACAAGCTGAGCCTGTTCCACGTCTGTGGTGTGTCAGAATTAACTCAGTTCCTTGTTTCATTTCTGTCAGAACCAGTCGGCAGTTCTGGGCCCAAATTCCCTACCATGGACAAAAGTCGGGGGTTTGAAGCTAGAGTGAATGAAAATTTCACGTTGCTCTGTCCTGCCCAGGGATTCCCTGTGCCTGCATTCAGGTGAGACAGCACTGTATTCTGAGTGGCGTAACTTTAATTTCGTAGAGCCAGTAGGCAGTGCCATACCGAAATTTCCTACCATGGATAATGTCCGGGGTTTCCAAGTCATGAAAGGTCAAAGTTTTACATTGCTGTGCCCAGCGCAGGGTTTTCCAGTCCCAACTTACAGGTAAGCACATTGCTGTTGCCAGTTGGAAGTGACTTCTTTTACATTTTTTATGAAATTTATCCCCTTTATAAACCCTTGACCTGTCTGTCATATGCAGCAGTGTAGTGGTAAGCACTCCTGTTTCATGAAGGTTATGCACGTCTGGGATGTGACACCATGTAGCTGACGGTGGTGACAGCAGACTTCTCTGCGGCATTGGCATATATCTATCAAACTACTTAGCACCACACATCAGAAGACCATAATCTTAATATTTACTTTCACTAGAACCTCAAATCTCACACACCTGCTCCATATTTTGAAGATGGCGTGTTGTCATTCATGAAGTTTGTCCAGTCGTATATTGATATTTTACCTTCAATAGGCCACTATGTTTCCTCACCTGACCTTCCATATTCACGATGCATACTCGTCCTTTTTCATGATTGCGCATAATAACTATAGGTTGTGTAATTTAACTGAATAACCGATGGGTACACGATCTGCATCATTTATGTCTGTTCATCTGTCAGTGCATCTCTGACCTTGTTTCATCACCTAAACAGTTGGAGAATTTTCTATTAATTCCATTGAGCATCTTTCACTGAAGTGTAACAGGAAATTCCTGTTTTCATCCTTATGTCTTTTTGACCCATAAATTAGTTTGCTTTATTTAAGGCCCTAAATGCTGCTTGTTGTATATCATTAACCATTTATTAGATCTTAGAAAGAGGCGAGTTTGGTTTATGACATTACGCAGTACATCCTTCACAGTATATGTTATTTGTGTCTGAGTTTATTTCTTATTAATAATGATACCTCATATGTTGTAGAAAACATATCATTATTATTCCGTATAATTTTTACATTTATGTTGTCTTATTAAATAACTAAATGAAACAGACACCTCTGTAGATGCTTGTAGTTGCTTAATCAGTAAAGAAATTCCCTGCCTTTTACTGAACCCAAAGGTTCATAGGTGTTTTCCTAAGAATATGCTACAGCCTGGTTGATATTGTGTTAATCCAGTCCATAGTTTAAGACACTGTTTCTGCTATTGTTGTACGTTCGCTCGGTACATAAATAATATTTATTAAATGCGCTGATTCTAATACTTAATTACAAATAAGTGGACAAACAAAATTTCTCTGGTAGCTGGTTTGTTTTTAAAAAGGTTATCAGTGTTCAACGTTCTGCAGATTCAACTCAATCACTGAACTCTATTGTACTGTACTTACGTGGGTTGACACTAATAAACTCACAATAAAAACTTGCACTTCACATAACGTAAACGTCACACTCGCTTGTATCTGTGTGATACAATGTATTGTGTTGCGGTGGAACACAATGAGATGGGTGGGTGTAGAACCCGTGTGTCGTGTGGGGACACAATCAAATTAAGTGGGCGTAGAACCCGTGTGTCTCGTGGGGGGACAATTAAACTTTTGTGCCATTGGGGCACAAAGGAGACAAAGCAAATGCGCAAGCGGGCGGCGACACGTCTGTGCAGGACGGTGGCTGTAGTTAGTGTGAGGAAAATTAGGCCACAGGCAAGCAACGCTCTCTCAGAAACAAAGAGAGCACGTGACATGGTTCTCAAATTGCGATTGGCTTAAGCTTAGCTAGCCTGTAATTAGGTCACTCTTGATGCGTGAGTTGCTCCAGGACAAAGAGGCTGGATGCAGATGCGTGCTAGAGTGGAAATTTCCAGAGCTGCTGCTCTGTTGCAAATGCAAGTGGAAAATTACTAGTTCACAAACTGTGGGGCGTGGGCTACCTAGCATTCAGTGCTAATAAGCATAGTTAAAAGGCGTAAAATTAACATTAAGGGAAATACAAACAAACTCAAGTAACCAAGTAAATCAAAATTAAAACTAATAAAAAAAATAACATCAATTCAGCAAAAATAGTATTCAAAAATTTGTCCCTTGCATGAACAATTGTTGTTTTTAAAATTAGTACCTATATAGATGAGGTTTGTCTTAGCCAGTTCATAATTGTACTCAGTCTTTGCAGTTTTGTTCAAATTTGGCCTGTATCTGAACATAGTAAGTGATCACATGGGACTTGTGTGGGGCATCATTTTGTATGAGTAGGTACATAATGCAGAGTTGGTTTAGGTATCTTTTGGTGACTCTCTTTATTTTACTTATTGTTTACAATGCTCTCGGTGTATGAGATGATATTGTTCGAAATGGTAGGATGATTTATAAATAATGAATTGGAGAAGATGTGGAAGGTATCATTCAGGGCATAATTTGATGTACTCTTGTGATATCATTGCTCACTCAGTATCATGACTAGACTGCAGGTTGGTTGACAAAGGAATTGTGGCTTCAGTAGTGGGAGGAACAGAGATTTTTCTCTTCCCCACATTGTCCAGGGATAAGCAGACCAGAGCATGAAGCTTACCTCCCACCTTCTGTTGCTAAGTTAAGAATCCTTAATGCTGTATCTGTGTTCCCCCTTGTGCCTTCACGGTTTGGTGCTTCATTTAGTTTGGGGAGTGTTCTACCTTTACCTCCTGTCATCTGCCTTCACAGACTGGGGAAAACCACAAAGAACTTTAATGTAATGTGCAGTGTGCAAGCGAAAATTTGTACCTGGGACCTCCCAGGTACAAAGTGGGACTGCAAACTACGTGACAGCATTCGGCTGCAAATCTTGTTAGAAAGTAAGTTTTATAGAATTAGATGTTTCATGTACCTTTATTTAGAAAGTAATGTACGGATTTAAACACTATACATTTTGTGTATTTTGGAGCAGAAACATACATAGATTTATATCACGACCTACTTGGTTCAAATAGCCTGAAGTGATGCACTTGCTAGCCAAGTTTTGTTTGTAATTTCATTCCATAGAGCCTGTTGGGAGTGCAGTTCCAAAATTTCCTTCTGTGGATAAAATACAAGGGCTTGAGGCGAAGTGCAACCAGAGGTTTGCATTGCTGTGCCCAGCACAGGGTTTTCCTGTCCCAACCTACAGGTCAGTAGGGCACTGTATTGTTTCTGACATTTTGAATCTCACGTATCGTATTTCATTATCATTAATAGCTGGCACTTGGTTCATTGATTTGATTTACTGAATTTTTAATATTGCGTGCTCCATGTTTGTCAGAGACTAGCATCAAGCCTATTGAAATTTCAGTGGGAAACATTGAAGGACAAACTTTTTTGGAAATACCAAACCTGGGATAACATCAGTAATGAAAATACATCTGCGTTTGGTCTAAGGTACAGATCTTGACAGGCTAACAGTATGCACTAATTCATTATATTATCTTATGGGCATTTTTTTACAAAGATAAACATTGTGTAAGACTCAAAGCGTTCCAGGTGCACAAAATCATGGAAGTGTTCTGGGGTTGTTTGGATGAATTGCAGTGCAACATTTTGGAGACCTGCTGTATCCCTATCATTGGGATTGATGTGTTAAGGAACCACCACTAGTTGATGTAGCATTGACTGTTAGTTCCTCTCCATTTTCACCCTGATGACAAAAACAGCACAGGTCTCTGAAATGTTAGATTTTGACCAAGCTGTTTTGTAGCTGTTGGCCCAGGAATGTTTTGGTGAAAGCTGGACACCATAATACTAAAAGATGAGGTCATTTTCTGCTCCTGTACATAATTATGTGCTAACCTACATAACAAAATTAGGCATGAAATGACATAACAACCACAGAAGAGCAAGCCTTATATTTGAGTGATACCTAAGAGGGGGATTTTACGTAAAATTGTCATTTTGACTTGCATGTGCATATTAACCCCTTTGATTCACAAGATTTGTTGCCACCTGCTGGACAGAGTAAGGTGCTGCAGTGTCACAGTGTCACAAGCAGTGCTTGAAAAATACAGTCTCTTAGTTGCATGAGTGTCAGCGTGTCTATATATAACAGTATGTTTCAGCGTGTCTGTTCTTTTGAAATTGGTATTATAAAGTTTGTGGTACATTTACAGTTGTTTATTTGAATGCCAGCTGTGGAGTGGCTGTATAACTGCTAGGGTTCTCTGTATGTGAACATAGATCCAAATGAGCTGATTACAGCACCATGAAACATAGATTATTGCAGTACCGAATCTGCTATTATAATATTATGATTTCTTTTGAGACCCTTCACATTGTCCCAATAACAGATATGTCAAGATATCTTTATTTTCCATATGGTTAAGGGGTTAAATGTTACTAACAGATACCTCTTTGCCTTGTTACCTGTGGAATATATTCATTATTATTCCAAAATAACATCCGAGTTCTTTGAGTCCTGTTTAAAGTCCTAAAAATTAGGCCCAAATCTTTCAAAACCCTTTTCATTGTAGAGTTGAAAATGATTATGAATTGTTAGTGTGCCTGATTTGAAACAGTTTAGCACTACAATATGCAGTTGCAAGTAAAGTAATGTTCTGAGATTTGATGTTCCCATCATTGTGCGTGTTATGATTATATGGTCTTTTGGAATGTGATGCCGTGCGGTTTGGTAGCTCTAGACCAATATTCTGGAGGAACCTATGGTTTCCATATTCAGGGACTCTGAAAATGTCATTCGATGGTTCACCTGAAACATCAGCACTGCCACACTACATGGCATCAGATTCCAGAAGACTTATTTACTACTGGGATTTAAATCAATGCAGTTTTTGGTATTTGTCATAATTATGTAGACCTCCATTAACTGGTAAAAGACAGTGCTTTTTACGTAGCTTGCAGTCTACAGACTTTGTTTTCAATTCCATTTCATAGAGCCTGTTGGAAGTTCATTACCAAAATTTTCATCTGTGGCTAAAACACAAGGACTTGAGGCTAAATCAAATCAAAGTTTTACATTACTCTGTCCAGCACAGGGTTATCCTGTCCCAGCCTACAGGTCAGTGCAGTTAGATTTTAATATTTGCCCCTGTTTGTTGCTTTGCTTGTTATACATTTTGATGCATGGCTAAGTGATAGGATTTGATGAAGTGATAGCTCAGAGGCTTTTGTGGTGGTTTCCATTACTGAATGCTGATATGTGTTGTGGTTGGCTGATCTGCTAGTATCTTATGGAAGCAAGTTGATGTTAGAGAGGTGTGTGCAGCTGAGAGGGCACTGCTACAGGGTGATGTTAGAGAGATGTGTGCAGCTGAGAGGGCACTGCTGCAGAGTGATGTTAGAGAGATGTGTGCAGCTGATGGGGCACTGCTACATTGTGATGTTAGAGAGATGTGTGCAGCTGAGAGGGCACTTCTACAAGGTGATGTTAGATAGATGTGTGCAGCTGATGGAGCACTGCTACATTGTGATGTTAGACATG
>Ga0209629_10001689_pt1 | contig 14242 bp, 6 predicted proteins | sample TergutCu122P5_FD_187286 | JGI IMG/M metagenome (GOLD analysis project Ga0209629, IMG submission 187286) | Cubitermes ugandensis P5 segment gut microbial communities from Kakamega Forest, Kenya - Cu122 P5 (SPAdes) (version 2) | ecosystem: Host-associated > Arthropoda: Insects > Digestive system >... | reverse complement strand
GTGGCGCGACGCGAGACCTGACGATGGCCCAGTGACAGGGCCGAAACATGTAGTCTATAAGTCCAATAAATACTACACTCGACATTTAGTTGTGTTCGACTACTCCTACCCTTACATCATTTTTTTCAGTTAATACAGTATGCAGTATATCATATTTGCCCATCCTCTGGTTACTGTTTTATTTGTATTACTACTGTAGACCTGCATTCATAGTCAGATTTCAAGTGTGCTGAAAATTTGTATACTAGTATAGATAGATCTACAGTAGTAATAGAAACACAATCAAAATAAATACACATTTTAGAAGTAGATACTGTTTTCATTGGTTTTTACGCAAGAAGTGTTTGACAAAACTTAAGTCAGAGTTTAATAAATTGTTGTGAACCTTATTAATTCCTCTACAGCTTATAATACTGTCATTTCTAATAATGGTTTGAAGGGACTGAAACATGTTGGAATAGTAACAAAATACATTTGTACTTGGATAATTTTTGTTCATAAAATTATAACTTCTTACCTGTTGTGTTGTGGATATGAAACTTTGTTTCTCACATTAAGGGAGGAACATGGAGTAGATAAAATGTGTTACAGTACAGATTGCTGAGGAGAATATTTGGACGTAAGAGGGTGGAGTTACCAGAAGGTGAGAAAATTGCATAATGAGGATATTCATAAGTGAGAATTTTCATAATTTGAACTCTTCACCAAATAATAACGGGTTGATAGGATGGTGACAAGTAGGGATATGAGATGGGCATGGTGTGGTGCATGTGAGACAGAGATGAGAAATGCGTGCAGAGTTTTGATAAGAAAATGTGAAGAGGTGAGGCCTCATGGAAGCTCTGAGGAGGGATGGGAGTTTAATAATAAAGTAGATGTTGATTGAATGAATGAGGGGGTATGGTCTTGATTTGTTCGGCTCAAGAATGGACCCTGTTACAGGCATGTCTGAACACTGTAATGAACAGTTGGCTTCCTAACACGACTTGGAAATTGTAGACTGTGTGGGCATTTTTTTTTGGTCAAGAAGGGCATTGCTATGTGTAATTATATGTACATATTAATTATTTGCTTGATCCTCTTCATAGGTTACCTAATTGTCATAATTCTGTGTCATGTATGCCTTTCTGTAACATAGGGATTTGGAATTAAAGTACAAGTTTTGGGTCTGTGTTATGTTAAAGTGGCTCATATGTATGGCATTGATTCTTTATTTTCAAGATTATGGAATTTCCTTATGTTCCTGTATTTGTAGCTTTGTTATGTAACAGTGTGGTGTGAGACAGTCATGAACTTTGAAATAAAGTTTGGAGGATGCTTATTGTAATGAACATCAGTCAAACTTATAATTTTGCCATGTTTTGCAGTTGTCTGTTAGAATGAAATGATTTTCATTATCAGATTGTGCCACTCAAGGCACTTTGTAGAGAATAATATTGAAACATTGACTTGCACTTATCCATGGTCTTATAAACACTGATGTTGCAAAGCCCAGAGTCAGAGATTTTTCAAAGAGAAAATTAAATTGAACATGGCTGCATGGTAATTGGATGTTTGTTATTGATTTATTCATTGCCATCCTCTGAACTGCAGGGGCCGTACACCCTTTAAATGATACAATCTTGTGAATGATGAATAGGGAAAAGATGTTAATCACTTTATTACTTATGTAATGATATTCAGACCCTGGACCTTCCAAATATTAGACAAGAACATTTAACATTACCTGGCTCAGGTCAAAGATGAAGTTCAGTGTATATGCAAATGTATCTGAAGGTTGTCTTCCATCCTTGCCAGGATAATGCCAAAAATTATTAAAAGTAGGCTCAAACAGAAATAGGTTGTGTTTTAATTAATTCATCTACAAATGAGGCAGGCAGGTAAGCTGTATTGAATGAGGTTCATGTTAGAGATTGAAGTGTGAATAATGCCTAAATAATTTTATTTTGAAATTGGCTGATGCGTAAGTACTCATTATCAGTTATGTATAGTGTCCAAAGTATGTGATTTCATCGCATTACTGTTTAGGCCTCAGTAGTGATATTGCAGTAATTTTGTTTGGGATGTACCAAGTTTGAATCATAGCTGGGTTCCATCCACCCACTAGGAAAGTTTCTGTGGTTTTCCTCAGTCTCCAGGTAGATGGTGGGACTGCATTTTCAAACAGACAAGATTGTCTCATTCAAAATCTTTTTTACACTTACCAGTCATGGTACTACTGTATATAAATTTCGCATTCTTGCTCAGCCTGTAGCAGTAGGCTTGGCATGAATTCTGATAATCGTCTGTGTAAGTAGCATGCACATTGAAAGTTTTACTGTAACAAAGTGTTTGGCTCTTCATCCAACTGTTGCATATTCTCATTTTTTCTGCAAAACTGTCAGTCAGTTTGTTCTTTTACTGTGACGGTCACCTGCTATTGCCTCAATGAAATAACTCCTACAAGTATTAAGTATCTAAATGTTTTTATATATTGTGTGCACTGGAAGGTATATCAGTAGGTTTTGTTTGAGATTCTCTGCGGAGTTCTCAGTAGGCATGTTGGCACGTGCATTGTGTTTCTTCAGGTGATGTTAACCACTTAAGGGACCGCTCCTCATCTGGCAGCCACATGAACTGACTCATTAGTTAACTCTTCACGTTACCTCAGTTTGGTTACCTCAAAAGGTAAACAGGATGACTTTAAATTTGTTTGCTCACTCTCATGCTTAGTGCTCTCTGTTGTGCTGAGTGTTTTGGTTCTGTGCCTTCATTGTTGATTGATTCTTGATTTCTTTAACAGTTTGTTTGTCAGTTGTGTAGGTTGTACAGAGTCAGGTTTGTTGTTAATGATTGTTTTTAATGGGGACTATTGTGAGCACTGTAATGAACCTTTGGGTTCCATAAATTGTGGATTATTTTGAGTAGCTGAGCTGCTATTAGCTTCTCCAGAAGAGTTCTGCATCATGGAGTTATTATTTTTAATATTACATGGTTTGAGACTTAGTCCCTCAGTCAAAGGTAAGAATGCAGATTGAGTTTGTATGAGAACAAAGAACTGAGGAGAATATCTAGGCATAAGAAAGAAAAACTAACAGAAGTGTCCTAATTTTACTCCACAGAATATTATAGAGTGGTAATCATTGAGGATGAGATGATGGTGACATGTAGCATGTATGGGGGCAGTTAGGAATGCACACAGACATTTAGTTGCAATACCTCCAGGACAGGAACAATGGACTATGGACTGTGTTAAAAATCAGACTTAAACATACATTGAATGGATTCATTGAGCTCCAGAGAGGTCAGATGACAGACTCGTTGCGTAAGAAGTAAGGAATTTCTTTTGCCAGCAGAGCAATCATAACTTGTTATGAAAGCGTCTGCACCATGAAGTTGTCATTTTTAATACTGTAGTATGATACAGTGTATGCATAATATTGTTATGTGTACCTGTTCATGTTGTTTCGTTTTGAACAAGGTTACCTTCAGGTGTATATAAATTTAATGTTATTTATGTTTCATGCAACAGATTAACAATATCTTACATTTATTCCAACTAATAAATTTAATATATGTAATTTAGTACCTATGTTTTACAAAGGTAGAATAAGGCTAAGGAGTTTTGACACCCCAATTTACCAGAACAGATGTTAAATCTACATTGCATAGTGTATTGGCACCGGTGTCTAAAAAAATAAGATTTGTTTAGAAAGCTGCAAAATTTTTATTTCTTTAAAAAATAACAGTGTTATTAGGTGACAAGTAGGTGCCGACATGTAGTTCTGTGCATAAAGGCATCTGTCTCCAAGGCAAAAAATACTGGAAATGCCAGCAGTTGTAAATGTTTAGAGACGATTACAGTGTTTGGAAAACTGTCGCTCGGGATATAGATTTACATGTGTCATAAGGCTGGCTGCATATCTCAATGTTGGGTCATTTCTTTTTTCCACAGTGGAAATCTGACATCCTAAAACCATGTTTTTCATAAGTCTTCTTCTGCATTTCAGATGTAACAGCATGTTTAGCTACAGTGCTGTAGAGTCTAATTACAGTAATTTCAGATTTTTGTACATCATTCATGTACAGAATATGTCACAGGAAGACCTCACAAAACATTGTATGATACTGCTTAATGGCAAATAGGTTAATGAAATGGATTTATGAAACAGTTCTCTGTGCTGTCATCTAAGTGGTACAAAGTGCCATGCTGGTACAAGTGTGGTTGATACACACTCTTCCTCTTGCTAGACTACTTACATAAAAGCATGAAAAACGTACCACACAAAAACTGTGTGTACTAACTGTCTTCCTGATGATGAACCCCTTGAGGTTTGAAACATGTAGAAGACTTCAGAAATAAAATTAAAGCATTAATCTGAAAGATGTGCATTGCGTTGGTTTATTCTGCATAATTGTATCACAGTGCATGGTGCAAAAAACATAAAATATATCTGGAACATGTAACCCATTAGAATAAGTGGTTGTTGTGAACTTCTGCTCACTAGTCTGCAAAATTGGCTTGCCCTGTTTTTCAAGTCTTGATAACTTCACCCGTGTAAAGGGAGCTTACTTCAGAATAAGTTGCCAATGCACTTACAAGGTGGGCAGAGACCATTAGGGTCATTAGTTTCATCCATGATGTAAACTTTGGGATTTCATGTTCTCTGAGCGTTTGGAGGGTTATAGGTCTCTGTATTATGCAGATATATTTAATTCTGACAGATATGTAGATCACATAGTGCAAGTGGACGGTAACCTTTCCTGTGATATAGCTCTAAGTGATGCTGCAAGTGAACATTGTGGAAATCCTGTGTCCCAGCACTGTTAGCAATTAACCTCCCTGTAATTGTACTTGGTTGGGAGAGAAAGTTAAGAAAGTTACTCTTGTCAGTCAGAAGAACTATGACATTGGTTTCATCCTTTTGAACGTGAACTGTGGAAAGAAAAGGAGTGAAATTAGGATGTAGAGAGTAAAATTGAAACTCTCCTTTACTGTAATAATAAATTGTGGTCTTCTTTAGTGGTTATTTGTTGTAGGAATTGTGTAACATGTTTTGTTTATATTCTTCCACTTTGTTCTCATTCTAAATGGAACTTATCACTGGAGTCTAGGTTCATGGACTTAATTTTGCTGCGCCGAAACCATATTCTTATTTCTTTTACGTATCTGCATTGCATAGTAGTTTGTGCAGTAGCTTGTTTCTTTATCTCCAGACATATTCTTTTTTTTTTTTTTTTTTTTTTTTTTGGTGATGTTATTTTGTTATTCTTGTTCATACACATGGCTTATTCATAGCAGTATGAACATAATAATAGGCAGGGTTCTTATTCATAGCTTCAGTTTCTGTGGTTGGACAGCCTAGAATATTTCTTACACATTAAAATTTATTCTGTGTTATTCATTGTCTGTAGGCAGGAGTATGAGTTGGACAGCTTTTGGTTCACCATCACAGTACAAAGATTTTAATAATTTAGATTAAATCAATTTGTGTACTATTTGGAGGACTCAAATACCAACATACATTTAAGCTTAAAATGTTTTTAAGGATCCCTCAAATTTACCACAGGACTTTGGTGTATGCTTTACTATTCCTTTTGTCCAATATTCACATTAGTTTGTCTTTCATCAGATGATGTTTCACAGCTGTCAGATATGTTAAAGAGAATGAGCAGGTATCTTGCCGTGGTTAAGAAGGTTGGAAAGTGTAAATCTCAACATCGATAATGAATGTCATGGTATTATCATTGCAATGGGTGTAGAATTGAATACAATAGAATACAGCAGGGCAGGCACTGAGTGACCCATGCACTTTGACTATAATCCATCTTTTGTGCAACCCTCTAGCTCACACATTCAGCAGTTTGACATCTTGAACAAAGTACAGTATCCTGCTGACAGAGATGTCGTCACAGTCACCTGGTTTCATAAAGTGATGGGTGACCCAGGTGCCTGAATCTTGATTTGGCCAGATCCTCACAGTCACAAAGAACATTTGTGGCTGTTTCAGGTGTCTGCTTGCATCTGTCACAGAAGGACCTCCATTACAGCTGTTGGGGTTGTCTTCATTGCCCATAATATACCCAGACAGGCTAAGCTGTGTCACTTACTGCTCTTTGTCCTGCTGACATTGTATCTGACCCTTGGCAACCAAACCTGGAGCCATAGGTCAATACAGGTCTGATCATTGTGTAGATGCAAGGCACCACTCTGTGTTTCAGACCTCAGGTTTTACCAGATGTGCCTTCCATGTCAATTCCCCTCCAGAATAAATCCAAGGTACTTGACCTTGGTAGTCAGGTGTAAGGTGTGTTCCGATAGGGTTGGTTCATTTAGGCCCCTTAAATCTCTCCTCCTGGTGAATGGTACGATCACCATCTTTTGTGGGTTGATAGACAGCTGAATCCTATCACACCACTGTTGTACCATAGTCAGAGCCTCCTGTAGAAGCTCTGAGACCGTATTCAGGAATTTTCCGCAGATGAGGATAGCAATGTCATCTGCATACCCCAGTATATAACATTCATTCTCATTGAGTCCTCCTATGAGTTCATCCACAACCAGGCTCCACATCAGAGGCAAGAGAACGTCCCCATGTGGACAGTCCCTAGTCACAGACCCTTTCAGATTTTCTGTTGTGTGTGTGGCTGTGATTTTTCTGCCTCCCAAGCCCTTGCTGTGTGGCAGCCTTTGTTATAATGTTAAATCAGGTGTTATCAAAAGCTCCCTCAATATATAGGAAAGCTTGAAGTATGACTTCCCTCTTTTATAGTGCTTCCTCTGTGTGTGTGATCACATGATGCACTGTGGTTTCAGTGGACTTCCGTGGCTGGTAGGCAAATTGGTGTCGATACAGGGGACATAATTCTAAAATCTCATCCCTGATATGCCTGCCCACCAATTTTTTCCATTGTTTTCAGCATGAAGGATAATTGACTAATAGGACAATATGCCTATGCTCGGTATAGTTAGCCTTTCCATGTTTTGAAGGATAATTGTCACCTTGATTTGCCTCCAAGCTTTGGGTATATGCCCTCTTGCTAGGCGGGCTCTAAAGGTAAGGCACAGATGAGTCAGTAAGAGATTGACCCTTTGTTGCAAGAGTGCAGATACAATTCCATCAGTGTGCAATAAGTGTAAAAAAGATAGTTGATAAATAAACTCCTGCTCTTTGTAAATGGAAATTGCTGTATATATTTGGTGATGCACTGTTCATGCCACTTGTACTTCCTGCTCTTCTCTTGTATGTTAGTCACTCAGAGTTAGTTCTCTTAAAGGTCAAACCCTGGTACTCCAACTCAGCCTCGTCGTCCAGACTTCATTGGAGTTGGGGGTGTAACAGGTGGTCTCTCAACATATTATGACTTCCAGCACCAACAGCAGCACATGGGGAGCACGCATTCACATCATGGCGCTCAATCGCATGGATCTGGTGGACGAGTTGCACCAGGTGGGACATATGGCAGCCCTCAGAGACGATTCCTTTCTGAAGGTGAGTTGGTACGACAAGGTGCATCTGGAAGTGAACTTGCATACTCACGAACCAACAACACGGTGGACAATATACGCGAGTTAGCAGGGTCCCCACAGCGGGGAGTGTATATGTGGAAAGACACATCTCCAAGTGCGTATGTCAGTGGGGGGAATGGTGTAACAGGGCCAATGCAGCATCACCAGCAGTTGTCCTCACAGCATCAGCGACCAGGTGTCTATGACTATTACCGATCCAACCCTACAAGTCCCACTCAACAGCAGCAGCAGCAGCAGCAGTTGTATGGACAAAGACCCTCAGCATCATCATATTATCCTCCAGTAAGGGGTGGTGTGCCTGTCTATCCACCACCTCAATCGCCGCAGATAAAGCGCAAAACTATGGCAACTCCTACAACTCCGACATCAACAACTATTGTGTCCTCTTGTGATGGTGGACGGCGACCTAGTCCAGGTTCCAGGAGGCCCATGTCATTTGTGCGTGCATTAGAAATGACAGACTCGATGGAACTTGCATCAGCTTCGCCTGGAACTCCTCGCACAGAACACCGTGGACTTGTGGCTGTTGGAGGTCCAATGGGAGGAACACCAACATCCATGGTGCAGGATACCCACCGCAGCTCCACACCCACACCTGACCGTGCCAGTGTGTATGACATGAACTATGAAATTTCAGTATAGGGAAGGCTGGGCCCAGTGGGGACACGGGTCTGCAGTGTGGGTTATGGGTACGGGTACTCGCAAAACAGAACATTACCACACCACAGACAAGCTACCTACAGCTATGTAGCAGGGGCCAGGACTTTCCCTATTGCACGCAGAGGATACAACAGGCCACCACCTTACTGAAATTACTATTGATGTTATTTATGTGGAAAATATAAGAGGATATTATAGTTACAGCCTTCCAAATTCGTTTTGGTGTTTTACATAATGGATGAAAAGACTCTAGGGAAAATATGTACTGTAATGTGATGCTTCCCTGAATAGTCTTTACGTGGAAGAAAGGGTTCTTCTAATTGACAGATGGAGAGCGATGTCTTCACAGCATTTTTATAAAATAAATTGTACAAAGCAGTGAGGTTGATAGTGGTTTTTAAATAAGGATAGTGACATTCAGTTCTGTCATGTTAGAATATCGTACTGATTGTGTGAATGTTCAGTGAATGTCAGTAGTTTTGCAGTTTTGTTTGTGCAGAATTTACATCAGTCTAAACTAATACATGAAAGTGGTAACTGTAGTACACACATTCAGAATATCTGCAGAGAGATGTAATGATGAATGTTATATCATTTCAGAATCTCTACTATTTTGTCAGTTAAATAATTCATCATTGTGCCATGAACTAATGAATGCAGCCAACAGAATATGTATGAGGCAACCATTGTAATTCTCATGTAATTGCCTTGTGGCCCTTTCAGGATAAATTGTAATACCTTTGTCACACACTATAACGTTGCAATCACTTCAGATCAGAAGCTGCATTGAAGTCCACCTTCTTATATAGCATGTAACAGGAATATTGTGCTACAACAGAGTTGTGCAGTTCATACTTTACTGTATTCTTTGTTTTGGGATTACTGTATTTAACATAGTCACAATGACTTTGTTTGGAACATGTTGTCATGGTGACTTGATATGGAATACAGGGAGTAACACTGAATGTATTGTGGACACCATTTGGAATTTGCCACTTTGATATGACTCCATAGCTTGAAGCAAGTACAAAATGTCCTGTCTCCTTCTGTTTGGTGGTCCCTACTTATTTTAAGTACATTTAAAGTCCATTACAGTGCAGCAAGTATAGAGCATTACTATTGGGTGAAGTCTTGAAGTTCAACTCTTCCATGATGTGTTATCATTGTTATAACCAGTGTAAAAAAAGTAAAAGTAAAGTTGTCCTTGCGCACACCATGAATGTGTACAGGAGGAATTGCTGCACTCATTAGTAAGTTGAGCAGTGTGTCGTATAAATACTAGGCAGATTGTGGGTAAGCACCGTTTGTATAGAAGTGACAGATTTTCACATTATAAAGATGAATTCTGAACTTAGTGTAATATTTACTGTTAACAGTGCATAAATAAATAATGCTGTTTTTTGTTTGTTGCTGTTACTACCTTAAATTGCCAACCAATCACAACTTTACTCATATCTAGTAACTGATATTCAAAATTGTTTAAATTGACATCTTTTAATTTTTTAATAGTATGATGAGATTTGAAATTATTGCTTGCTGATGTATTTAGTACTTTGAGCCAGTGGAGTTGTTCACGGAGTAATCAGAATTAATACCCGAACAACTCATGAAACAAGGAGAAATAAGGAAATCATTTTTACATGTTATATATATATGATTATGCTTTTATTTGAGCTGTAAATGGAGTCTATATGAAATAATTACATGGTTTCAGTGCTGTTTTTACAATTATTATCATTAATTTTTGAGGAGGAGGGGCTCATGATACAACATGTGGAATTAACATGTACAATGTGTAACTTGCATTTTAATTCCCATACGCATTCCAAGTATAGACTGTACGTACATGGTAATGCAGATAAACATGAAATAATTTTTATTTATATATTATTTGTTGTTATTTAAATATTATTTAAACTTAGTGTGATTCACTGCATTATACATCCATTGGAAGTGAACAAAAATCAGAAGTTCAGAGAGGAAGAGCTAGCAGATTTAAAGTGGTGTCTACAGTATTGTTTGATGAATCGTTTATGAGTGACATGCTTTAACAAGGATTTGAATGTACATTCAATGCTTTAAGGAGTTATGCCTTTAATATGTGCGTTCTGTTAACTCATGAGATGTCACACAGGGAACTATCCCAAGTCAGAAAACCAACAGTAAAGTGACCTGTGCAAGATTCACTGCTGGATAAAATTCTAAATGTTGTTACAGGGTGTTCCAAATTTTGTGTCCCATAATGGAAGTTGGGTGTGTAGCAAATTTAATTGTGTTCTTCTGTGTAACTATAAAAGAGGTGCACATTTTGTACACTTTGATCATTGCATTTTGGTAAGAGGACTGCAATTTCCAGTCTGTACAGACAGTATCCACGTTAAAGTTTTATATAAATTTGTAAAGAAAAAATGTAGGCCAGTGAAAATTTTTAAGTACTTTGAATCACTCGGTATTGTTTTGCATGCACTGATTCTGTAAAAATGGCGAATCTCATATTCCATTTTTTGTGTTTTCTTAACTGACTGATTTTATCAAAATGTACCCAAAAATTCGCACAATGTGGGTTAATGGTGCATTTTTGTAAACTGTGTCATGCTGTGTTATTAATGTAGGACTGTATATTTTCTGTCTCTTCTGATCACAGTGTATTTCATACATTTCTGCTGTGTTTCAGTAATCAAGACAGCCAGATGTGTGCTGTATTGGTTACATACAAAACTGTGAATTGAAAGTTGAAGCTTTTACAGCACATTTGTATCCCTGTGGACCACCCATTAAAATCACTCCGTCTAGTTATCTGTCTGCTTGTCTGTCTGCATATAACAACTCTAAACCAGTTGATGGAATTTTGGTAAAATTTGGTACTGGAAAATTTTATGAAAAATTATCAGAAAATTTCCACTTTCATTTAGGTAGGTAGTTTTAAAAACTACTCAGTTTGAAGACCTACATATGTTTCTGCATGCACACACACATTCATAACTAGGCTCTGCATGTATGCACAATTCCAGTAATACTTCATTGTAGGTTTGTTACTAGGATACAGGAAACCATGAACTACCTGGAGGACCAGATTTTTAGAGGAACAAACATGCCATGATAATTTGCCGTGTGTACATGTCTTAACTTATTTTCTCTTCTTTCTTTTGTTCCTTTTTAATTCCAGTTGTTTGTCTAATAGTTTATCTTTGTGTGCTTCATTCTCTCTCACCTTCTGCCCTGTTCAGGTAGTCACATTTCCATACCCTAATCATTGTGTAATTAATACTGAACTACAACATTTCTAACTTTGTCAGCCTTTTTCTTTTTGTGCCAAGGAGGAGAATTACTGCCATGATAAACAGAAAATACAACTAAAAGAGAATGATAAAACTGATATACAAGCAGTAACTAACCAAACTTTATGAAAAAATCTGTCTTATATGTTGTGTACAACTGACTTTTTAAAATACATTTGAAATATGAAAGATGTTCAGTTGCTGTGTGAATGAATTCTGATCTGTACACATGGTACTGATTATAGTAGTGTTCTGCAAGGTATGTCATGCCCTTTGTTAAATGAAGTTTTCTCTAAATTCTTGTGAGATGTAGTGATCCTGAGTAGTTTTTGTACTTAATGTATCCCTCATTGAAAAAGGTTGATTTGATTAGGGCTTTGTGTTTGAATGAAAATTATGTTGGGCCACACACTTGTCCACAGAATTCACTGATGTATATGTTCTGACGTTGCATATTCATAACCTCTCAGCACACTTACCGTGGTGCTGGTGGTGGGCTGCTGCCACCACTGCAGTAGTAGTAGTAGTAGTAATAGTTGTAGGAGGAGTAGGAGTAGGAGCAGAAGTAGTAGCACTGGCGGCAATCATGAACATGATACTCGAATAGTATCTGCGTCATTATTTTAGTAAGATAATTTTCATTAAATTATAGCTTACATTTCATCTACATTGACCTTATGTAACTCTCATTCACTTGTGTTCATCTGAAAACTGAGCACCACAATTACAGATGCATGATGCATCATGTTCTTATGCTGCTATACTTAACATCATCACATTTTTCAAGTAATATTTTAGCCTTGATTAACTCTGTGATTCACTTGGTTTCTGTGAGAATTATCAGTATTGAGTTCAAACAGTGGCATTTATTGATACTGGAATATGAATGTAGCCTGCTAGTGTACCCTTTTATAAAGAGTACATAATACCCACAAATCTGTGCCAGTCAGGTTCTGAGAATGTTGATATATCTATGTCAGATGTACAAAATGCATATGCATTGTAGTACTTTGTGCATGGAACTTGAAGATAAATATTTTTATATTGAACTTTTGAGAACTCTTTGTGCCATCAATAAACATTGATACATTACCTATTGTTGAACACTGGTACAGAGTACTACAGGTAATAAATAATTTTGTCCATTGCTTTCTGTACAGTAAGATTCCCTTTTTACAAAAACCCTTAAACAGTCCTTCAAAAATATGTAATCATAGTGAATATCATTTAAATCTGTGATTTACTTTATTATAAGTTTTACAATCCAAATTAAAACTATGTGGAATAAAAGTTATAATTAATTTTGTTATGGCCATGACTTATCTTGTCCCAGTTAAGAACATTTCTGTAAAGCGCTCCTGTTGTTATGAATGCTGCTGTCTTTTATTATTCACTTCTCCCTTTGAAGAATGTTTCATACTTTTGTTAATTTTGTGTTTCAGATGCATTGTTACACCACATTATTATACATGACAGTGAGTATTTGTTTTGTGCAGTAGTGTTAGTGACATCCTGTTCTTTGTCCCATGATAGATATCTTCCAGGATCAGTGGGTAATAATCAAACTTGTTGATGGCTTGTACATTTAATAAAAATGTATGTTCGGTTGATTAAGATCATGCTGTCTGTTCAGTGGACTGCACTGTCACTCTGCAACAGTAAGTGTTGATGGCAGATTCTGTTACTGTGCCTTGGACACGTTTCGAAAAGGTACAGATGATCCGTCAAATTGCTGGACCAGTAGCAATCGTCTAAAATTGACCTTGTTAACTTAATAAATAGGATATGAGAATGTTTACAGAATATTTAACTACTGTTGTAATGGAATATTAGTATAGCACAGAACAGTTCTTTCTTAATGCAAACCCCCTCAGATAAAATCATACCTTTCTTTCTGCACTTCTACATTTTGTACAACAATGTGAAAAAATGTTGTTCTGGCACATAGTTCTGCAGTTCCTGAAAAGAAGGCAGAAGGTATATACTTAGCTAAATTGTCTTTCATCCTCTTACACATACAGCATAGCTCCATACTGAGGGACCCTAAGTAAGGATAGAAGTTTCTGTCGGATACATCTATGTCTGTCTCAGAGAAAGTAATCTGTAACTGAACATCAGTACTCTACATAATTTTTAACCATTAAGTAAAAGTAATTGAAAGGCAGCAGATACTCTTGATCTTTTTATACAAAGTTGTCAACCCGTCTAGGACAGATGTTTAACATCGTAATGAAGTGTGCCTGGATAAATCTTGGTAGTCATGTGCACGTGATGGGTGAATTCGGCACAGGAATTCAAGTTGTGTAGAAGACCCACTGTCTTGAGTATGACAGGGTCCCCAGGCATAAAGACATATGCAAAGCCCTCAGTGAACACCGAGCCATTGGAATCATGATTGTGCCCAATGAATGTGACGCTGTTCAGAAGGAATAACCCTTCATTTGGTACTGGTACAAATGGTGTACCTGATTAGGATTCCAGCAGACTACAACACCAGCACTATAATTTGCTGTAACATGTTGATAATATGCTCAGAGGACATTATGGTTACTTACAGCTCCAAATAGTTGAATGCCACACCAGAATACAGGCAATAACCACGAGTAGGATCTGAATCACAAAACATTTAAGAGTAGCAATGTAAAACGGAGGTCTTAGCTACAAGGAAGAAGCAGTTACAGGCCCTAATGTAAGACATAACAGCTATATCTGAAATCAAGAAGAGACTTAAAAGGCACAGAGGGTTAAGAAAATGACATGTTTTATATTTGTGTTGCAGGCATAGCTTGGGGGG
>Ga0209629_10001688_pt1 | contig 14243 bp, 9 predicted proteins | sample TergutCu122P5_FD_187286 | JGI IMG/M metagenome (GOLD analysis project Ga0209629, IMG submission 187286) | Cubitermes ugandensis P5 segment gut microbial communities from Kakamega Forest, Kenya - Cu122 P5 (SPAdes) (version 2) | ecosystem: Host-associated > Arthropoda: Insects > Digestive system >... | reverse complement strand
CAGACACACATACATAAATAAATGACCATAATATTTAATGGCACATACATACTTAACTTCTGATTGTATTTTGGAGATGTCTGGTTCAAATCTTAGCCAGGACACACATGATCCTTCCCCCCCCCCTTCTTTCTTTTCCCTCAGTCTCTCCAGGCAAATGTGAGTACAGTACCTCAGATTTGGCCACAACCATTTCCACATCCTTTCCATTCCATTTTTTACTAATCAGTGCCATTTAACACTATACAGACTGAGCTGATAGCATCATTAAATAACTCACAGAAATAAAATACATATTACATCTGTTGCAGAAGGCTCATTCATATTAAAATAGATATGCCCTGTGTTGGATCCCAAAATCCTGGCCGAGCGGTAGGAAGGATGTGTGGGATGTTTTCGGGTGGTCGAAGTGAACGCAGTTATGTAGAAATCTATGGTTTATTACTTGACGCGAGTCTGGCGTTGAAACCAGGCTCGTGATGCAAATTAGTACAGCAACTCTGCAGCTTGTCTCGAGAAGAAGGAGAAGAAGAAGAAGGCCTGTCACCTCGATGCGAGAGGCATATATAGACATTTATTATCAGTCACATGCCTCTGACACAGGGGTGACTGTAAGCCACGAGAATGACCCTTGTCCCATGCGTCAGGCACAGCAGCTAGAACTCGGCCGACACCACGCCACAGGGCAAGGTTCATATACCAGGTATAGTCATGTTCCTATTATACAGTCAGGTTCACATGACAATGGTAAATTACTACATTACAGCTGGGCATTATACACAAGCCCCAGAACATCTCACGGGTTAGGCGTGCAGCATGCAACAACATTTCCGATCTTTTCCCAAATAGCCATATTGTACATACGCCTATATCTATTAAAATTGCACAGCTTGTCATTTTTTATCCCAACCTATTTGCATTTCATCGTTACACAGTGTTAGAAAATGACTCTACTTTGAAGAGCACAATAATTTTAACTGCCAAGTGTTCAGTTGGGCTGTAATACTTAGCATATGTATCACTGAGCTTGTCATTTTCACAGTCGGTCATATTTTTCCCATATTCATTTTTGTTGCCACTGCAATGCAGAAATCTTAAGTACATGAAAGAATCTGTCTCAGTATCAGTTGTGTTACGTATCATTAAGCACATATTCACATTTCAGCCATACTATTGCAATAAGAAGTAATAAGTAATCATATATCAAACAAAACAGCATATGAATGACAGTGTGAATGATCATTCTGAAATGTCACCATATTTTATTGCTCTGACAGGTAACAAACTGAACTGTTGAGGGAAATATTGACATAAACATGAAACTACCATACATGAAAGTCACATATAAACTCTTACAGCAGAATGATTGAAGTTTGCGTTTGGTCCTAAATTATACTAACTCATTTGATACAGGTCTGTTTCCACTGATTTCACGAACGAATACAAACTTGTTCAGTTCAGTTGGCTTACAAAACAGGATGACATATCTGCATACATTCAGCTCCAGATTTTGTAACAGTGCATATCAATTGTATCTGAAATGACTAATTCCAAAGACTACAAGAACAATGAAACTGACCAAATCTAAACAAGATCCTAAACTAAGCTGCATTAAAATAAGTGGATTGTTTTGAAACTTTGGGATTGGTAGGTGGATCCATTCTTAAGAGTGTTCTTTTTATTTCAAGTTTGTAGGTTTAAAAATGTAAGAAATACAGTAACTAATATCAGAAGGTGCAAAAATGAGCATTTAAAACAAAAAAGAACCCTGGCCATCAGTGGCTACATTGAAGTTTTAACTACAGCCTTGTGAAGTGTGATGCCATGTAGTTCATTAGGTACAAATGTTTTGGAAGAACCTGCCACTTCCATCTTCAGAGTAAAAGAACTGATGTGTACCAGACCATACTGTGCCACATCCCAGAATGTATTAGGTCATATCAAACTTTACATCAATAACATATTAGACACACACACCCTGTGACACACTAACCCTATTTTCAGCTATATGTTCTCTGAACTGTGCATCCTGATACACATATGAGAAAGACCAACAAGATGCACACTTGTTTTTCTTAATAATTTATTTCAATTAATTATCCTCAACATGTTTCAAACAAATAATAATTCATCATCAGGTCTGTACAAGCAGCTTACAGTATTTTACCATGCTGAAATTATATTAAAATTGTATGAATTGTCTAGTTATAAATATAATCTATATAGATACCTGTACATATATCTATATAGATTATTTTAAAATTACATGAGCTTTCTATATAGATTAATCTATATCTAGACAATTCATACAATTTTAATATAATTTCAGCATGATAAAATACTGTGAGCTGCTTCTACAGACCTTCTGATGATGAACAATTATTTGTTCAAAACATGTTGAGGATAATTTAATTGAAATAAATTATTAAGCAAAAAAGTGTGCATCTTGTTGGTCTTTCTCATATATGCCTATATTCAGCATTTTCTCAGAGTGGTTCTACTGAAGATGCAAATCTTTTGGAATGCTATACCATACCAATCATTAAACAAAATGGAGTAACATCCCAGACGACTTGAATGTGTTTTCAGCCTGTTAATCACAACACTGACAACTCTGCTGACAACACTGTCACTGACAGAGCAAGCTTCCACAAATTAACATAGCTTACCTGTACAGAAGTGGCCAGAAGTAGGATGAATTTAGGTAACACTCCATCATCTTTGATTGCTGTAATTCAAACATGTTGAGATGTTCACATTTACACCTGCCTGTTGCCATCGATCAGAATACCCATATGCTTTTATTAATGGTATCATATCTGATTATCTCTACATTCATTTATTCATTACGCACATGCAAAATAATTGCTCTGGTATTGTAAGTATATAAAACTAAGGCATTCATGTTGGCATCTTGGCATGTGCTGTACCAGCTAGCAATTTATGGCAGTACACTCTCAACTGACACAACAGGTCTGCTGCAACAACTGGCCACATACAGCAGTATACACTGCACTGACACAAGGCCTGCTGCGCCAGCTCACCATTTACGGCAGTACACTCACTGACACAACAGGTTTGTTGCACCAACTGGCCACATACAGCAGTACACACTGCACTGACACAATGCCTGCTACACCAGTTCACCATTTTTGGTAGCACCTTATGAAGTGACACAATGCCTGCTGCACCAGTTGGCAATTTATGGCAGTACACTCTGAACTGACAACAGATCTGTTGCACCAGTTGGCCACTTACAACACTACACTTTCCACTGACACAATATGGCTCTGGTGAAAAACCATGTCTTGTATATAGGTACTTGTATCCCAGCCACATTACTGATCATTAAGTTAAAGTAACTTTCTTAATTCCATAGAGGAAAGTCCTCCTTGAAGAGCTAATAGTCACGCTGCTGGTGAGTAAATTCTTTACATGTTATGGAAAACAGGACTCACTACTCTGGACAAGTGTCTGCTTCTGGACCCTATGAGCCAGATGAATTCAGTTCATAACTTCCCACCCAATTTCTAGATTCATTTTGAAGCATATTTTCTGCCTTTTAAGTTTCTATATCCTTTATTCCCATGTAAGTTACCAACACTTTGCTCCACAGTGTGCCACTTACTAATGGCATCAAAAACTAAATGAAACAGCAGTTTCTGAATCTCATACAACCCAAAATCAGAAACAGGGAACTGCATTCTGCCATAAAGGTGTCAAAATTCAGCCATCTTGTGTGGTACAAACACATCAGATGAATGGAAGGTACACATGAAACAGTATCTCATGTTGCTGAGTTTCTTTCATTGCCAGTGCCAATGTGATCACGTAAGTTCAGTTTGCTAACACGATACTAAAGTATCAAGGATGCAGAATACAAAAGGGCAACATTACTGTTAACATCAGCAAGTCAAGTGTTTTGTTGCACAATTCAGTTTTAATGTAGACGATAATGCTTTCCTATAGCTGAGACATAATTTCATTTCATGAACTAAGTATGTAGTTTAAGTGTAGAGGGATTTCTCTCCGTACTGATAACAGATTCAGTATAATTCATAATATGACTTCCCAATTCTGTGATAAATTACTGCCTGTTACACATAATGTGATGTTTTCAACTTAATAGTTGTTTGGATGTCACTTGAAAGATGTAAGCATTTAACGAGAATGAGATTTTGCTCTACAGTATTGTACAGTAGAGTTACCTTTTATCATTTCTCTAGAGGATAATAAATTTGAACACTGAACACAAGGAAATGTTCAGTGAGAGTAACTTAGCCGTTGGTTACATCTACAGAAACTGAACATCATATTCTTGCTGTGGCCATTGCAAAATGTTACACAATGAATTACCATTTTTGCAGTGTTCCTTCATATTGTCAGACAGAAGTCTGGATGCTGATCCTCTTACATTGTGCCATCCTCTTAACCCTGCCTGACTTGTTCCCGCTAACACAATACCATGTGTTAAAACATAGAAGTACTGTATTTAATTTAGGTAATTCAGCTTCCAGGATTTGTGTACGAGAAGAAAAATATAAAATCCTTCAAAACATACAGTTCAGTCACAATGTGAGAGATATCACAGTCACACACATTAATGTCAAAATGTTCAATTGACAAACTCCACAAAATATAAAATTTCTTTCAGCATTCCACATTCAGAGTTCTTCTATCATTCTCCCATCAGATTTCATAGAGTTCTTCACCTTTATCATGGTTGCAGCCACACTCTCTGCGTTTGAGTAGAAGTACTTGTAAGATGGGTTGCCCTCCGCATTGAAGAAGTCTGTTCTTACTTTTCCAGTGGGTTCTAAATAAAACAATGTATGTTAATTAAGTGCATAAAATTTAAACATAAACCCCCTGTACAGGAGAGGTGCATATATATTTATCTAACAAATAAGAATCAAGAAGTTTGTTCTCTACTGTATTGATCTGATGATCACACTACCCTAGTGGAAAGTTAAAAAAAAAAATACTTCAGTACATGTTTCAGGCATCTCTGATCATCATTTTCAGTGTGATGCTGATCACACCTGACTTCCTGCATGAGCTAGTCAAAGTTAAAGTTCTGTTTGACACAAAAATGAAGTACATTATTTTGCACAAATGTCTACCTTTTAATAAAACTCTTAAGGATATAAAGTAAGACTTTCAACCCATGAAACATACTCAGAAATTTGTATATGGGTGCCATCAATAATTTCCAGAGTGAATTCATTTCTCTGCAGCAGCAACACTTACATTCAAGTCATTGCTGTCCTGGAGACTTTATACAGTGAGACCAGCAATTGCACCATCATTCAGAGCACTATGTCACACTGCTGTAAATCTGGTGAGTAGGAAGCCAGAAATTCATGCACAGATAAAGCAGAATGAGAGGTGGCAGCAATGTGATGCATGTTCATATTGACTTTCAAAATGCTCTGAACTGAACCAACATGAAATTCCCAAGAAGTTAGCAACTTCACACATTGTCAGTCTTCCGGCTGCATATTTTCATATCTTGTGCTCACTGATGTAGGCCCTAAGCGTTCAGCATTCTCAACAGAGGTTAGACCATCTTTGAACTTGGAAAACCACTCAAAAACTCGTCTTCTTCCCATTGTCAGGTCTCCAAAAGTTGCTTTCAACATTTCTAACGTTTTTTAAGCACTTTTCTCCAGTTTAAAGGAAAATTTTATGCAAACATGCTCTCCTTTCAAGCCTGTCATTTTCTAGGTACACCAAAATCACAAATTACAAACAGATGTATTTAATAAGACAATACTCAAAATTCATGCTATATCCTTATTCTAAGCAGAAAATGACTCCACACATTCCCCTTCATCTGTTACTAGCACAAACTGCTATGTTCGTGCTAGCAGCAGCTCCTTATGCTCAGTCTGGAAGCGAGGTGATGGCACAACAAATTAATGTACTGAACTAGGAAATATCAAAGCATGACTGTTCCATAGTTTTGGGCAGAAATGTGGACAAAAACGTAATTATAAACAGGAGGATCTGGGGGTTTATGCATAAGGAATGACACTTCTCTGCCACATCTTTCCCTTCCTTCACCTCTGTTGACCATAACACTGTATAAACATGAAGAATACCAAATAAGTAGTTCTGTTGTGTGCATGATTTCAGGCACCTGCTGTTACATAAATGAGATCTTCACTCTTCTGGGATGTAATGCAACACTGATTGGTAGCTGGTTACTAACATTTTGGGACAACCTATCATTCCCATCTTAAAGGGTCAAGGGATGGGACTGCTTGACCCTTAAAGATGGCACCAATAGGTTGTCCCAAAACATTGGTAACTAATTACCAGTCAATGCTGCATAACATTCAAGAAGAATTAAGATCTCAGCTGAGTTGTATGTTCCCTCTGCAAACCATCAAGGGTAGCAGAGCCCACCACAGAACTGAACTCCACCGTTTACAAGGAAGGCAGAAGCCAGTCCCATTAAATTAGATCACAGTATGACACCATAACTATGCAAGATACACACTTTATTAAATATATTTACCAATGAAAAGAATCCTTGGTATATAGCCCCCATCTGGAGAATACTGCCCATCCTTTGGTTCCTCATCATCTTCTACATTCACCATAACAAAATGCAAACTCAAGTCTTCGATCTCCTTTGAAGCTGCAAACTGGGGCTTCAAGGCTGAAGGTAAGAGCACTCTATTAACTGTATTTATCTTGCTTAATCTGCATTGTTGCATGCAGCTGTAATTCATGGTGTACATTACTGCTAAGATATATATTCTTAAAATACATGTTTACTGTAATTGAAGATCTTAGAGCACCTTAGTGTAGCACGCATAGCTGCATCTGGAGAATTTAGAGATGAATTTCAGATAAATATGAGGGATCTTCAAAAGGTTACTACACTTTTTAATACAAAATTTTTATTTATTTTTAAGACATTACAAGTATATTACGGCTCGACATACTCTCCCTGCTTCTCAATATACAGACTTTTAAAGACATCAGCATAAAAGCTTATGGTCATTTGCAAAGCCATTTGCACAGCACCGCCTTTATCTTGTCATTATTTGTGAATCATCAGTCTTAGTCCCTCCTTTAGGGGTTGAAACACATGAAAATCAGAAACAGGCAGGTCTGCATTATACGCTGGATGACCAGGAACTCCTCAATTCAGTGTTAAAAGTGGTCATTTATGAGCAGTGGTATGAGGGCATGAAATGCTGTGGAACAAAAGAACACCCTGTTACCATCTGTCTCCAAATTTTACGCAAATTGCTGCTCACAGTTCATTTCATAGCATGTTGGAATATCATGCTCTTGTTACTGTGATCCCACCTGCACTTGTTCACAGATAATGCACTTAGGCAGGGCCTTAGGAATCCCAAAACACCATCAGTATAAGCTTACCGACTGAAAGCCATGATCTAAACTTTTTGGAAACAAGAGAAGTTGTGTACTGTCATTTACTGTTGGGTATGTAACGATGAATCCAACTCTCATCAGCTGTGATCATACAATTCAAGAAATTCTCACCTTTGATGTGATAACATTCCAAGTCACAGGAGCAGATGTCCACATGCAAGCACCTATGCTGCACAAATGTTGCTGTATGCAAGGCTGCTGTACACTACTGAATGCACTGGCTCTTGGCTAGGGTATAATTCTTGTTCAATTTCTGTGATAGTAACTCTCCTTTCCTCAAGGTTCTGGCTTCTTCCAGTTTCTCATCCCTGGCTGATGAGAGGTGTCCCACGCGCTCTGCATCAGTCACAGTTTTAAGGACTTTCTTGCATATTTCTATCCATTTGTAAACATTTCTCCAAGAAAGAGCACTGTCCCTATACTGAGCATATAAATGTGTGTGAATTTCAGCAGCTTGCACACCTTTTGCCTATATTAACATACCACAAATCTCTGTTCTTTCTTGGTACAAACTAAAAATGTCAAGTCATGTTTCCCACTCAGTAGCAACTCACACACTGAGTGCAAGGTTGAGACCATCCATGTGCTGACACATCACATAACCACTTACAGAGCTTCAAACTTTCTGGACTGCTTGGACCCTGAAGATGGGACTGAAAGGTTGTCCCAAAACGTCGGTAACTAACTACCAATCAATGCTGCGTAACATCCCAGAAGGGCGAAGATCTCTCAAAGGTTTATCCCATACCATTGACTGCCAGAAAAAAGTGCAGAAACTTTGAAGACCCCTCATATATGTCAGCAAACTCTTAAGTTACACAAGCAGAAGTGTCGATTTCTTGGCTGGGATGTGGCTACTTTCCTTGTCAATATGCAGCAGCTAAAACTTCAACAAAGGAATAGCACTCATACAGATTAAAAGTATAGGTATGTAATCAAAAAGAAGACTGGGAATGAGGGTTTGAATCACATACAAAAATGATACCACAATAATTGCACATCACTTTAACAGCCAGGCTAACATACATAGTGGCTAAAGTACAAAGTAGATTTCACAATGTCTTTGGGTGTTCTGTGTTAGGTTTGTGGTGTGAAACAGAAAACAGAAGAAACATGAACATCACATTCAAATGATTCATTTTAACATTATGAAGTGGTCCACGAACACCACATGAAATAGTCTTCATAAAACCAGGGCCCAAATGTGGCAGTACAACACAACAATTACAATAAATTTCTAATGTTACTACACAACATCGTGTACCAGTGCAGCCACACAAACACAAAATGTGTGTGTGTGTGTGTGTGTGTGTGTGTGTGTATGCATGAAGAATTTAAAAAAGCCACAAGGAAAACATCAATGTAACTGACATAATTAACCTTTATCCGATGAACACACCGCATCCTTTTAAAGCGGCATCTTACAAACACACCAAGAAATTTAAATGCCCCATACACTCATGCAGAGGCTCAGAATTATAGCCCCGCTCATTGTCTCCACATTATATAAAGGTTTATGGTCAGATTCATGCTCTGGCCACTTTTCCCAATTATGTATACATGTACGTCATGGATAGCAGTTTCTAGCCTTCCTGTTAATCATCAAAACCACGTCTGCAACTTGGGCTGTTTGTTTTTATTCCAAGCAAGAGAGCTCTTGCATTCTTTGCTAGAGATACGTTTAGCCCTCCTACATATTTCGTTGGAAGAACGGTACTTTGTAAGGCAGTCAATGTGAAGCCTCATTCACTCTGCCAAGCATTGCTGTTACAGGAACTTCTACTTATGACAACGGGCTTTGTAGCTGAATTTTCTTTCTGTGTACCCCGTGCTGCAACAAACGAAGTCGTTTATTGACTCATATTTCACACTGTTCTTGATTATAGTAGTCAATACAGAGACAGACTGTCGCAGGATATATTGATACTAAAATGGGCTAAGCACCAACTGTCTTTATATGATAAAATACCAATGGTGTATTTTCTCTAATGCCAATCTTACGTTTCAGTTCAGTTTCTGGTCCATTACAGAACGACGGTTTGAAAAATAAGATAAACAGTGCCACATATGCAAAACTTCACGCACCCAATAAATATAGGTAATTACTGGCTGCTCTATGAGGTCATGATTTTCCCAGAACGTATTCTGAAATTGATACGCCTCTTTGGCGAACTCCACTTGGAGGGTTCTAATTTCATCTGAGTTTGATATATAGAAATAAACAAAATGGACTGTAAATAGTCCAGCCATAAAAAAGCTGAAATAATATAGCAACTTGTTCCAACTGTGAAATAATAAGCCGGGCTAAATATTTGTTTCTGAGTCAGTAATCTGCGACGTCTGTGCGTGAGAGAGCCGGGTTCCTGTCCCCAAACCGGATAGCTGAACTGGTTGGGGACAGTGAGAATAAAGAAGTAGGGAAATCGAGATACATCATTTATTTAGGCAATAGAATTTTATGCATTTTTAGACAACAGCTTAAATAACTCTGTTTTAGTTACTATTCCCTTGATGGACTAAGCAAATATCATGTAGAGACTCTCGATTCCTCCTCGTAAAAGATACACTAGAAATTATGGCGCAAGTCAGTAGACGGGATCAGCATTCAACAAAGGTTGTTTAGTCACGGTTGGTGACAGCGACGCAGCTAAAATAACGTGTGTGAACTGCGAGTGGTGTGAAGAAAAAAGCTGTCAGTGAAGTTCTGAGAAAGTATGGTGTGTGTGTGTGTGTGTTAAATAAGATTATGTTTTTGACAATACCACGCCAAGGCACAACTCCACAAACCTTGAAGTTGAAATTTCCTGTGCATACATCAGGTCCAACACAGAAACGTAAGTAAAATAAACTGAAAATTATAAAACTTTTATATCAACTTCCTGCATGTAGGCACCAAACATTTCTACTTCATCTTTTTTGAACTGAAATATCTCTGATTTATTTGCAAAAAATTCAGATTATTTCATCATCTTCGGTTCACAAGATATAAACGCTTATTGTCAAACACGCACAATGATTTAAAGGGAAACTCAGTATGGTGAACGCGAACACCGAATTAAAGCTGCATAAGATAAAGGTTAACAAAAAGTATTCAAAAAATGCAAAATAAACCTGGCAACAGAAATAATTCTGGCCTATTAGCTACCATTCCACTCAATATAAGAAGCAGAGAAAATATAATGATAGCTAATGCAATAAGCACTAACTATTACACTCCAAAGCTTAAGCTGAAAATTCTCATTTCTTAAAATATTCTTCAAAGAGAAGTTGCAAGTTTATACACGTTACACTACATGGTAGATGGTAAAGAGAAATGCCACTGTCTGTGTCTGACTGCTTACAAGATGCAAAATATGCTCATATGATCACATTCCTTGTTGTTGGCTGTTTTTAAAGTAGATGATTTAACTCATGTCAGTGCTTATCAGTTGAATTGATGAGTGCTGACATAATTTTAACAACCAATCACGGAGGCAACCACCATGGAACTTTAAAAATCATATATTGCGAGTGAAAACTGCATTTCTGCAACACCTGCTCAGACAGAGGGTGATGTGTTGGGAAGTTAACAGTTGAAATGGTACTTCCTGAAGACGGCGATGAGCGCTGAAATGCATTTGAATATTAGTCAAACAACATGACCTGGTGTATGAAAGATAGTGCATGAAGTTTTGGTTTAATGAAGACAAAATAAAATTATGATCAATATAAACAGTATGTACAAAATTAAGTTACTGTGAAGATATTTGCATGTATTTACAACAAACAAGATATAAGTAATGAGGGCTTTTATTAGTTAGGCTATTCACTTTATCTTATTAAAGTATACCACTACCTTTACAAGCTCCACACCATGTCTTGTGAATAATGAGCATCAGCGGTTTGTTGCTATTTTTTGCTGCTTCCAGGCCTTCCTCCAAACTGAACCAATTGTACTGTTCGCCAAAACCTGCAACACAGAGATTTAATATTGCACAAAAAGTATGTTTTGTAAAACATACAGAACAATGTACTAGCAGATCACTTAACAAAAATAAAAATCTCATGAAAGTTGACAGATGAAATCACGTGAAATAAAGTGACACTGACATCGCACTTGGCTATACTAAATCAAAGGTGGACATATTCCCCAAAAATCCCAGAAGGCACTTCAAAATTTTAGGCGCCAGACAGATGAAATGAAGCACGTTCCATACTGAAGATCCACAAACATCAGCCACCACCGAACAAAGTTTAGTCACCAGGGCGACTTGGCATCCAGGATTTTGCATCCCTGCATTCAACTACTTTAGAGGTTTCATGTTTTCATTCCATGCACTGTGAAATGAATCACAAACTCTATCAGTACCAACCAATGCCCTATTCTACATATTGTGTATTTTACTATTTATTTGCTCCTGCATGTTTCAGCGCAATCACCATCTTCAAGGAGCATACACCAATGCTGTTAAAACATACAGCAATAAAACAGTTTTATGATGATCATACATATCAATTGTGCATGTTTTAGTTAAAATAGACAGTACTTAAAATGTTCTTATAAGTCTCCCAACACTCTCCAAACAAGCAAGACACAACATGCGAGGAGAGAATCCAATTAAGATCAGAAAGAAATACAAGTTTTAGAACAATTATAAAGGAAATGACTTGTAATCAACAACAAACTATATTATCATTTTATAACATTTTAAATGCTGTATATTTTAACTAAAACCTGCACATTTGATATGTGTGATTATTGTAAAAGTGTTTTACTGCTGTATGTTTTAACAACATTGGTGTAACCTCCCTGAAGATGGAAATTGCATCAAAACATGCAAGAGCAAATTAATAGTAAAATACATAATAAACAGAATAGTCCATTTGTTTGTGCTGTCAAAAGTTGGTAATTTACATTATCGGTGTTATGAAATCATTATATGCACGCATAAATAAATGCATGCCTGCATTACGTATCTACCTTTTCGTCTTTCACGACATTTTGATCAGAACACACAGTAACCAAGCTTCTGTTATGTTTCAAACGCTAAGCTCAACAACTTCTCACTTTAAATTTCAGGATTGAAGCAGGTTAGTATGAATTACGAGATTATGCACATTCATATCTTTATATTTCATCTTGTAGTTTCCTTCCATCCTTAGGCGGTAAAGAGAGGAGGCACCTAGTTGGTTGGCTCCAGAAGAATCATTCGCAATCACGGAGCCCTTTAGAAGCAAGAATCAAATCTGTCCTACCTCATAAACTTTAAACACCGAGGTAAACTGTGCACATTTTTACAACATTAAAATATGCGGCGAATACGTTATATTCCATAACGAGGTAGAACTGGGTTTTTTGTTTCCATCCCCAAAGCAGTATGGTCAGGTTACATTCGCTACAACACTTGCAACCTTCATGTTTCATATTCGGCAGTACTCGGTTTGACTCCTAACAGAAGACTGATTCTCCTACTCTTCTTTCGTCGTTTCTAAATTCAGTCACATGCATACCGAAATATTATCGTGATCTCCCTGGACATTCACAAGTTACCGCACTACTACTGTTTTTACCTCGTCCGCTATTTTTTGAACCAGCAGCTATTACTGCAATAACGAATGTTCCCAAACACCAATTATAATTCATTTTAACACGAAGCTTCTAACACATTACTACAACAACCACAAATTTTTCGTTGCAAAAACTTTAGTTTCGAGAGATCGAAGTAACCGGATTAAGACAATGTAAATTTTCATTGGTTCGGCACTTGCATACCCTCCAATGAGGATCAAGGCATGGCCTACTTCATTTAAGGAACAATTAACGTAGGCACTGGTTACGGAGAAATCTCACTAGTCAGGAGAGTGCACGACCATACATCATCCGGTCGCAACTGATCTATCTTACCACAGGTATTGTCCTCAACATGACCTTTAATAAGAACTACGGAGGAGAGGGAACAGAATAGAAATGCCATCTTAAGTGATTGCTTGAGCAATTTACTACTCCACGATATGTATGATGTGTGATCACAATATTACATACCTGTGTTATAGTGTTATAAATGTTGGTAAGTTTGTCGGTGCATGGTTTGCAATCTGTAACCTGGAACGTCGAGCGGTCCTTTGGGCACTCCTTTCGATTCATGGGCGGTAGTTAAAAAGTTCATCCGCTTGCGGCGCGCATAGCATCACGGATGAACAAAACACGTCATCCGTGGCAATACGCAAGTCAAGAACGTATTTCTTGTGGGCGGGGACTGGATTGAAGAGATACGAGGGGCGACGGTGAGCACAGAGCAACGCTGTTACCGGTCACCACTCTTTAACGTGACGCGAGTCAAAGCACCTTAATCGCGCTAGCAAATGGCCCCTTTTTAGGGCTACCGCCAGCGGTACTCATCCAGCAAGCCACGCCTACCGACTTCGCCAACTAGCCAATGTCAGGGCCGAGCAGACAGCAGAGCTCGGTATAGAGGAAGCCAGTTTCCAAACTTGAGCATTCACCCCGTCGCCTACGCAAAAGCCATGGGCGGCAGGGGGCAGCAGGCCAGTCGAGACCATCGCTCGCGATGGCCAAGTCGATGAAACTAATCGTGTTCGATCAGCTGAGCGCCTTTCGGCTAACCTGATTGAGGTTTTCCGTGATTTTCCTAAGTTGTAAGGCAAATGCCAGGGTATAGCATGAAAAGTCGGGGCACGGCCCACACTCCCCTCACCCAGGCGCGGCGGCTTCACCTAAGCGCCTGAAAAAGTCGCAGTCAGCGACGGGGTGAGTCTGGGCTCAGAACTCAGATAGCCAACCAAGCAAAGTATTTCCCCCCCAAATTAGTCCAGTGCCTCATAGGCAATAG
>Ga0209629_10001687_pt1 | contig 14246 bp, 13 predicted proteins | sample TergutCu122P5_FD_187286 | JGI IMG/M metagenome (GOLD analysis project Ga0209629, IMG submission 187286) | Cubitermes ugandensis P5 segment gut microbial communities from Kakamega Forest, Kenya - Cu122 P5 (SPAdes) (version 2) | ecosystem: Host-associated > Arthropoda: Insects > Digestive system... | reverse complement strand
TGCATTGATTCAGTGTTGAAACATTGTGCAGCAAATAGAAAGAGACTGTTTCAGCGTTGCCAAACGTAGGTCCATATATATACGACGTTAGCCTTTCTGGTTTTACTAGGAGCTCCATATATATATGACATTAGTAGCCTAAGGGTTAATGGTGTTCCATTTCTTGTGGGGAGGCAGGTCACTATATTAAATTTCTTGTAACTTTATTATCTCTACAGGCATTTATGAATGTATCATTGCCGTCACAATATTCTACGTCACCTGTAAGAGGCAGGAAACGAGGGCGACCTGTACGCAGATATGGGAAAAAAGATATTGGTGAATCTAGCCAAGAGGAATCCATAATAAGCCAGGGAAGAAAGCGTGGCAGGCCTCCTGGCTCAACCAACAAGTCAAAAGCATCTTTGACTTCACCAGTTAGGAAGTCTGTCAGAGTTTCTGCCCGAAAGAGGGAAAGTTTGCCAGATATCGATAATGGAATGGTGCAGGAGGTTAGTACTTTGGTTACATAATTTAACAGTGCCAAAGCAATTGAGATCAGTTTATAGGAATGGAAAAGTGAAATTTAGTACCAGTATCTGTATGTTAGTGAATGCAAAAGATATGTTCACCTGTGGTAGTGAAGTTCTATTTTGTCAGGCGTATGAACAATCTGTTGTCACACAACAGCCATATAAAGTTACACAGCATGTAATTGGAAGTAAGCATATTGCCACCATCATCAGCTTAAAGAACTAGTCACATAGACAGTATAATTGGTGACTTACCAGTTATAGATTGCTGTAAGTGCTACGGTTCGGAATAGTTACACAAACAATATGGCGGATGAGCCCACATAAGAGAGACATAGGTTGGATACTAGGTAGTGTCTGTGTTTTAGTACGTCAGTCATTCTCTCTGTCCATGTATGTCTGTAAGCAGAAACTTTTCATATTTGTTATTATTAATACATCAACCAACAAATGCACTTAGTAAAATACACTTTATAATGAATATTAAACTCTACATGTTTCGACAGTGGGGTACCATCGTCAGGGAGTTTTAGAACAAAGGAGTATAAGCTCAACGCATCAATCTAGGTATTACAGAATTCCGGAGGGCGCGAGATTTTCCGCACCCATCCAGACCGGCCCTGGTGCTCACCCAGCCTCCTATACAGTGGGTACTGGCTCTATCCCAGGGGTAAAGGAGCCAGGGCATGGCTTGACCACCCGCCCCCATCTAGCGCTGAGGTTAAAGAAAGAGTAAAGCTATACCTCTACTCCCCCTCTGGGCCTTTGTGGCCTATTCTAGGGTGAACTTTACTTTACCTTTACACCACCGGTATTGAAATGTATAGGATGTTAAGATTCTAAAATATATAATATGCTGATAAGTATAAATTTACAGTATTGTGATATTAAAATTATATGATAGTGAGCAGTTCCAAGTATAAGTCCATAGTTGTTTACGATCTGTACGGAGTAGGTGGGGCCTGGGGTGGCATAGTGGTTAAGGCGCCGCGCTACTAGTCAGACAGTCCTGGGATCGATTCCCGGTGATGTCACTCGATTTTTCAGTGACATATCCCATCCAGCCATACCATGGCCCTGGGGTCAACTCAGCCCCTAGTAAAAATGAGTACCAGGAACATTTTCTGGGGGTAAAGGCGGCCGGTGCGTGAGGCTGACGACCTCACCACCTTCATGTGTCAAATGTCATGAAATCTGGGAGCCTAAACCTCCTGGAACCCTCTGGGCCACACCGGGCCTGTTACAGGACTCCTTTACCTTACAGAGTATTCATACAAACACATGTCTCATTTTTATGTGATCTGAAGGGATACCATGTGTCGTGACGGGCAGTGTAGGTACTGTGTAGATCCTGCACTGCCTGACATGACGCACATCACACTCTATGTGGTATGAAGGAACACCGAACATAAGCTATGTATCATGCAAGAAAGAATATATTTGTGTAATACACAACTAATTGCTGCAAGTGGAATGAAGGTTGTCATTGTTGTTATTGGGACTTGAAAAATGATGGATTGTTTTTGGATAAATCGTGTCTTCTGTCATGGCACGAATTGTCAGCAGTGAATCACACCGCAGTAGCCTGTGTTTTCATTAAGGCTCTGTAGACTGTGGCCACATGTTGTGAAATTTGATGTGTTGTTCTGCTAGAAACAGAAGCTGTACCATGTATGATGTAAAAATCAGCAGGACTCTCACTGAGCTGCACTGAACTGATACATGTTATATGTGTGGAACATATTCTACCCAGCATCTGCTGAACAGTTTGTATGCCTGATCTAAGATAAGTTAGTGGAAAATGGAAGGAATATCTTTTGGTATCACCAGTTCATACAGAGCTCTGAAAATCAATGCAGTAGACACACCACTCCCCACAAATTCCAGTAAAAAAATGTAGGGGAAGCCGGTTGGGTGCCCCTGCATATTATTTAGAAACGTTTGAGAAAATTTATCTGGTGAATGAACTTGACAGAGATAGAACTGGCTCAGGTTTCTGTCCAGTGTTAGATGTTATTATTAGCTGTGTTGAAAGTTTTGATCCTCCTATTGGGATGTATGTTAGTCATGTATGTTGAAACAAAAGAAATTAACCATTAGCCACCATGTGTCCTATATATAGAATGGCCTTACCACTGCCCCCCATTGATGGCATTTTATATATTTCATCAACAAATTTACTTCAGAATTTTTTTGATATGCTGCTCAATCTCTTCTTTTTCCACAAAATGTTGTGTATTTCGTAATGTATCTTTTGTTATTTCATAAAATATTCATACTTTACATAAAGAATGCATAAAAATTTAAATGTCCAAATTCATCACCAAAGGTTTAATTAACTTAGAAATATTTTATGTTTTTACAGGGTTATACACCTTCTGAGAATAAGGCTGGCGAATTTAGTGTTACAGAAAGCAGCCAGTGTTTTGTGTGTGGCAGGAATGTAGACAATGGTATATCAATGCATACACTAACGAATACGACCAAAGTCTATATGCATGACAAATTGGATAAGATAGTACGAGGAGAAATGGAGTTGCTAATTGAAGAAGAGGGCATTCTGTGCACTCGGTGTGCTAACCTTCTCAATTACGTGGACCGCATAGAAGTGGAATTGAACATGCTCACCAAAGCTATCCTGAATTGCGTTCGCAAAAAGTACGGAATGGGAGTCAGAATCTGTGACAAGGGATACGAGAACTTGCTGCCAAATATGGCCGATTATGAGAAGGAGTTCTGTGGTGAGGGTGAGTGGTTTGCAGTACCATTCTTGGACGGCTTTTTGGGCCTGTACCGTTGGAAATCCATTGAGCAAGTTTCATGGTAGGGGAAGAATATAGATGGAGGGTGTTTGAGAGGAAGGATAAGATGGAAAGTATATTAACATTCATGGGGGAAATGGAGGTGAAAAACTGGAAAAGAAGGGACCACTTGGGAGATGGTGTCGATCGTATAATATTAAAATGGATCTTACATTTCATGTGTGGATTTGGGCTGAATTCAGCTGTTTTGGGAAGGAGTTCAAGGTACATCCAGACCACTTGTCATTGCTTGCATGCTGTGACTTCTTTGCTGTCTGTCAGTGTGGATGGTTTCACAAACCTGAGACCGAGCAGACCAATCTACTGGAGTCATGGGCTCAGGTGGCATTTCACAGAGGCAGTACTTAAGTGTGAGACTTGCCAAGCTGCACTGCAGTTTGGATCTCTCAAACCTCTGGACAATCAGTATGTAGAAAGCCAGCAGTGGTCATTCCCTCCATTTGCCATGAGCACAATTATAAATAGTAGTAGTCTGGATGCACCTTAATGAGGACTGTAACATTTATTGTAAGTTATGTCTGTATTAATTTTTTCACTGCCTAGTTTTCATATAATGCAGCAGCCCTCTCAGACTCGGTATTTGTACCCTGTTGAACATATCATGGGAAATTTTCTGGTTGCATTAGTACTACTTCCTGTGCATACTTTTAAAAGGTTACCAAAGGTTGGCAGGAGCTGTGAGTTTTCCTTGTTTATGATGCCTGTGAGACAAGTTGGAGACGTTAAAAACGTTGCATGACAGTCATACTGTGACTTGTTTAGAACATCTGGTGAATGCAAATCATAACCTTCAGAAGGTTAATGCTGTGTCATGCCCTCCATGAAACATGGTGTTGATGAGTGTGCATCTGATTAAGCATTTTCCTTATGCACTTCATCCACCCCATAATAAAGAATTTATTCACTAAAATTGTAATTTATTTGCAAATTTTTAATTGTGTTTTAGGTGCAGTGATGAACCTAGATTTGCCGTTAAGATCAACAGATGGAACTAGCAGTCAGTGGACAGAGAATGAAGATAATGGTGTGGTGTCTTCAGGTGACATGAGGAATGATACCCCAAGTACCAATGCCGCTGATGAAAAACATGAATCATCACCTTCAGAGGAAATGCAATGTCGCGTGTGTAGATTCAGAACCTGTTACAAGTCATTGATGATATTCCATCTTCGGCAGCATTTGAAAGATACATATTGGTGTGACTTCTGTAATGTTTGTCTACCGGAAGGGACAGTTGGACAGATGGAAAAAGCTGGTGAAGAGAGCCACAGTGTCACAGACACTGATATTGATGTTGGGCATGCTGTTGCAGATATGCAGGATGAGGTGGCACATCAAGAAACTGAAATTAATGATTCAGGAGTCAAAGTGGTAAGTGAGTCTGACAGTGGAATGCTAACCAACAGTATGGACTTGATGTTAACTGTGCTGCCTGTCAGTGCTGAAGTGTCACCACAAGAAACTGTCATTGAATCAGACATGAATGAAACTGGGGTAAGCACAGAAGACACACTTCAGCTGTCAAATGAGGATAATGAGAATAGTTCATCTTTGCATCATGCTCAGTCCATCTGTAACAGTGTTAAGTGTATTAGGATATTAAATGAAATGGGGATGATAATAACGCAGGAAATAGGATCTGTTGGGGAAGGCAAAGACTGTGGGACAGTTGCATGTGAAGAACTCTTGGACTCCCAGTTTCCCTCCCAAACTACCAACTGTAGTACAGTAGACCTGACTGTAGAATCACAAGCGTTAGGAGATGAAAGTAAAGATCAACACATTTTGAGCAGATGTCTTGGCGGCGAAAACAATAAAGGCAGTGTGCTAAATGAATTGGGATTGAACATGGAACATATAAGAAATAGACAGTTCAGAGTCCTGAATGAGATGGGAGTGATTGAAGTTGTATCAGTTGAATCAACAGAACAATTAATGCTTGACAACTTAAGTTGTGATGTGAATGAGATGAGAGTCAATGTCACGCCTGGAATGATGACATATTCCAATCATGAGAGAAGACTGAATGCCTCACTTGTAGATCATTCCACTTAAGGGAACAAAGAAGTGCTTTGAGTATGAACTTAAATGTTAATTTTGGACTGCGAAGTGCCAGTACTTCTGTTTTACACCGAAGTATTAGTGTATTTTCTTCTTTCATCATCCTATACACACATGAATTTAGTTTTCATGTGTGTAATAAAATTGTACATATTTACGGTTATAATTATTAGATGTATGAATAGCCTGGAAGTGTGAGCACTGTTGACAGGGGGTGGGCTGTTACTATTTGAAAGAGGTTTCCATTTTCCTTTGACGACTCTGTCGGGAGAAACATATCAGTTGGTGAAGGGACTAGGATACAGACTAGATGACTGAAGTACTCTGGTTCAGTTTCCTGCAGGTGCAAGGTGATCTCTTTTTGCCAGTACATCCAGAAGAGCCCTTGGTCCCGCCCAGCCAAGTGTTCTGTGGTTACCACAGGTTCTTTTCCTGTGGTTAAAGCAGCTGGGGCTAACCACTCACCTCCAGCAAGTCCTGAGGTTGTGTAGCTCTCTACACCTCCACTTTGCCATATACCTTCATGGTGTGTAGGTTAAAGTAAACACTGGACAACTTAACGTTTTTTGGCATTGTCACTGTTGCATTCCACATGTCCAAAGTTTGATGTGTCTGGCATCTTCCCAACCTTCAACACCTCCAAGAACTTAGTTCTTGGTAGTGACATGTCAGAGCTACATCATTATCATTTATACCATTTCACACCAGCTGTTCCTTTTTTTTAATAACTGCAAGTTTAGTACAGACTCATGGTTTTTGTAGGTACCATGTTGATGTGTGCTTAATTTGGACAAGTGGTCAGTGTTTTTAGCTGCATGATATTACTGAAGTCTTCAGTTTGGAGCACGCAGTCTGGATCTGCGTTGGTTGGATAGTACTGTGTTAAAAAATTCTTAAGCTTACAGCTTTAAATTGAAGATGTCAAATTAACATTTTGGACCCTTTGAAAACCCTCCATCATTATGACCGCAGAATGTGACAGTCTGCAAAAGCTGAGAAACATTTTGAAGTAGTTCTGTAAGTTGTATTCCAGGCTGTGATACCCTGCATAAAATATGGCCATGTGTTATGTAATTGTCAGATACAAGGAAAAAAGTTGCACCTCTGAAGTTCATCCCACTTAGCAAGAGATATGAAATAAAATAATAAAAGGTCTATTGAAGCAAGGGATATAGCCCTATATAAGGCATGACCCTTTTTGAATAGAACTGATAAAATTATGCTGCAGACATGAACATATGGTTTTGCTTAAAGTTCTGTTTCACAAGTGACATGATATCACAAATTGTGTTCTTACTTGCTTCCTGCCTCCTTCCCCCAGTTGGGCATTATCTGTTCCTGCAGCAAGCATGGATACCTTATTGAGATGCACCAAGCACAATGGTCCAGTGGGTAGCACTACTCCTTTGTATTTGGAAGGTACTGGGTTCATACCTCATCCTGAGATGTGTTTTTCATTACTGTGTTGATTCCCCAGGCAAATGCAACAGGAATTGAGAAGGTGTATTGTTATTACATTGTACACATCCATATTCCAAGTCTGTATTTTTGCTGCAAGAACAACTACATTCTACTACAGTAACTGAACCACTGAGCTAATGATGGCCATATCAGCATGTCAAATTAGCCAAGTTTGTAACAGTAGCTAAATGGTAAACTCAAAAAGTATGCAGGTGGTAGACACAATTCAATAGGAGTTATATTTATGACATAATGTAAGTGGACTATATTCAAATTAAACTTCATGATAATCAAGAAAGGGAGTTGATAAAATTTAGTGTTCTTATTGAGTTACACAGACTCATAAAACTGTTTAGGTCAATTTAAATGTGTTTAAATGACACATATATTAAAATCCAGGTAGACAAGCATTCATCTGATGGTTTCCTAGACAGAAGTATCTGAAAAAAGGAGGTATTTTGTCACCATTGCTTTTTAACTTCTCTTTAGAATATGCCATAGGGAAGTACCAAGTAAACTTTGACATATCAAATCTTGGTGTACTCCAGTTATTATGATTTGTTGAGTGAACACATAAATGCTGTAAAGAAAAGCAGAGATGATTTATTAGTTGCTGGCAAGATGGTTCATGTAGAAGTAAATGCTGAGAAAACAAAGTATACACTCATGTCGTATGAACAGAAGGCATGATCAACATAAAAGTAGCAAACAAATCCTTTGAAAATGTGGTAAAATTCAAGTACTGGGGAATGTCTGCTACCATTCAGTCCAGAATCTTTTTCCGTTGTATATCTAAGAATATAAATATTAAAATATAGGGAAATATAATTTTGCCTATTGCTTTATATGGGTATGAAACTTGGTCTTCACATAGGTTGAGGTTGTTTGAGAATATGGGGATGAAGAAGATATTTGGGCCTAAGAGAGTACTGAGTATCAAGGAGGATGGGATATATGACATGATTAATTAAAAGAGAAGACATGCATACAGGATTTTGGTACGGAAACCTTTAGGTAAGAGAGCACTTGGAAGACCTAGGTGTAGATTTGAGAATAATATTAAAATGGATTATAAAGCAAGGAAATTGGGAGCATGGACTGAATTGATCTGGCATAGGAAGGAACAAATGGCTGACACTTGTGAATATCGTAATGAACCTTCGGGTTCCATAAAATGCAGGGAATTTCTCAACTAGCCGAGGAACCATTGGCTTTTCAAGGACTCTGGTCCATGCAGTTTGTTGAATCCTCCAGCAGGTTTATAGTATCCGTGATGTAATTTTCTTTCCATCTTACGGACAGCAGTTTTCACGGATTATTCCATGCACGGATAACAGCAATTACCGGCGCGTAAGTGTTCCATGCACAGATCATCTGGTTCCATGTGTGGTAGGGACATTCGCAGTTTGTAAAAGGTGGCGAGTGTGAGAATGTCAGTTATTAAAAAACATTACTAGAGGGTTGTAGAAGTCGGGACCGCGTTGATTTGTGTGAAGTGATTAGCGGTCTAACGATCTGCCGTTGTATAATGCCGACTTCCTGCAGTGCGTGTACTAACAGACAGAAAAAGGGTTCAGGGATAAGTTTTCATAGGTGAGGCAGAAAAGCAGTCAGATACGTGTTGGATTACGTTGTATACACGTGTCCCGCAGTACAATTAGCTAACCGTGGTTAAAGTTAAAGAATTATGATTTTTCAGATATTGTTCATATAACCTTCTGACAAGAAGTCGTGTACTCATTTCGAATTCATCATATCTAAAAAAAAACTAATTCATGCCGCACTGAGGGCACCTGTTGTATATCACACAGTGCAATTTTCTTTAAGCATTCCGTATTTTGAATATTTAAATAATTTTGTGATTAAACTTAAGCGTTGGGGAGTGGTATGCTGTCCTCCCTCCCTGCACACGCACATTTCTGTTTCCTGTTGACAGGAATAACTTTTTGTAGGTTAGGATAATAATGCAGTGTGAATGCTTTTCAGTTTTCCTCATGATCCAGTTCGTAGAGAGAAATGGGTTTCAGCAATGGGGAGGTATGGTTGGACACCATCAGTTCATGCTAGTTTGTGTTCAGTTCATTTTGAAGATAAGTGCTTTGATAGAACAGGACAGACAATACGTCTGAGGGATGGCAGTATTCCAACACTCTTTGTTCCTCGTGTGCATGTAAGTAGTAAATTTTATGTTACAGTTTTATTTACTTTTTATGCAGATCAGTCCAGTGGTTTTAAGTTATTCTATTACACCAAATACTTCCTTTCATTTAATTTTTGCAGAATGTGTAAGACTTAACAGAAAATGTATGACTTTTTTGCTTTGATAAATATGTATAGATTGTTATGTTTGAGACACACAGTAAGGCATATAGGTATTCATATAAGGTGTTGGTTATTTTTTTCCAGTTTTCAGGAAGGGTGGAATTACAAAAGAGTTGTTTAGTGGAAATTTCGTACATTATATTTTAAAATTGTATCAGTCATGGTATCACAGCACAGTCATACAGAAATAACATGCAAAGCAATCACATGCGATGTGTTTTTAAATGACACTTTTTCTGGCTGATAGATTTAATGTTTGGAACTGAAAAATTTTAACTCAAACTGAACCAAACTTGTTGAAAGTCTATGAGCTGTTCAAATTTTTAACTGCTCACACAGCCATAAAAGTTATGTATAAAACTATTTTTTATTTCCATACACCAGTTGCTTGTTTTATTCTACTGTTGTGTACTTATTCCTATTCCAGCCTTGAGGAAACAGCACAAGATGGTTTATAATGTGTTTTTGCATAATGAAAGTATGAAAACTTGTGCATTATATTTAATATAATTACAGTGGTATGTGCAGCTTGCTTAACTCTGTATTTATTGTAGAAGAGGTTCAAGAAGGCAAAGAAACTATCAGAAACTCTTATGGAACATAATGTGAAACAAGAAAAAGAATCCATTGAAAATGTAATAACAAAAAGACAGATAAAAGCAAAAGAAGAGGAACTGACAATTGTACAGGTATGGTAATAAACTGTGATTTTATGTATGAAGTAACTGATTAACATGGGTCCAGTGTGGAGAGTGTCAGTCATCATGGTAGTTTGAAAAGGAAGGTAAAAGCATGCCAGAAATAAGGGCTTTTAATAAAACAAAAATTTCTCAATAACTTTAGTGCATACCTAAGACAGGTGTTATTTAATAAAGATACATGGCATTAAAAAAGTTAATTGTCTGGATGCATCTCTCAGTATTGTGTAACTGAAGTGGTTTTCTTCTTAAGGATGTAGGGGTTGTTCCAGACATCATTGGCAGTGCTTGAAATTCCTTTTAGTAGTGAGTGTCAGCACTTTTTTTGTGCACAGATGAGTTCTTTCATATTACTCCAGAAGTTTTATTGGAGATTTGGTCCTTGGCTGATCCAAGGATTTATACATTTGCATTTAAGGTAATCAGAATTTGTATTTTAAAATGGCAGTGTGGCTCTGAACATTCACAGCTAAACAGTGTGTTAGATGTATCATGCAGTAGTCTGATTTTGAATGATGCCATTCCATTTATCGGGAACTGGTGCTGAAAGTTGCACTCAGTTGTTGCATGCGGATTCTTACTAACCCATTAATATTCATTCTAAGCATTATTCACTCTGTTATGAGTCATATTCATTGTCCATGTTGATGCTTTAAACTGATTTCATGGCTTTCAAAGACTTCTTCATCAGTTGAATAGTTTTCATAATTCCATCTCTGGTGAGCAAAATTCATCCTACATTCAAGGGGAAATTACAGTGTACATTATTTTGTTTGTTTGTTTGTGCATTATGTAACATTGCTAGATACAGCAGCAGAACTGTGGTTGGGGAGTGGGTATAGTGACTAGGCTATGGACTGGATGGTCTGGGGTTCAATCCCAGTAGGGGCAAGACATTTTCTCTTCTCTGAAACATCCATACCACCTCTGGGGTCTACCGTGTATCGTCCTGGGGTAAAGCAGCCAAGGAATGAAGTTAACCACTAACCTCCATCTAGTGCCAAGGTTAAGAATGAGTGGAGCTATACCTCTGCTCCCCCTATATATGTTCAAGGTGTGGATAGGGAGAACTCTACTTTCATGTACAGTGGCCAACATAATGTTGATTCGTGAATAATGATGAGAGTATATGGAAGTAAGTTACAATGTATCTGAGGTACTGTCTCAGCATTTATATGGAAGCCTAAGAAAAAATATGAAAAACATCCTTCAGGATAGCCTTTTTCCCTGCTGAGATTCAAACTATGCACCGCCTGCATACAAATCAAACAAACTTGCTGGTTCAACTTGCCTGTTTACCATCCCTGATTTATATTATATCATGATCTGTTTCAGGACCTGAATGTGGATGACCATACTTACCCAAAGAGAACTTGTCTGCCGGGACTGGAGGCAGATGTAAAAGAGGCTCATTGTTTCGTGTGCGATAAGCTTGTGGTAAATGGTACTCCACTACATTGCCTCACAAACACTACCAAAGTACATATGCACCACAAACTGGATAAGCTAATGGCAAAGGAACTAGAAATGTTGGTGAATGAACACGAAGTGCTGTGTTCGCGCTGTGCTCGCTTACTGAACTATATGGACCTGATTGAGGTCGAGCTTGCCATGTTGAACAGAAGTATTCTGAACTGCATTCGTGGCAAACACATTCTAGGTCTTCATCATGATGAACTCCAGTCCCGGATACCAGATTTTAATGGTAAGATTATTGTTGGAGAGTAGGTACAGTAAGTCTTGGTATCATGGTGGAGTTACCTTCCTGAAAATCACACATGCAGCAAAACATTGTAGAATGGACCATTTTTTCCCATAAGAATGAATGAAATACAGTAGATAGGAGGAAATATTAAAGTGGATCTTAAATAGATGGGGTTGGGTGTGGAGTTTGGATTTTGTTCATCCGACTTAGGTTAGGGACACGCTGTTGTGAAAACTGTAAATAACTTCTGGGTTCCATATATTTGGGGAATTTTATACCTAGCTGAGGAAATATTGGCTGCTTACGAAGGACTCTGCTCATTGAAGTTAGTCGGTCATTCACTCGACCATCAGTTTGCTACACTGACCAGTAAGCTGCCGTATGAGACAGAAGACAGTTAAGGTGCCATTTCGTATATAAGGCGCAAGTCGTTATTTGCAGTGCATATCTCTCCACTGTGATAGCATGTGCTCACTCAGTAACATGGGACTGAGATTTTCTCAGTACTTGTCTTATCAAGTGTTCTATAGGGCATTTCATAATTTTCTCCATGATTACAAACATTTATAACAAGAAAACCACACACACATCAGCATGTTGACGCGTGTGTGGCAAGAACTTGAATATCGTATCGACGTGTGCCGTGTCACCTGTGGTGCGCACACCGAACATCTCTGGTTGTCAAAAAAAACTTCTTCAGTTTTCCTGTGGCTGTGAACAATTCCATTAAGGTAGGTCCTTTGGTTTTCTTGTTATAAATGTTTGTAATCACGGAGAACATTATGAAATGCCCTGTATTTAATAATGCTGACAGTTGCTGAGATAATGTAACTTTGGTGATAAGTGAATGAACAGAGTGGAGCACCAGAATTATACTGACTGCGTGAAACTGAAGTCCTTGGAGAAAAATTGTCCCAGTGCCACTTAACCCCATCACAGATTCCACATGTACTCATCTGGGATCGAACCCAGGCCTCTGTATTGAGAAGCTGTGAACTACTGCTTGAGCGTATGTTCCTTTGTAATGCTGTCTGATATGTTCTTGTTGCAGACAATCTTTCTGGGCTCAGTCCTTTGTTCAGTGGTACTGAATTTGATGTAAGTAAATAATTTAATCTTAAATATATGCACTTGAGTGAAAAGAAGGTGTAAAGATGTTAGGTATCAGGGTTGGGAACATTTCTTTAGGCAAAGACCATGAACACAAAATGTAGATGATCTGACGTAATGTTGATTGAAAAGAAGTACAGGAATAAAATTAAAACATGTGACAGTAACAAAACACTTTTTTTATTATAGTAAATTTCCTTTAGGGTAATTCCCCGGCGTCCGGTTTATAATTTCCGACGTTTCGGAACCTTCTATCGGTTCCATCTTCATAGGCTGAAGTGTGAAGTACTTCACACTTCAGCCTATGAAGATGGAACCGATAGAAGGTTCCGAAACGTCGGCAATTATAAACCAGACGCCGGGGAATTACCCTAAAGGAAATTTACTATACTCAGTACACGGCGAAAGTTTAAAATAAAGAATACTTTTTTTATTATTCCAACTGATGCACACTATTATAGAATTCATAGAATGTTAAAACAATTTGAAATTATAACACTTGCTCTGACGTGTTTCGGTTCACGCAGGAACCATCATCAGGGAGCAGTCCTGTGCTTAGCTAAAACTACAGAGTATGGTTTTTCTGTGCTGGTTGGCATAGACACAATCAATGTTATGGTGGCATATCAGCCTGTTGTACAGGCGTGCAGTCCACAGTGGAGGCAGTTCCTTTATCGCATGTACAGTTCAGGGCCCAGTTTTGTGACTCTGTAAGGAATATGCACCAGGCTTAATGAACCCGTACTCCCATTACGTATCCCCAGCTTCTGCAGTCACGGATCAGGATCTTAGACTGTAACTTTTATTTGACTTTTAACTCCTCTATTCTATTAAGTTGGATAGATCATTATCTGTAAAGCTATGAGAATGATGTGTGTGGGTGAGTCAGCAAGTATCTGGAAGGATGTTTTTTAAATATTGTTGTGTTGGCTCTACTGCTCATTGCGCATGCTGGTACAAGTGTGAACCCTTAGTGTTACTGAGAAGCAGTTTTGACTGTATGTAGGAAAATTATTTTACTGTGCATACTGATATAACATTATATTATTGTAAATAAAGCCAACTTGGTGCACAATTTTTCTTTTCATGTTTATTTCTTTTCTGTACATGTTTCGGGCGACTGTGCCCATCATCAGGAGAAACAGCTGTGTTTTTGCGACACTTAGTACTTGTTATTCTGTATGAAATTCCACCCTGCATACCGGACAGTCATCCACACAATAACAAGTACCAAGTGTCGCATAAATACTGTTGTTTCTCCTGATGATGGGCACATAGTCACCCAAAACATGTAGAGAAAACAAACATACTAAGAAAAATTATGCAACAAGTTGGCTTTATTTACAAGATTATACAAGGATGCATGGGCAACAGAACATAAAAAAATAAATATGTAGGTAATTCAATAAGTAAGTTACAAATCCAAGTTACGACCTACATTTTTGAATTAAGTGCGGGAAACTGTCACTGCTAGATGGCAGCACTATCTAGTTTCATTGTGATGCGCAACGATCGGTATGCACATGACTGTAAAGACGGAGCAGCCGTTACAAGA
>Ga0209629_10001685_pt1 | contig 14251 bp, 7 predicted proteins | sample TergutCu122P5_FD_187286 | JGI IMG/M metagenome (GOLD analysis project Ga0209629, IMG submission 187286) | Cubitermes ugandensis P5 segment gut microbial communities from Kakamega Forest, Kenya - Cu122 P5 (SPAdes) (version 2) | ecosystem: Host-associated > Arthropoda: Insects > Digestive system >... | reverse complement strand
GAAAAAATTATCGAAGGAATCGGCATGCTTAATACAACGTTTCTGACTTGTTCATATGTTCAAAGTCCCCTTGGACTGGGAGAAATTGCGCCAAACTTTGGATGGATTCTGGAGTCGGACAAGCGGAATGTACTCCAGACGGCGTATCGCCTCCAAGTGGCCCTTGACCCTGACTTTGGCGCACTGCTATGGGATAGCGGTGCGGTTAGCGCCGACCAGTCCGTAAATGTACCATGCTTAGGGTTCGTGCCACAGTCTGCAACCGAATATTTTTGGCGGGTTCAGGTGGCAGATAACCACGGAGATGTGAGCCCTTGGAGCGAAACTGCCCATTTTGAGATGGGGTTATTGTCAGAATGTGACTGGAAAGCTGTTTTCATTAGTCCCGATACGAATCACGAAGATTCACGCGCTTACTATTTGCGGAAAATATTTCATCTGCCGTCTCCGGCAGTGAAAGCTAGGCTCTATGCCACGGCTTTGGGCATGTACGAATTATTTCTAAATGGAAAAAGAGTCGGTGAAGACTTGCTCACCCCCGGCTGGACGGAGTATAAGAGCCGCTTGCAGCACCAGACCTATGATGTAACTGATCTTCTGCATAAGGGTGAAAATGAGTTGCGAATACACTTGGGGTCGGGCTGGTACAAATGTGATTTGCTTGGCGGCCGCAAGTATGGTTTGGAGACCGCCGCCCTTTGTCAATTGAACGCGAGCCTTATGGATGGAAAATCAACGCTGCTCGTAACAGACGAGAGCTGGGAGTATACAGAAAGCCCGGTGTTGTTCTCCGAGTTGTATCACGGAGAAACATATGATGCCCGGATTACACCAAATGGCTGGCGGCCGGTGCGCACTGTAATATTCGATAAAAGTATCATTATCCCGCAGGACGGATTGCCTGTACGCAGACAGGAAACTCTGCCGGTGCAAGAACTGATTGTTACGCCGAAAGGCGAAACAGTGCTGGATTTTGGGCAGAATCTGGTTGGGTTTGTCCACTTTCGGGTACATGGAAACGCCGGGGACAAAGCCCTGCTTCGACATGCGGAGATACTGGACGCGGCAGGTAATTTCTATACGGAGAACCTTCGCTCTGCGCGTGAGACTGTGGAATATATTCTGTGTGGAGACGGGGAAGAAGTATTTGAGCCGCATTTTTCCTTCCAAGGCTTCCGTTATGTCTGCGTGGACGCCTGGCCGGGTAACGTAGACTTGGCTGATTTTGAAGCGGTGGTAATCCATTCCGATATGCGGTGTGTCGGTGATTTTCACTGCTCAGAGCCACTTTTGGAACAGCTTCACCATAACATTCTCTGGGGAATGAAAGGCAATTTTGTGGATGTGTGCACTGATTGCCCGCAGCGTGATGAGCGGTTAGGGTGGACTGGTGACGCGCAGGTGTTTGTTCAAATGGCAACCGACTTGATGGATGTCCGCGCCTTTTTCCGTAAATGGCTGCGTGATATGCGCGCGGCGCAGTTTCCTAACGGCGGTATCCCCGTCGTAATACCGGATGTGCTTTCGAATTCTCAACATACCCTGGTGGAAGGCCAGGAGTGTTTCATGCGTGACAGCGCCGGATGGAGCGACGCCGCCGTAATTATACCATGGACCCTGTATAAAGCATATGGCGATATTGGGATTCTGCGTGAACATTATCCGATGATGAAAAATTGGGTGGAATTCGTCCGCGCGACGGGAACGGAAGAGACACTTTGGGATATCGGCTTTCAATTCGGCGATTGGCTGGCGCTTGACGCACATGAGGGAAGCTATTTTGGGGCAACACCGAATGATTTAGTAGCGACAGCTTTTTATGCCTATTCGACTGAGCTTCTCAGTAAAACCGCTGAGGTATTGGGGTTGGCTGAGGATGCAGCGATTTATCGTGATTTGCGGAGGCGTATTGGCAAAACTTTTGAGGAACATTATTTTATGTCTGATGGAACACTTATTTCACAGACACAGACAGCACAGATTTTATCTTTAGCGTTTGGGCTTGTTCCCGAGAAGTATCGTACAGATATCGTTAATACCTTACTGGCGCTGATTCAAGAGAATGGTGGACATTTGACAACCGGCTTTTTAGGGACTCCATTTCTCTGTCATGTACTTGCGGATAACGGAGAATTGGACACGGCTTACGGATTGCTATTGCAAAAGGATTATCCGTCTTGGCTTTACCAAGTTTTGAAAGGAGCCACGACAATCTGGGAGCATTGGGATGGGATCAAGCCGGACGGTAGCATGTGGAGCGCCGATATGAATAGCTTCAATCATTATGCTTTTGGTGCAATTGGGGATTTTCTTTATCGCATAGTTGCGGGAATTGATGTGGATGAGTGCCAGCCTGGCTATAAGCACATTCTTTTCCACCCGTGTCCAGGCGGCGGTTTGCATAGTGTTTCGGCTTCGCTTGAAACGCCATATGGAAAGGCTGCTATTGCATGGACGATTACAGGGAACATATTGTATGTTGATGTTTTGACACCGCATAACACGACGGCGACGCTGATCTTGCCGAGCCAGCGAGAAATACAGGTCGGATCGGGCTCATACAGTTTTGAGGAAGCAATACAATAAGAGGTGCAAAAAGTTATGAAGCCTTGCGAAGTAGTGGCGAAGACTATCAAAGGTGAAAAAAGCCTATATACCCCGCTATATGCATGGATATGGGAGAATGTCAACGACAAAATCGAGCGGGCATACGGCTCAATGGCGGCGTTTGAAGACAAATACGAGTTCGACATGGCGCATATTTTTGGCGCGCCTCCGACGGCAGAGGGTGAAGGCATCAGCAAGTGGGATGAGATGCGACAAAAGGGCATCGAGGTTACACCGGAAGTTCTTTTGGAAGTGGACCCATGGGACCCGCCCAATGATATGGCGATGTATGCGTATATCATTCAGGAACTGAAGCATCACAAGGAGAGGGACCGCTTTTGTTATATGCAGACACCCGGCATTTTTGAGTGCCTGAACGGACCTTTCGGCATTGAGAACCACCTGTGCTATCTCGCCCTGTACCCCGACGAGCTGAAAGAGGTATACAGACGCCAAGCGGAGTGGAATAGGCAGTATGCTTTGAATATTTGTGAACTCGGCATGGATATGATCCATGTTTCCGACGATTGGGGAAGCCAACAATCCCTGCTGTTCAACCCCAAACAGTGGTGGGAATTGATCTATCCCAACCACTTGGTTATGACACAGGCGGTCAAAAAGGCCGGCAAATTTGTTAGCCTGCACTCAGACGGGAATGTAAATCAAGTGTTGGACGGAATTGTTGCTCTTGGTTATGATCTTGTCCATCCGTATCAGGAATCTGCCGGCATGAGCTATGATACTTATCTTGAAAAATATAGCGACAAGTTTGCCATTTTGGGTGGGATCTGCATTCAGACCACCTTGGGATTCGGAAATTATGAGCGCCTTGAAAGTGAGATCCAGCGCGTTTTCGGCCTGCTCAAGGGCAAGCGCTGGTGTTGCTGTACATCACATCTTGTGCAACCGCACTGTTCCCTGGAAGAACTGGAATTTGCTTTAAATCTTGCTCATCGGCTTTGTGGAAAATAAGGTTGCTTCTTTTGAGGGAGAAAATGATAATGGGGACAATTAATATTCCTGACAACCTAGATTTAGCTGACCGTGCCCGCTTGGGCTTGCACGGACTGATCGGCACATGCGATCCAGAGCTGGACTATGAACCATATTTTCTTACCTATTATTCCGCCCGCCCGGCTTATTTTCTGCATTGGTCAACGATGGTCTCTGGCGTCAAGCCGAAGTTCCTGGAGGCGTTTGCGCTGCTGAAGTGCATCTGCGGTACGCCAGATACCGATCAGGAGAAAGCGTTTCTCCGTTCCTTCATGGACAATATCGACGAGGACGGGCTGTTGTATGACAAGGCCGCGCCAAATCGTCCTTGGAACGTCGGCGTCGGCTACGGTGTCAAGAGCCGCGACATGGACTATGCCAACATCGCCGGGAATGGGCGCTTGGTAAACGGTCTATGGTATATGTACCAGCTCACCAGTGACGAGTCGTACAAGACCGCGATGAAGCGGTGTGCTGAAAAAATGGTTGATATCGCCGTGATAAAAAACGACTACGCCTATTATCCCGACAGCAAATGCGGCAACGACTTTTCCTGGATCAAGAGCGGCTGGCCGCATACCGACGAGCCGAAGGGGCCACAAGAGGGCTGCGAGGGCTCGGTCACATTCTATCAACTGCTGCCCGTGCGCGGGCTGATGAAATGGTATTACATGAGCGGCGACGAGCGGATGCTGGACCTGTCCAAACGGCTGGTCAAGTTCGCGACGCAGCCGAAGTTTTACGGTGGTGTTGTGGATACAGATCCCAGCTATGGGGCGGAGCGGGCCCACTGGTGGGGGCACCAGCACGGCAACCTTGCGGCCTTCCGGGGTATCATGGACTACGCCTGTGCCGCATCTGACGTGAGCGCCTTGGAATTCGTGCGCGATGCATACGAGTGGCACCGGCAAGGCATCTGCCCGCAGCTTGGCCAGTCGGTCACCATAGAAGGCTGCTGCGGAGGCGACCTGCCTGCGCTCGCCATTCAGCTGACTGACGCTGGAATTGGGGACTATTGGGACGACGCGGATCATTTTGTGCGCAACCTGACTGCGCAGGTGCAGGTCACCGATCTCGAAGGGATTCGCAGGATCGGCGAGTCTTACGCCGAACGCCCGAAGGATGCCCGCTTCGGCGCGCCTGACGATTTCCGTTTTACCAGAAGCATCAATATCGGGGAACCCATTCCTGGCCTAGAGTGTCTGGATAATGTGCTGGGGCGTTCGGTGGGAGCCATAGCCAATTTTCTCTCCAGCGGGCGATACCAGTCACCAAACCAGATGGCCTGCTGCACCGGGAATGGGCTTCAGGGCTTCTACTATGCGTGGGAGGCCGCAATCCGGCACAGCGGCGGCGTGTCTTCGGTGAATCTTCTGTTCACGCGTTTTTCCGAGTGGATGGATTTGATCAGCTATCTGCCATACGAGGGCAAAGTCTTTATCCGAAACAAGACGTCAAAAGTGATTAATGTTCGGATACCAGGCGGTGTTCCGCTGAATCAGGCGCGTGTAACAGTGAACGGCAACGCTATGACCCCGGTATTCTGTGGGCGTTATGTATCATTAACCGGCCTGTGTGGAGGTGAGGAGATCGTCGTTACCTTTCCACAGACTGAACGTAAGCTGACGCTTAGTGTTCCGAATCTGAATGGTCGTCTGTTCTGGGGATATCCGAAGGTAACCGCGAATTTTGTCGGTTCTACCTGCATCGGCCTGGAGGATGAAGGCGAGAGTCAGTTCGGCAGCGAGTCGGTACTCGTGCGGCAGTTCAATGAGCCGAAATACTGGGGCGGCGAAACGGTGTATAAAGATGCGTCGTACTATGTGCCTCCGAAAGTGGTCCAGTGGTATTGAGACGATTTAATAAGGGCAAGGGATACTTCATGCAAACGATAGAAACCGCGGACATAAGAATTACAATTGAAGCCGGTGACAACCTGCTGCGAATCACGGAGCTCGGCAACAAAGCGGACAGATACAACTGGATCGAAGACGGCGGCTGGGATTATCAGCTCATGTCCAGAGTCCGTGTTGTGGGAAGTTCGGAGGATTCATATCTCAACTGGATTTTTGACGCGCAGGCATCTTCACGGATTTCTTCCGAAAAAAGTTCTATCATAACATTAGTATATAGGAGTACCAGCCCGATCTTGACCCTGACATCCGTTTGGGAGGCCAAAGACAACGATTGCGGGCCGGTTGAACACTCCATGTATCTGACAAACAACAGCGGGCAGACGGTTACAATATATCAGCCGGAGTCCCTCGACCTTGCGGTGACGGGAGAAAATGCTCTATGGGCGTGGTATGTACATAAGGGTAGCATCATTGCCGATCACGCCGTCGAGAATGTCAAAACAAGCGAGCTAACTCCGGGCTATCATCGGGATCTCTACACAGTTGTTCTGGAGCATTATGGGAATTACATTCCCTGGCTGTCCCTCAATGACGTGCAGGCAAATCGCGGACTATACATCGGCTGGGAGTGGCCGGACGGAAGAATTCAGTTGTCCTGCGCAGAGCCGAATTCGGCGCGCGTCTTGGCGGGCCTTGGTATACCGGATACCAATTATGGAGTTGTAAACTGGGACGACCCCGATACGAAACCAGCCCCAATCCTTGAATTTAAGACCGACCTTGAACCCGGCGAAACTTTTGAGGTGCCCAAGGCATTTGTGGGAGCATACTCAGGTGTCAATACGGCATACGCTACGGATTTTCAGGGCAGATGCCAGCGTCTTGTGGACGATGGCTGCAATCAAATGCGGAGGTGGCTTTTTCAATACTGCATGCCCGAAATCAACCGGCGCGACATCACCATGCCGGAAGTGGAATACAGCACCAACCACTCCATCGGCCTGGTGGAGCCAGGCGAACCTGTCGGCGGGACGCCAACGCAGATCGGGTGGTTGGGCAATGACGGCAGAAAGCTGGAGGCTGTTGTCAAAGACCTGCACGATCTGGAACTCGGGTTTGACACGATCTGTATTGATAACGGCTGGACGAATATTGTTGGGGAGTACAACAACGAACCTCTCTATTGGCCTGCGCCTGATCCAGGCAGCGCGGTGTCGGCGATGCGCCAATACTCCGATATGGTGCAGGAAAAGTATGGGTTCAAGCGGTTTCAGTTATATTTTGTGTTTCATGACGGCCACTCGGTAGAGCCGGGGGCGCTCAGCACACGAAATCCGAAGGGTGAGTTTGTGCACCCGGAGTGGTTTCGCCGAGAGCAGGTGGATAGACCTGACGCGGAGAATGAACACACAAAATGGTTTGGCAGACGGCGGGCAGATATGCCGTCGATTATACAAGACAGAGTGGCGTATAGTGAAAGAAACGCTGATCTCGGAAACAGCGAGTGTCTGGATACGGTAAAAAAATTGGTGGCCGAAAAGCTGGTAGAGTATAACGTGAACTCAATTAAGCTCGACTACGGCCCCATTATTGTTGACAGTTACTACCAAGGCGCGCCGGCCGGCAGGCATCGGTATGGCCGGCTCGACACCTGTTACTGGGCCGCCAAAGGCTTTCACGAATTGATGGAGTATTTGTATCAGGTAGTTCCGGATTTTAAGTGTCAGCTCAACGATTGCGGCGGCAATCTGAAAAATTACGGCTCGTCCCGGTATGCCTCGGTTCTGCCGGTGCGGGACGACGGCGGCTACAATATGACGCCGGAGGAGTGCCGGACGGCGCTGTATCAGTCGCTGTACTGCTTCCCCGCCATGCAGCTTATGCTCCCGTTTGCCGGAGACTATGCTGTCTGCGGCGCGTATCGTTACCGTTCTTGGATGATGGCGGCGCCGTTTACGATGACGGAAGCCCCCGCCGACATGGGCGCGGAGGAGATCGATATTCTGAGGAGCTGTATCCAGTCTTACAAGGAAAACGTGCGGCCGCTGGTGCGAAACGGAAATGTCTATCACATTTTGCCCCAGGCCCGGCTTGGAGATTGGGATGGGATCGAATATTACGACTCCGCCGCAGGGAGAGGCGTGGCGATGCTGTTCAAGGGTACGGATGAAACCGGGAGGGTTCTACCGCATGGGCGAAACGTAAAGCTGCGCGGATTGGAGTCGGAGCAAAGCTATGCTTTGCGGTTCGAGGACGGCAGCAATCAGGAACTGGTTGGCGGGATCTATACCGGCGAACACCTCATGGCGGCTGGGCTTGACCTGTGTCTGGGCGAACCGGACCAGATTGCGTCGGAGTGGATGTTCTTCGAGAGATGTCACTCGCGGAAGGTAATCGGCGATGAATAACAGGATAGAGACGCAGAATCGGTTGAAACCATTTATGACGGGCTACTGGGAATCCCGCCTGATGACCCAGCTCGTTTATTTGGAGGAGCTCAACGCCGTAAACGGCGGGGATTTGACCGACTTGCTGGAGGAGGCGACCGCGCAGCTGGCCGCCCGCTTTGACAGCGAGGGCACCGTCACAAAGCAGGCGGCGCTTGAGATTGAAGCAGTGATGCTCCCGGCGTCAACCATTGCCAAAGCGATCACGGTCTCCTGCGTTGCCCACGCGCATATCGATATGAATTGGCAGTGGCGCTTTGATGAGACGGTTATGGTTGTCATTGACACCCTGTGTACAATGTTAAACCTGATGCGGGAGTATCCCGCGTTCACCTTCGCGCAGTCCCAGGCGTCGGTCTATAAGATTGTCGAGGAATACGCGCCGGAAATGCTCCCGGAGATCAGACAGCGTATCCGAGAGGGCCGCTGGGAGGTCACAGCCTCGACCTGGGTGGAGACAGACAAGAATATGCCCAACGGCGAGAGCCTAAGCCGGCATCTTTTATACACCCGTAAATACTTAAAAGATCTGCTGAAACTGACGGACGATCAATTCGAGATCGACTTTGAGCCGGACACCTTTGGCCATGGTGCGAATGTTCCGGAGATCTTGGCATCTGGCGGCGTAAGGTACTATTATCACTGCCGTGGGTATGACGGAGATAACCTATATCGGTGGCGCTCACCCTCCGGGGCCGAGGTCACGGTGTTCCGCGATCCCACCTGGTACACCGAAACCATCTCCCAAACGTCCTTCCTCTATGTCCCGGCTTTTTGCAAAAAGTACGAACTTGACAGGCTCGTGCATGTTTACGGAGTGGGGGATCACGGCGGCGGGGCAACCAGGCGCGATATCGAACGGATTATGGATTATGCCTCATGGCCCTGCATGCCCACGCTCGTGTTTGGACGCTATATTGACTTTTTTCATTACCTTGGCACACTGGATTTACCTGTCGTCACGAAAGAACTTAATTTTATTTTTGATGGCTGCTACACCTCGCAAAGCCGCATTAAAAAGGCCAACCGAGTCTCCGAGAAAGCACTTTTTGAAGCGGAGTACTTTAATGTGGTGGCAAATCTTTGCAGCGCGTATCGCTACGATGCCAAGGCCTTTGAAAAGCTCTGGCAAAACGTATTATTCAGCCAGTTCCACGACATTTTGCCTGGCTCCGGCGTAATCGACACGAGAGAGTATAGTCTCGGCTTGTTCCAGCAGACAATGGCAGGGGCTGGCGCGCGGCAAAGCGCGGCTGTCCGCGCAATCAGTGCTAAGATCAATACGGCGGCGCTGTCCCCTGCCGTCCCGCCGCTGAGAGGTTCTACCGCAGAGGGCGCGGGTGCCGGATTTTTCGTCAGTATGGGTATCGGCCCCGGAAATTCCGACTACACGGCCTCAAGCGATGTGGGCGGGGCACAGAGGCTGTTCGTCCTCTATAACCCGACGCAGGTTCAATTGCCGACTACCTCCACCCTGACTGTCTGGGACTGGGAGGGCGATCTGGAGCAGATCGAGATCACGGACGAAGAAAAGCGCCCCGCCAAACACGAGCTGCTGGACAAAAAGCGCGAGGAGTTTTGCGGACACAAGTTTTTCCGGGTGCTCCTGTCCTGCGCGGTTCCCCCATTCGGATACCGCACGGTGCTCTTGAGAGAGAGTCCAAAATTTAAGACTTTCGTCCCGGATCAGGACATTACCGTTCAAAGAAGTAAGTCGTATACGCTTGAAAACGAGTTCGTGAGAGCCGTGTTTGACCCGCGCACGGCGGCCCTCGTGTCTTTTTATGACAAAATGACCGGCGAAGATTACATCGGGAAGCCCGGCGGAGGCATTTTCCGTCTCATCGAGGAGGATGACGAGAACCGCGGCATGACCGCATGGTATGTAGGCCGCCACATCAACAGCACCCCGGTAGAGAATGTCGTAAAGATGACGGAAATCTCGGGGACGCTCAGACAGGGCATCGCATTTGAGGCGACGGTGAGAAGTTCGAAGCTCTCTGTCACCGTCACCCTGGGCGAGCACTGCGGCCATCTGGAGTATAGTGTGATCTGTGACTGGCGTGAATTCGGCGAACATGGAAAGCCGGTGCCACAGTTGAGTTTTGGCGTACCGTTGTCGTATCCGTGTGAAAAATTCCAGTATGACAACGCCTTTGGTATTGTGTCGCGCGAGGGGGTGGACAACGATGTGCCCGCGCTGACATTTGCCTGCGCGCCGCGCGGCGAAGGCGGGCTGATGCTCTCCAGCGACAGCAAGTACGGCTACCGCTGTGACAAGGGCAGAATGTCACTGACGTTGATCCGCAGCTCCTATGACCCAGACCCTATCCCGGAGTGCTATGTTCACGCGTTTAGAATTACCCTTGGCGTTGTGCGGGATGTGGCACCGATGAAGCTTGTGGAGACATCGCTCGCCCATAACCGCTCGGTCATAACGGTCGCCTGTGTCGCAGGTGAGGGGGAACTGCCGCTCACGGGCAGTTTCATAAAAATATCTGACGGCGAGGCGGTAATCTCCTCCGTGAAGGCGGCGGAGGACGGCAGTGGAGCTATTATTTTGAGATTTTATGATGTCTCCGGGCAGGATGGCAGCGTAGCTTTTGAGTTCTTCAAACCGGTAAAATCCGCAGCTTATGTGGATGTGCATGAGAACGAGCTGTCTGCGGACGGTGCGAGTGTTTTGAGAAATGCTGTGAAAGCGTCTTATCGCGCATTTGGCGTGCGGGCACTTAAAATTAGCTTTTGAGCCGATTATTATACTCCTAGGCGTATAAATTTTTGTGTTGCCCTCTCTATCGAGAGTGTAATAAATAATTGATGGTTGGAGGAAAAATGAATGAAACCAAGACGGTTCAAGCCGATTGCGTTATTCGCGGCCTTCTTGCTTATCTTTTCCCTTATGGCAGGCTGCGGAAACAGCAGTGGAGTAAGCCCAAGCAGTGGCACTGGCACAGCATCCCCCTCAACGTCAGAGTCCACTCCGACTTCTACGACAGACAGCGGCCCGGTCAACCTTGTCGTAGCGTCATGGCTGGGCGGAAAAGACACGCAGGCCTTCAATGACGTTTTTGCGGCGTACAAGAGCGACCACCCGAATGTCACGGTTACCTATCAGGTATATCCATATAGCGGCTATACCGACAAGCTCACCGCATTGCAGTCGGGCGGCCAAATGCCTGACATTTTCCTCATGGATCAACCGAGCGGACATAATTCCTATTTATACTACGCCGGAGTTTTGCAGCCGCTGGATGATCTGATCGCGGCGGCGAACTATGACACTAGCACGTGGCTTCCGGGGGTCAAAGAGAGTAACACGGTGGATGGGCACATCGTCGCGATGCCGATCCACAACCAACAATTGGTTACCTGGTACAATCACGACCTGTTCGCTGAGCTGGGAATTCCGGATTTGCCTAATAATCCCACATGGGATCAGATTTTCAGCACGGCTGCGCAAATCAGTCGAATCGGCAAGGATTCTAAGGGCAACGATATTGAGGGAATGGCCAGTCAGGCACTTGGGATGCTTGCATATTTGGAGTCACAAGGTCTTCAACTCGTGAAATCTGATGGAAGCCCCAATTTTGATGATCCGAATGTGATCAGCGCAATGGCGACTTATCAGCAAGCGATGATTGCCGGTGGAGGCGCCGGAAAAAGAATTCCGTCCAACCCATTTGCCTCAGGGCGTCAGGGAATTGTTATCACATACATGGGCGAAGTGACGGATAACAACACACCGGACGCCAATGGAAATGTGGCGAGTAATTTCGATAACAGGGTTGTCAATTTACCGACGAATGATTCTTCTCAAGGAAATTATGTCGTATACGCGCCGAATAACTTTGGTATTTCCACCTCCTGTAAGAACCAGTCTGCCGCTTTTGATCTTTTGGCTTATCTGACGACCGACGCGGCAGTCAGCAAACTGATTACTGGCGCAAACCTTACCCCGGCCGTAAATGTGCCTTCCGCAACCGCATTTTTTGCACCGCAGACGGACAAATTCCCATTCGATTTTTATCAAATCACCGCCGCTACCTCCTCTTCGGCATTCTTCAGTGCGCCTGATGCGGCGTGGTGGTATTCTGTGAATAATGCGTTGACCGCAGATTGGATCAAGTTTTGCACTCCAAAGTCTACGGACTATGTAACGCCCCAAATAACTGCGCAACAATTCAGTGATGAGTTGATGCAGGCATATAACGACTGGAAGGCATCCCAATAACGCCGAATTCACCACGCGGCGCATTTCGCGCCGCGTGGCCTTCATCCTTTGGAAAATCCATAAGGGGGATCTCAATGACACAGGTAAAAATTGAAACGGCGACTTCCTTAAAGAAGGCACGGCATTATTCAAAGTTAGAAAAACGCGAAATACGGTATTTTTATATTTTTTTAGCGCCTGCGATTATTAGCTTCCTCGTACTCAGCGCGTACCCAACACTGATGACTCTCTTTATGAGTCTCTTCAAGTGGAACATGATGATGAAGCATACATTCACTGGTCTTGCCAACTATGTGCGCATGTTTACATCTGACCCAAATTTTTGGAATAGTCTGTGGTTTACGGCTAAATACGCGGCTTTGTCTGTCGGTTTTGGGATGCTATTTTCCTTCCTCCTCGGCGTCATGATGACCTCGCACCGAAAACCGGTCAACGTGCTGCGGACGCTATTCTATCTGCCGTGCATGATCTCCGCCGGTTCACAGACCGTACTGATGTGGTGGTATGTGCTCGGCAATAATGGTATATTCAATCAAGTGCTGGGATATACAGGCATCCAGCCTGTGAATTGGTTCAGCAGTCAATTTATCCTTCCCTCAATCATTTTTATGGGACTCTGGGGCGCCGGGGGAGGCATGATTTTTTTCGTATCGGGGATCAAGGGGATTTCGGACGATTTTTATGAAGCGGCCGTGATAGATGGAGCGAACGCTTGGAAGAGAATGATGCGAATAACCCTCCCGATGTTGTCCCCGGTTATCGTTTACAACTTGATCATGGGAGTAATTGGTGCCCTGCAGCAATTTATGCTCGCTTACGTCCTCAACACTTTTGGTGCGAGCGGGATGAACTTTTTTGCACTGAATATTTACAATCAAGCGTTTAAGAACAACGCGTTCGGTTACGCCAGTGCGCTTGCGGTGGTTCTGTTTCTAATTGTCTTAGGGCTCACGCTCCTGATATTCAATACCAGCGGCAAATGGGTTTTCTATGGCGATGAATCTTAAATGGAGAGAGGCATAACCTATGAACTTACATAGATCGTTAGGAAACAAAATCGCCCGAACGATCGGTTTTTATATCGCGGTGATCGTTTGTCTCGCCTTCTTTCTGTTTCCCTTATGGAACACGTTTGTTGGAGCTTTTTCCAGCGCGTCAGCAGTAGTAGCCGGAAAGTTTTCCTGGTTTCCCAAACCATTTTCGTGGAACTATCCGCAACTGATGCAGATGCAGGTGGATCCAACTGTTTGGAGGTGGTTTCTAAATACAATTCTGATTTCAGCAGCCGTTATCCCCTCCACCGTTTTTTCCGCTTTCGCGGCATACGGTCTTGCCCGGTTTAGAGCCCCTGGAAGCAAGGTGGTTTTCTTCTGTATCTTGTCCACAATGATGCTGCCCTTTACTGTTACGATGATTCCAAAGTTCATCATGTTCAAGACATTCGGATGGATTGACACATATTGGGTTTTCTACTCCGGTGTGTTCGGCGGATCGGCTGGCGCGATTTTTCTACTCCGGCAGTTTATGAAAGCCATCCCGAAGACGATCGACGAAGCGGCCAAAGTAGATGGAGCTGGACCGTTTCGGATATGGTGGAACATTATGCTGCCAAACTGTATCCCCGTGCTGATCGTGGTATTTATTACCGTTCTTGTTGGACAATGGAATGATTTTATGGCACCGCTTATTTTCCTTAATTCACAAGAAAAGTTTCCGATTTCTGTGGGTATTTTGACGTTGCAAGCTAGTGCTCACGCGACAACACAGAATGTGATCATGTTTACGACACTGATGGTTTCGATTCCAATGATACTTCTGTTTCTCTTCTGCCAGAAGTATTTCGTCAAGGGCGTCGTCATGTCTGGGATTAAAGGGTAGGACATAACAACGCAACACAGTTTCAAAACCACACCTTGTTTGGCCTTTAATTGAGTTCGGTTTGCAAATAATGGGGGGTTACTTGCATGGAGTTAAAAGAGCCGGAGGCGTCAATCTTTCTTAAAACCTCGGATGGTTTTGTAAGACTATTCCTTGATGATATCCTATATGCGGAGGCGTTTGATCACACGACAATGCTTCAAACATCAAGTAAATGTATCGAGGCAAAAACATCA
>Ga0209629_10001684_pt1 | contig 14254 bp, 13 predicted proteins | sample TergutCu122P5_FD_187286 | JGI IMG/M metagenome (GOLD analysis project Ga0209629, IMG submission 187286) | Cubitermes ugandensis P5 segment gut microbial communities from Kakamega Forest, Kenya - Cu122 P5 (SPAdes) (version 2) | ecosystem: Host-associated > Arthropoda: Insects > Digestive system... | reverse complement strand
TTTTCCTGAGCAGACTGCGTGCCGGCTTCAGCCTGGATGCCGGCCACCTGCTCGATCTGAGAAGACACGCTGTCCTCTCGACGGCTGCTGGTCACTTCAAGACGTCTGCGCTCCCTGCGCGGTGTGCACCTTCGAGACGGACTGGCAGTCTTCTTGCCCTGCTCCGGACGCTCTGAGCGCGCGGGGCGCTCTCCTCGCGCCACTCTGCGCCGCGAGGAGTCGGCAGGAGTCTGCCGACGAACGTCAGCGTTCGTCAAACGTTCCGAGGAACTGGATTTCTGGTCTGAGTTCGATGTCATAGCTAGTGAGTACTTTATCACGAATCTCTCTGATAAGCCTCATGACGTCGATCGCACGGGCATCTCCCCGGTTAATTATGAAATTCGCATGGAGTTTTGAGACTTGCGCGCCGCCGCAACGCGCGCCTTTCATGCCCACTTTTTCAATGAGATCTCCGGCCGACGCACCCTCCGGGTTCTTAAAGATCGAGCCCGCGTTAGGGCTGAACAGCGGCTGAGTCGCCTTGCGCCGCGCTAAGGCTCCCTCGACGCGCCGGGCGATACGGCGCGCGTCGTCGGCGCGCAGAGCAAGGCGCGCGCCCAGTATCGTCACCCGGTTGCGCAGACTGCTGCTGCGATACTGAAATTGTATATCAGACGGCCGCAGCAGACGCAGGCCCGCATCCGGATCGTAGACGGTGACCTCCCGGATGCACGCGCCGATCCACTCGTCACGCGTACCGACATTGCCGGCAACAGCCGCCCCAAACGTCCCCGGGATCCCGGCGCAGAACTCAAGGCCCGACAGACCGGCGTGCTGCGCGGATTGCAGCAGGCGCGCCAGCGGCGCGCCTGCGCCCGCCCGCAGGCTCTCCTGTTCGTGATCCAGCGTCATCTCACGAAAACCGGAACCCAGAACAAGACAGATGCCCGCGTAGCCCGTGTCAGAAGCAAGAATATTCGTCCCCCGACCAAGGATCGTCGTCTCAAGACCCTGATCGGCCGCCAGCTCGTGAACACGACGCAGGTCAGCGAGCGAACCGAGCTCGACCCACAGCGCCGCCGAACCGCCGATCTTGAAGCTTGTGTGATTGCTCAGGAGTTCGTTGCGCCTGCAGCGGCCGTCAAGGTCGCAATTCAGCAGAGCGGCAAGCTCGTCGTAGAGACGCTCGGTCGCGGGGCTCGTCATCTCGGCCTGCCTCAGCTAGATCTGACAGGCGGGGGCAGACTCCCGGCTCAGTTCGGCCGCCTGCTGACGCGCCTCAAGCTCCCTGGCGTGATGCTCTAAAAAGAGCGGCCCGAGCAGCGTTACGTCGCCCGCGCCCATCGTGATGAGCAGATCTCCCGGGCGCAGGCTCTGCTCAAGATAGGGCACCAGTTCGCTGCGATGCGGCAGATAGGCTACGTCGATATGCGGATGGCGCAGTAACACGGACTCAAGGATGCTCCGGCCCGTCACGCCGGGAATCGGCGCCTCGCCCGCGCTGTAGACGTCGGTAAGGATCACCTTATCCGCAGCCGAAAACGCCTCACCAAAGGCATCGGCGAAGGCCTGCGTACGGGAATAGCGATGCGGCTGAAACACGACGACCAGGCGACCGTAGCCCAGACGCGCAGCGCCCCGTAAGGTCGCGGCGACCTCGGTGGGATGATGCCCATAGTCATCGACGACCGCAATGTTATCGCTGCTGATCCCCACCTGGTCGAAGCGCCGGTGCACGCCCACAAACGCCTGCAGGGCCTCTATGGCGCGCGCGGGCTCTATCCCTAACTGATCGGCGACCGCCAGGGTTGCGGTGGCGTTGGCGACCATGTGAGCCCCCGGCAGCGCGATGTGAGCGATCCGCTCCTGACCGTCGGGATAGCGCAGTCGAAACACGGAGCCCTGATGCTCGTGATCGATCTTCAGGATGCGGTACGCGTCTCCCTCGTTGGTACCATAACGCAGGATCCGGCGCCCGCTTGCGGCCGCCGCCTCAAGCGCCGCCGCGCTCTCGCCGTACACGATGACCGAACCCTCAGGGTCAACCTGACGCAGAAACGCCGTGAAGGTATCCTTGATGTCGGCCAGATCCTTGTAGTGGTCAAGATGGTCAGACTCGAGATTCGTCAATACGGCAAGCTGCGGGCTGAGGTAGAGAAAACTCCGGTCGCTCTCGTCGGCCTCAATTACGAAATCAAGACCGGAGCCCGCGCGTGCGTTCGTTTCAAACTGAGTGATCTGGCCCCCGATACAAAATCCCGGATCAAGGCCAAGCTGGGCGAGCAGCACGGCGATCATCGAAGACGTCGAAGTTTTGCCATGCGTGCCGGCGACCGCGACGGTACGTCTGCCCTTGCAGAGCCAGGCCAGCATCTGCGCGCGCGGCCACACCGGGATGTTTTGCCTGCGCGCCTCCTGTAGTTCAGGATTGTTGTCAGTGATGGCCGTCGAGACGACTACCACGTCAGGATCGGTGATGTGAGCGGCGCTGTGGCCGGAGCTGACCTCCATGCCCGCCTCGCGCAAAGCGCGCGTATAACGCGAGTCCTTCAGGTCAGAGCCCGTCACGGTGATCCCGCCGCGGGCCAGAAGCACCAGCGCCAGCGCCGACATGCCTGAGCCCCCCACGCCTATGAGGTGCACACGGGTGATCGGACGATCGAGGTCACATATCTCGGGAAATCCCTGATGGGTCATACATCAGTCCTTTTGTTCAGATGAAGCCGCAGTTTCAATACAGCCAGCCAGTAGCAAGGCGGCGTCTCTTCGTCCGAAGGCACGCGCAGCCTTAGTCATCGTATCACGGCGACGGGCGTCTGATAAGAGCTCTTCTAGGCTCTGCATGAAATCAGTATGGTCGAGACGGTCGTCCGACAACATCGCCGCGCCGCCCGCCGCCACCAGATCGCGCGCATTACCCATCTGATGATCGTCGGTAGCATGCGGGAAGGGTACCAGCATCGCCGGGACGCCGAGCGCCGTCAGCTCCGCGATCGAGGTAGCGCCAGCGCGGGTAAGCGCCAGATCGGCGGCTGCCAGGACATCGGCGATGTCGTCAAGATAGGAGAAGAGCTGATAGCGCGCGGGCTCACACGACGCCGCGCGCACGCTCTCGTATTCAGCGGGACCAGCGACGTGAACGACGTGGAGCTGTCCGAAACGCTCCAGCAGGTCGGGCAGGTTGCGTACAAGCGCCTCGTTGAGGTGGCGCGCGCCCCGACTACCACCGAAGACGAGCAGCATGAGCCCGTCTTCGGGGATGTTCAGCCGCTTGCGTCCGCGCGCACGGTCGGCAGCAAGGATCTCAGGACGCACGGGATTGCCCGTTACCACCATACGGGGACGCGTGACGTGTCGGTCGCGCGCGGCTTGCGCGGACGCGCGGAGAAGCTCAGCTGACTGCGGATAGGTGATCGCCACCACCTTCGCGTGGCGCGCCAGAAAGCGATTCGTCATACCTGGCACCGAGTTCTGCTCATGCACCACCACCGGGATCTCAGGACGCGCCCACCGAGCCGCCAGACCCACGGGGATGGCGACATAGCCACCGAAACCCACGACGACATCCGGGCGCCATTGCCTGAAAAAGCGGCACAGTTTAAGCGCGCTGCCTGCCACGATGAAGCTTGACGTGATCAAGGTCAGAGGACGGGCACGATCGAAGCCCGCCGCCTTTATCGCGATGAAGTCAAGGTTCGCCGCCGGCGCCAGGCGCGCCTCAGGACCGTCTGGCGTGCCGACATAGACAAGCGTATGCCCCCGCGACTTCAGTTCAGCGGCGAGAGCCAGGGCCGGATAGATGTGCCCCGCTGTCCCACCGCCACTCAAGACTATCCTCATGTTCGTCTTCTTTCTTATCAGCGCCACGCCTCCGGAGCGGGCGCTTCTTCCTGGGGGGTTTCTTACCCGCCTGGGGGGTCTTTTTGTCCGTTGGTTTCTTTTTTGTTGGAGCTTTTTTGCCAACAGGCAAGACGCCGGAGCCGGCGTCTTGCCCTGGACGTTTACTGATCGGGTGTTTCTTGGCAGGGTGGTTGCCCGCAGAACGTTTGCCAACCGGCGCGGGGGCTTCTCCCCCGACAATCAGGCTGAACCTCGAGGCCGGACGGGTCATCTCCCGGGCAGGGCGACCTCCGCCGTAGCGCGAGACCGACAGTACAATGCCCACCAGCGACAGACTCGTGATCAGCGAGGTCCCGCCGGCGGTCACAAAGGGCAGCGGCTTTCCCGTCACCGGAATGAGCGAGGTCACGGCGAAGATGTTGAGTATCGCCTGAAAGATCAGCACTATGATGGCGCCGCCCGCAAGCGCGCGCCCCAGACGATCCTTCGCGCGCGCGGCGATCCGCATCCCGCACATCAGAATAAGCGCAAAGGAGGCAATGATCGCAAAGGTTCCCAGAAAGCCCAGCTCCTCGCCAACGATCGCGAGAATGAAGTCACTCTGCGCCTGCGTAAGCCAGGTATATTTCTGGCGCGAAAGCCCAGGGCCCACTCCCGCAAGTCCGCCTCCCGCCAGCGCGTATTGGGCCTGAAGGGTCTGATAGGCCGTCTGACCCGACCTCCAGCTCTCAATAAAGCTGGTAATACGATTGACGCCGTAGTTCTGTTTCGACGAGAGCAGACTCGCAACATACAGGCGGGCCGCCAGCACGACAGCGCCCAGCGCGCCCAAACCCACGGGATAGCGCAGAGGCAGGTCGCAGAGCAGCCAGGCGCCCGCCAGACCGACGCAGACGATCAGCGCCGTACCCATGTCAGGTTCAACAATAATAAGCGCCAGCACCACCGCGATGAAGAGCGCCGGTACAATCCAGTCGCTCAGGGCGAGCTTGCGTCCGGGCAGAGTTTTAGCGCGCAGAGCGGAAAACGCGCTGGCTCCGATGACCAGCAGGACCGGCTTGGCAAGCTCAGAGGGCTGGAGGGTGAGCGGACCGATCGGGATCCAGCGATGCGCGCCCAAGACCGGAGGATAGAAGAAAACCGCGATCAGGCCCGCAATGACCGCAAGGCCCAGGGGGACGGCGAAACGGATGAAGTTATGGTAGTCGATGCGCGCGATCAGAAAAGCGAGCGCCGCCCCGATCGCGATATAGGCCAGCTGCATGAACCCGCTCTCGAAAGCGGAGAGCTTCAGACCGGTCAGAAGCGCCGTGATCGAGCTGGTCTGACCCACCGCTACAGCGGTCCCCTGTTCCTGCTGGCTTACCTCGCGGATAACCGCCTCTCCGCTTGAGGCGGAAAAGGCCATCAGCAGGCCGATGGCGATAAGCACCGTCACGCCGACCAGCAGCAGATAGCGCGCCGCCGGCCCTCCCGCAAAGTCAAGCGGAGCGCCGCCGCCGCGCCGCGATGGCCTGTGCGGTTCGCGAGCGGCCATCAGAGCGGTCCTTCTCGCCCTGCGCGCGCCTGTGCGCGCACCAGTGCCACAAAGAACTCACCACGCTGAGCATAGGAATCGAAGGCGTCAAAGGAGGCGCAGGCCGGCGAAAGCAGAACAGCTTCGCCGGGTCGAGCCGCCTCAGCCGCCGCGGCAAACGCCTCCTCCAGATCCCCGCAGGCGGTAAGCGACGGCGCAACGGCGCCCTGGGCCTGAATCGCGCGAAACGTCTCCGCCAGAACGGGACCCTCCGCGCCAAAGGTGTACACAGCGCGCGCGCAGGCAAGCGCTGAGCGCGCCAGGTCTTCATAGGGCGTACCTTTGCCCTGCCCGCCCAGCAGCAGGTGGACCGTAGCGGGAGCAAAGGCGGTCAAAGCCGCGCGCACCGAGTCGGGATTGGTCGCTTTCGAGTCGTCGAAGTAGCGCACACCGGCGATCTCTGCAACCAGCTCAAGGCGATGCGGAGGCGCGGTGAAGGTTTTCAACCCCGCGGCGATCTCTGCCGCCGTCAGCCCGAACCGCGCGACAAGTCCTGCGGCGAAGAGCGCATTGCAGACGTTATGCCGCCCATGTATCAGCAGATCGTCAACTGGGCAGATGAGCTCCGGCTCAGTCGAAGGATCCAGATGCAGCCAGAGCTTAGCATCCTTCAGATAGACCGCGGGCGCCGCGTGTTCGCGAAACGAGATCGTCTCCAGCCGGGCGGGCGTCGCCTGAACGCAGGCGCGCGTCCGATCCGCAAAGGGATCATCGTCCCAGATCAGCGCAACGTCTCCGGCACGCTGCTGCGCGAATATCTTCTGCTTGGCCCGCACGTAGTTGTCAAGCGAACCGTGCCAGTCCAGATGATCGGGCGCCACATTGAGCAGGGCCGCTGCCTGAGGGGCGAAGCTCGTACAGTAGTGCAGTTGAAACGACGAGACCTCAGCCACCAGAATCTCAGGCGTCGCGCCGCAGCACAGCTGATCGGTCACCGGCGCGCCGATGTTGCCGACGCTTGCCGCGTCGCGCCCCGCCGCGCGCAGCAGATGCGTGCAGAGCATCGTCGTCGTCGTTTTGCCGTTTGACCCCGTAAGAGCGATCCACTTCTGGTCTGCCGGGGCTCTACGATACGCGAACTCCAGCTCGCCGATGAGCTCGTCGCAGCGCTGGCAGGCTGCGACGACCAGGGGGTCATGCGGAGCAAGACCCGGGCTGACCACCCCGAGCTCAAACTGCTCCCCGCTCTCTGGCAGGGTCGTTGCACCCAGAAACACACGCAGCGCCGGCGCGGGCCGACAGGCGGCGGCGCGACGCTCCAGATCGTCCCAATGCGCGCGAAGAGCCGCCGTATCTGCCGCATCGACGATCGTCAGCTGGCGTAACGCACCATAGTTGGCCGGATCAAGTACGGCCCGGGCAACAGCAAGACCGCTGCGCCCCAACCCGAGGATCAGCATGCGTGTCACCGGGGCCTGCATCGTCACGATCCCAGACGGGTGAACTGGAAGAAGAAAATCACAAAGCCCAGGGCCGCAAACGAACCGGTAATGATCCAGAAGCGCACCATGACCTTCGTCTCGGACCAGCCGAGCATCTCGAAGTGATGGTGGATCGGCGCCATCTTGAACACGCGCCGCTTGAAGCGCTTGTAGACGAGCACCTGGATGATGACGGAGAGCGCCTCGGCGACGAACACGCCGCCGATGAGCGGCAGCAGCAGCTCGGTCTTCGTAACCATAGCCAGAGTAGCGACTGCTCCCCCCAGACCGAGCGAGCCGGTATCCCCCATGAAGATGTCGGCCGGATGGCTGTTGTACCAGAGAAAGCCGATGCAGGCGCCGCTGATCGCAGCTGCCAGAAGCGAGATCGGCAGAGAGTTCTGCGCATAGGCGATGGCCGAAAACACTCCCGTCACGATCATGACGGTACCGGCGGCCAGACCGTCGAGTCCGTCGGTCAGATTCACCGAATTCGAAAGCGCCACGATCATGAATGCGGCAAAGGCGATGTAGAGCCAGGGGATCTGGATGGTGGCGCCAAACAGCTTGATCCCCGTCGTCACCGCGCCCAGGTCCAGAAAGGCGCGGGTAGCGGGAAGTTGAAGCTTCGGGCTGATGTGAACCCAGTTGACCGCCGCAACCGAGCTGAAAAACGCGATTGAGACCTGTCCTATGAGTTTCGCGCGCGCCTTCAGACCCAACGAGCGCTCAAACGCGACCTTCTCCAGGTCATCGACCATACCCAACAGACCGCAGGCCAGCGTGGTAACCAGCACGAGTACCGCGGCGCGCACCGCCATGGTGTAGTTCATGATCTTTTCCACCGAGTTCGTCAGATGATCCGGCGCCGCAAAGTAGGTAAGCAGCGCAAACACTACCGCAACGACCAGCAAAATGATCACGCCACCCATCGTCGGGGTTCCCTGCTTCTTCAGGTGGCCGGCGGGTCCGTCGGCGCGCACCTGCTGACCGATCTGACGGTGGTTGAGAATGCGGATGAACAGCGGCGTCAACAGCGCAACGAAGAACACCGCGGCCGCAAGGGCCAGAAAAACCTGAAAGGTGGGATACTGAGCAAGCTTGGTCAACACGACGAGCCTTATCTCCCTTCAGTCCTCAGGGCTTCGTCGACCCGCTTTCCGCGCGCCGACCTGACCCTCTTATCATAGGCGACCTCAGGTCCGCTGACAGCAGCAAGCTGAGAACCGAAAACGAACAGACATCCAGGGCCTGAGAGCCGGTTTTCGATCAGCGCCGCGCTTTTTTCACCCCAAGGCGCGCGCATCAGAGGAACTCCTCGCTAGACGGCGCGCCGAAGCCCCGGTCTCTGAGCGCCCACAGCGCTATCTCCCGGTCGTCGAAGTGGATCGTCTGGTCGGCAAATATCTGATAATCCTCATGACCCTTACCCGCGATAAACACACAGTCACCCGAACGCGCCAGGCTGATCGCGCGCCGTATCGCCGCAGCACGATCGACGATGACTTCAAAAGGCGTCGGGGTCAAGACAAGACCCGTTTCGACTTCGGCAAGAATCGCGCGCGGATCCTCGCTGCGCGGATTGTCGCTTGTCGCCACCACGTAGTCCGAACCCTGCGCGGCGGCACGCCCCATCAGGGGACGCTTGCCGTGGTCGCGATCCCCTCCGCAGCCAAAGACCGTCAGTATCTGACCGCGCGTTACTTCGCGCAGCGCGCCCAGCGCCGTGCGCAGGGCGTCGTCGGTATGCGCGTAGTCGACCAGAACCGCAAAGTCCTGTCCCGCCTCAACCGGCTGCAGACGACCCGGCGCCGGCGTGATTCGCGCAAGCAGCGCGGGGAGCTCTTCAAGCGTCAAACCCAGCTGCAATGCGCAGCCCGCGGCCACCACTACATTGTGCACGTTGTAGGCGCCGACAAGCGGCGCCTGTACCGCCACAGTGTGGCCCGACTCCGGTTGACAAAGACTGAACTTAGTCTGAGCCGCCCCGTAATGAACGCTGGTCGGATCCCAGGCTAGCCCAAGACTACCCGAATCAGCGGGCAGCTCCCCCACGCCAAAGGGCTTTCGCCCGAACGCCTGCAGATCGCTGAATAAGCGACGCCCCCAGGCGTCGTCGACATTGATTACGCGCGCCGCGACCTCATACTCGACGAACAGCTTCTTCTTCGCCACGAAATAGCTCTCCATGTCATGGTGCCAGTCCAGGTGGTCCTGACTCAGATTCGTAAACGCCGTACAGGCGAAGCGGGTGCCGAGGGTTCGCTCCAGATCAAGCGCGTGGCTGCTAACTTCCATCACGACGTCGCTTACCCCAGCTTCGACCATGCGCGCCAGCAGCTGCTGCAGGGCAAGCGCATCCGGCGTAGTGCGTCCGGCGGGCTCGACCTGGCCCGCGACATGGGTCTCGACCGTGCCGATCAGCCCGGTCGTCCGACCCGCGCCGCGCAGAAGACTGTCGAGGATGTAGGCGGTCGTCGTCTTTCCGTTGGTTCCCGTGATGCCGGTGACCCGCAGGCGATGGCTCGGGTAGCCGTAGAAGTGCTGCGCCGCCTGCGCCAGCGCCCGCCGGCTGTCAGCAACAACTATCTGAGGCAGGTCAAGTTCCGGAAGTGGACGCTCGACGATCAGCGCCACCGCGCCGGACGCGGCAGCCGCAGCCGCGAAGTCGTGCCCGTCGCTTACGGCGCCGACGATGCAGAAAAACAGCATGCCCGGGCCGACCAGACGCGCGTCGTGCGCCAGATCGCTCACCGGCAGCGCGCGCTGCCCGGGCCTCAGCACCGCCAGACCTTCAGGCGGCGCTATCCGATCAACCAACTCCCCCAAGCAGAACTGACCTCGATCAGTCATGATCACCGCCTCCCGCTACGCCGGACCCTGAAGTTGCGGACTGCCCGGTGCCCGCCGCGGGGGCGATGTTGAGCCGCCCCGCCGCATAGTGAAGTATATCAGCATAGGTCGGACCGGCGACAGCCGCCCCGTAATAGTTTTCCTTCCCCGGTTCAAAGATCACGACCAGGCAGATCAGCTGCGGATCGTCGGCAGGCAGATAGCCGATGAACGAACTGGCGTACTTGTCGGTCGCATAGCCCTTGCCCTGTTCGGCGATCTGAGCGGTTCCGGACTTGCCCGCCGTGACGTAGCCTGGCACCATCAGATGATCCTCCGTGATGACTCCCTTGAGTATCTCGGTCGCCTGCCTGCTGACCGCCTCATCCAGAATGCGCCGGCTTTGCCGGGTCCAGTCCGGCCTCGCCGCAGGGTCGCTGGGTACGTCTGCCAGCAGATGTGGCGTCACCAGCGTACCGCCGTTTGCAATCACGCTGACGCAGCGGGTAAGCGAGACCGGCGTCAACGAGACCCCCTGCCCGAAGCTGGCGTTTGAAAGCAGGATCTTCGACCAGCGATCCTTCGGCGCCAGATAGCCCTTAGCCGAGCCGGGAAAGTCGACGCCCGGATCCTGATCGAGGCCGAAGTCGACAAGATTCCGATAGAAGGCGTCTGCGCCCATCTTGTCAGCGATCCGGGTGGCCCCGATGTTGCTGGACTTCCGGATGATGTCGGTCACCGTCATGTTCTCAGTGTCGTGCAGATCGGCGTCCTTGACGAGATGATCCCCGATCTGCAGGCTGTAGGGCACGGAAAACTCCGTAGTCGGAGTGACAACTCCGGCCTGGAGACCACCTGCCAGCGTAACGGTCTTGAAAGTCGAACCAGGCTCGTAGAGGTCGACGAGCGCGCGATTGCGGATGGCGTCGTTCGTCGTGCTCTTCAGGTTGTTCGGGTCAAAGGTCGGCGAGGAGCACGCGGCGTAAATCTCGCCGGTCTTCGGACTCATCACGACCACGGCGCCGGTCTTTGCCTCCTGCGCCTTGACCGCCGCGTCCAGCTGTTTCTGCGCGTAGTAGGCAATCTCGCTGTCGACGGTCAGGATGATGTCGCGGCCCTGCTTGGGGTTTATGGTCTTCTGGATACCCGAAGGAATCGGGTTTCCGGCCTGGTCCCGCTCGCTGAAGCTGACCCCCGGCGTACCGCGCAGGATCCGGTCGTAGCGCATCTCGACACCGGCAACTCCCTTGCCGTCGCTGTTCACGAAGCCCACGATCTGCGCGGCGACCGTACCGGCGGGATAGACCCGCTTATAGTCCTGCGTGAAGGCGATCGTCTGCATCTCACGCTTGAGCTTTTTGGCCTGGTCACTGTCATCGGAGGTCAGTTGAACGCTTTTTCTGAAGGCGGCCACGGCGTCCGGATCGACCTTTTTCGCGAGGAGCACGTAGTGGTTTTTGCGCCCCAGCAGCGGAAGGTAGCTGTCCGCCTTGCCCCCGAAGGTCTGGGCCAGCAGCTTGGCCACCGCCTGTTTTTCAGTGATCAGCGTCGGATCGGCGCTGATGTTGTAGACCAGGGCCGACTTCGCGAGCACATTGCCCTGACGGTCATAGATAGTTCCGCGCTGGGCCGCTGTGACGGTTTGCGTGATCCGCTGGTTTTCCGCCTTCTGGGCAAGCGTCTTCGCCTGGAGGATCTGCACCGAAAACAGGCGCGCGACCGCGACCGCAAGCAGCAGCAGAAAGCAGCCCGTACACAGCAGAATAACGTAGTACGAAGGCTGCTTTCTACAACGAGCGTTCTGTTGTGAGTTGCGACCTGACGCCATGCGTTGACTACGTCCGAATCTAGCGGGTCGCGGCAAGACCGACGTCGCCTACCAGAAGAGCGCTGGACTGTCCGGCGGTCAGGCGCACCGCCTGTGAGAAGGTCGTCTGAAGTCCAAAGTTCGCGCTCTCCCGCGTCCCGGAGGGAGTCGCCGAAGTCAGCCGCTGCGCCACCGCGTTGAGTTCTACGGCCATCTGGCCCTCCACGGCCGGCACCATGCCAAGCTGCGTCGTAGCGATGCTGTTGACACGCAACGACGAGGTGAGCACCGAGCGCCGCATCTCCAACTGCTCTGAGCGCGCGTTGGCCGCGTCCAGCTTCTCCTGGAGGAGCACTGACTGCTGGCTGTCGCGCGTTGCCTGAGCGGACAGAAACACCGGCCCGAAGCCAAGGAGCACCAGAACCGCGCAGACTATCACCGCGGTCATATAGATCCGACGGAAGGGACGCGCGTCCTGACGGCGCGCATCGTGCGCGCTACGAGTAGCCGTCACCTGCGAGCGGCAATCAGACTTTGTTTTGCCACCCTGGATCAGGCGCAGGGAGACTCGCTCCTCCTGCGCCTCATATTTACGGAGCGCTGCTGCCATCAGAACACCTCCTTTCCCGTCTTCCTCTACTGATCGTCAGGCTCTTGCTCGCGAAGACGACTCCGCGTCGTCTCCGGATCTTTCTTATGCTGGACAGCCTCTTCGTCTCCGGTCTGTGAAACGCGCTCGGCGGCGCGCAGCCGCGCGCTCCGGGCACGGGGGTTCGCCTCCGCCTCTGCGCTGCTCACGCGCAGAGCGCCGCGTGTCAGCAGACGCAGCACAGGCGTCCGACCACAGGCGCAGACCGGCAGGTCGGCGGGACAGATGCAGCGATCCTCCCAGGCGGCGAAGTCCGTCTTCACCAGCCGATCCTCCAGCGAGTGGAAGGTGATCACCCCGATGCGCCCGCCGGGACTAAGCCACCTGACCGCGCTGTCGATTCCCTGCTTCAGCGCGTCAAGCTCGCCGTTGAGCGCCATACGCAGCGCCTGAAAGGTCCTGCGCGCCGGATGGCCGCCCGCGCGACGCATCCGCGCCGGTATGGCGGCCTTGACCACGTCCACCAGATCGTCGCTGGTCGCAAGGGTCTGGCCTTGCTCACGTGCCTGCACGATGAACTGCGCAATGCGCGCGGCCCAACGCTCTTCCCCGCCCGCGCGCAGGATCCGCGTCAGTTCGGACTGCGAGGCCTGCGCCAGCAGTTCGGCCGCCGTCGGCGCCGATCCGCTGGGATCCATCCGCATGTCAAGCGGAGATCCCGGATGATAGCTGAAGCCACGCTGTGCGTCGTCAAGTTGCAGCGAGCTGACGCCGACATCAAAGAGGACGCGATCCACATAACCGAGCGGAAGGCCAGTCAGCAGCCGATCCAGGTCGCGGAAGTTGCCTTTCAACAGCCGCCAGGTCGCCGGAGTCTTTCCTGCCGCCCGCAGAGACGCGGTTAACAGGGAAAGGCGCTCTTCAGCGGCCGCAAGGGCAGCGTCGTCCTGATCAATGCCGACCAGGTAGCCCCGCGGCCCCAGACGCCGATAGAGCGCGGCGCTGTGTCCGGCTCCCCCGACAGTCGCATCGACCACCAGGTGCGCGGGCGCAGGCTCCAGATACTCGTCGACCTCCGCAGCCATGACCGGAGTATGGGCATATCCAGTTGTCAAGGTCACACGATCCCGTCGGCCACCAGCTCGTTGGTCAACTCGTCGATGTCGATCGAGTCGAGGTAACGCTGGTACTCCGAAGGATTCCAAAGCTCGATGCGATCCTGGTTTCCGGTGAATACGACCTGTCTGCCGAGATCGGCATAACCCTGCATATTCGTCGGGACCCGGATGCGCCCGGCTGCATCGACTTCGACATCAAAGGCGCCATTGGTGAAGAAGCGCTGCATCTTGCGCTTGTCCGCGTTAAAGACCGTGTCGTTGAACTTTCCGAGGAAGGCCGCGTAGTCAGCCTCCTTGAACAGCCACAGACAGTGATCGTAGCCGTTCACCAGCACGAGATCCTCGTCTCCCAGCTTGTTGCGAAACCGCGCCGGTAAGGACACGCGCCCCTTCAGGTCCATCGTATGTTCGTAGGTTCCGTAGAACATCAGCGTTCTTTCTTGCCTCCGTCGATGCTGTGTCAATCTGCCCTCAGGGACAGAAAACTTATTTAATAGTATCCCACTTCATCCCTAAATACAATACTTTATTTCCATTTTGTCCCACTTTTCTTGTCGAACAGCTGCCAGAGCCTCCTGGCGCCCCACCGCCCTCAAGCGTCCGGGAGACCAAAAAACTCGAAAAAGGAGATAAATAACTTTTATCGCAGAGTGCTTGCGGGAAAGCCGCTCCTCCCCTTACAATAGATAGGGAACGCAAGCTATCGTTTTGGAGGTTCGCTATGGCATTCTGGGGTTTCTCGTATAACATTCCGATGATAATGAACAACTTCCTGTATGTTATTCTGCTTTTCATCCTGATCGTCGGTGTTGCGCTTGGTGTGTATGCCGCGCGGCATATCAAAGCTCTCGAGAAGAGCATGCCCGCTGACGCGACCTATGAAGCGCAGTTGAAAGAGCGTCAGGAGCGCCGGGCCGCCAAGAAGGCTTTGAAGAAAAAGAAGTAGGCTCCTCGCAAGATGCCACTGAAAGACCCGCCTCCCTTGGCGGGTCTTTTTATGCGCGCCTGAGTCCAGCCCGAGGATGTGCGTGGAGATATTCTTCGCGCAGGCGCGCCTGGTCGATGTGTGTATAGATCTGCGTGGTCGAC
>Ga0209629_10001683_pt1 | contig 14254 bp, 8 predicted proteins | sample TergutCu122P5_FD_187286 | JGI IMG/M metagenome (GOLD analysis project Ga0209629, IMG submission 187286) | Cubitermes ugandensis P5 segment gut microbial communities from Kakamega Forest, Kenya - Cu122 P5 (SPAdes) (version 2) | ecosystem: Host-associated > Arthropoda: Insects > Digestive system >... | reverse complement strand
GATCACCGAATAGGCCAAGACGAACGCCGGGTTGACCTTGCGCCGGAAGCTCACCAAAAGGACGACGCCGAAAGCGATCGCGCCGGTCACCACCATGACCAGCATGGGCATCCGCATGTCAGGGAACGAACTGGCGCGCGCGCTGAGGCCGTTGGCCAAGAGTTGCAGCCCCTTGAACGACGCCGCGGCGCTCGCGATGAGCAGCCCCATGGTGATCGCTGTCTTGGTGAGCACGTCGTCGATCGTCATCGTGCCGGTTGTCGCGTACGGCTGCGGCAGGACGTACGGCTGTCCCGCAGCGGGCTGTCCGGGGTATGCCTGGCCCGGATACTGCTGCCCCGGGTATGCCTGCCCCGCAGACTGCTGACCCGGATATTGCTGCCACGGGCCGGGATATGGCTGGCCGGTATAGGCGTCCGGGGTCGGCTGACCGTAACCGGGCGCGTACGGGGCGCCTTGGAAGGCCGGCGCCTTGGACAAGACCGGGTTCCTGCTTTGCATCACGACGTCCTCTCTGCGTTGACAGCACCATTTTAGTGAAACGGTGAAAACCGCGCCTGGGTGAAGGCCGATCGTCCGCGTAAAGCGAAAAGCTCGCCGCCCGTCAACCAGACCTGCGCCGCGCTCTGTCGACTCCCGCACTCGGCGGCGACGACCATCCCGATCGTGGGATGCTTGGAGCGATGGAGGGCAGCAACATGGACTTCTTCAACATCTACGCGCAAGGTTTCGCGCGGGTAGCGGCGTGCACATTTCCGGTCGAGCTCGCGCAACCGCAGCACAATGCCGAGGCGCTGTACGCCCGGGCGCGCGCGGTCGCCGAGGACGGCGCCGTGCTCGCCGTGTTCCCCGAGTTGTGCCTGACGGGCTACTCCATCGACGACCTGCTGTTGCAGGACGCCGTGTTGGACGCCGCACGCGCGGCCGTCGCTTGGCTCGCCGAGCGTTCCGCGGACGTTGGCTGCGTGATCGTGGCCGGCGTGCCGCTGCGCCGGGAGCACCGCTTGTACAACTGTGCCGTGGTGATCCACGGCGGGCGCGTGCTTGGCGTGGTGCCGAAGTCGTACGTCCCGATGTACCGCGAGTTCTACGAGGGCCGGCAAATCGCGGCCGGGATCGACGAGACCGGCGAAATCGAGCTCGCCGGCGTGGCCGTGCCTTTCGGGCACGACCTGCTGTTCGACGCAGCGGATCTGCCGGGTTTCGTCCTCGCAGTCGAGATCTGCGAGGACCTGTGGGTGCCGATATCGCCGTCCGCGACCGCAGCGCTCGCGGGCGCGACCGTCATCGCGAACCCGTCCGGAAGCCCGGTCACCGTGGGCAGAGCCGACGAGCGCGCGCTGCTCTGCTCGTCCACCTCGTCGCGTCTGCTCGCCGCGTACGTGTACGCCGCGGCCGGCGAGGGCGAGTCGTCCACCGATCTTGCCTGGGACGGTCAGACCCTCGTCTACGACCAGGGCGACCTGCTCGGCCACTCCGAACGCTTCCCGCACGGGCCGCGCGAGACGATCGCGGACGTCGACCTGCGGGCGATCGCGACGGACCGGCTGCGCCAGGGCACGTTCGACGACAACCGCCGGGCACATGTCGCGCAGACCGTGGGCTTCCGGCGGGTCACCTTCACGCTGTGCCCACCGTCCGGCGATCTTGGCCTGCGGCGGACGGTGGCGCGCTTCCCGTTCGTGCCGGATGACCCGGCGCGGCTGGCGCAGGACTGCTACGAGGCCTACAACATCCAGGTTTCCGCGCTTGAGCAGCGCTTGCGCGCGATCGGCCAGCCCAAGATCGTCATCGGCGTGTCGGGCGGCCTCGACTCGACGCACGCGCTCATCGTCGCTGCGCGGGCCATGGACCGCCTGGGACGGCCGCGCACGGACATCCTCGCGTACACCATGCCGGGCTTCGCCACGTCCGCACGAACGCGCACCAACGCGACCGACCTCGCCGAACGGCTCGGCGTCACCTTCGCCGAACTCGACATCCGGCCAGCCGCCCGGCAGATGCTGAGCGACATCGGCCACCCCTACGCGGACGGTGCGGCCGTCTACGACGTGACGTTCGAGAACGTCCAGGCCGGCCTGCGCACGGATTATCTGTTTAGGCTAGCTAACCATCTGGGAGGAATGGTGCTGGGGACGGGTGACCTCTCGGAGTTGGCGCTCGGGTGGTGCACCTACGGCGTGGGCGACCAGATGGCCCACTACAACGTCAACGGCGGGGTGCCGAAGACACTGATCCAGCATCTGATTCGTTGGGTCATCGCGTCTGGCGTGTTCAGCGCCGAGGTCGGCGAAACCCTCAAATCCATACTGAACACCGAGATCACCCCCGAACTGGTGCCCGCCGCCCCCGGCGCGAAGCCCCAGTCGACGCAGGATGCCATCGGGCCCTACGCGTTGCAGGACTTCACGCTGTACCACGTCCTGCGCAAGGGCATGGCGCCGACCCGAATCGCCTTTCTCGCCTGGCACGCGTGGCACGACCCGGCGGTCGGTGACTGGCCACCGGAGTTTCCCGACGCCGAACGCGTGGCATACGACCTGCCGACCATCAAGCATTGGCTCGAGGTGTTCTGCCGCCGGTTCTTCGGGTTCTCCCAGTTCAAGCGGTCGGCCGCGCCCAATGGACCCAAAGTCCTGCGCGGCGGATCGCTGTCACCCCGCGGCGATTGGCGCATGCCGTCCGACGTGAGCGCGGCGCTGTGGTTGGACGACGTGCGCGAGATACCCGAATAGCGACGGTGCGGCACTACGCAGGGGCTTCGTGCTCCGCCTCGGCGCGTGCGACCAAATCGCGCGCCTCGCGGCGATTCGTCACATGGAGCTTGGCCAGCACGTTGCCGACGTGGAATTTCACCGTCCGGTCGGTGATGAATCGCTCCCGGGCGATCTCGCTGTTCGTCTTGCCGGCGCAGATGTCGCCCAGAATCTCCGCCTCCCGCGCCGTCAGCCCGTGGCGGCGTACCACTCCCGCCAGCGCCTCCGCCCGCTGCTTGGCCACGGGGTCGGCCCAGGCCGTCCGAATCGCCGTGATCCGGCCCTCGATTTCGTCCACCGACATCGCTTCGATCCGCGCGATCTCCGGCACCCCATGCCCCTCGACGAGCAGCCCGATTATCCGCCGGTCCACCTGGTCCAGTTCGCTCGCGATCGACTCCAGCGGCCGTCCCGCGACGTCCTTGGGCGACACCGCGAGGGTGGTCACCATCGCCTCAACGAGTCCGCGCGCATCCCGGTCGTTCAGCAGTCGGACTGACACCACGAACAGCAACACCGTCAGGATCAGCAGTACGGCAAAGAACCAACCCGGAAGCACCTCCGCCCACGGCCGCCCGATGGGCAGCCAGCGGCTGAGCACCTCCAATCCGGCGACCCGCACCGCGACGTAGGCGACTCCGAGCGCCGAGAACAGCATCGTCTCCCGGCCCAACAACACCACCGGAGGCCGCAGCCGGAACAGCAGAAACAGCGTCACCCCAGACCCGACCGCGAAGGTCAGCAGCAGTATTGGCTCAATACCCGCAATTCCCGGCGACAGCGCCAGGACCAAGCCCGCGATGACCACCGCGAGCCCGATGATCAGCCACGGACGCGCGACCCGCAGATCCGTGACGACCGCGCTCACATACGCGATTAGCCCGCCAACAGCCACCGCGACCATCCGGGAGAGTGGATAGGTACCATCCCACGCCGCCGCAGCCACGGTCAGGACCACGTGGTACCCGAAGTCCGTCGCGACCGCAACCACCAGATAGAGCGTGACCACCAGAATGGTTCGCCTCGTCCAGACCGAGCCGGGACGCACGACATCCGGCGGCACCGTCGGCACCCGGCGAATCCGCCAAAGCGCCGCGAACCCGATCACGGCCAGGATCATGTACCGCACATGGCCAGAAACCGGCAAGTCCGCCCAGATCGCGTGGAACACAAAGACCGCTGGCACCACGAGGACGCTCATCGGCTTCCCAACACCCCCGAACGCCTGGGCGACACCCAACAACCGCCGCACGAACGGCGGGCCAAGGCATAGCGCGACAATGGCGTACGCCACCATGTTGGGCCATTCCGGCAGAAACGACATGATCGCAGTAAGAACTGCGGCGAGGGGCGTGACCACCCAAGCCAGACGCGACAGTTGGGCTACGTCATGCTCGCTGCCCAGCACTGTGGCGACCATGGACGCGAGAAGCAGCATCACCAGGATCGGGAGGTATACGGGGTTGCTCGACACCAGCGGGTCGAATGGGTAGATCAGTCCGTACCCCCACGCGCAGATCCCGAAGCACCCGAACCACTCGGTCGTACGCCACCACATAGGCACATGATGGTCTACCAATTCTGAGTTCGCACCCATGCCTGGACCCTACCTGTACCTGCGTAGGCCAACACACTGTACCAACGTAGCCATGAACTGTACCTTACTGGCTTTACGCCTTGAATGATCGATGCTTTGATAGTTAGTGACCGCAAGGCGGCACGCGATCCCAATTTCATGCCTACGGGGCTTTCCGATTAGGGACGCGGGGCCGGGAGAGGCAATCACGGGTGGCACCTCACTGATGCAACTCTCCCGGCCCCATAAAACTCTCAATCCCCATCTCACCGTAGAACCGGTGTAGTGTTCATCCGCGTGAGCGTGAGCATCGGACAGCACATCGAAATCAGCGAAGACATCTTGCGGCGCTATGACGTGAACGCGCCGCGTTACACCAGTTACCCCACCTCGCCGTGGTGGAACGAAAACTTCGCAGAGACCGACTTCCGGCGGGTGGCTGCGGCGTCCAACCATTCGGGGCGTCCCCTCTCGTTGTACATGCACCTGCCCTTCTGCGACCAGATGTGCCTCTTCTGCGGTTGCAACGCCATCGTTCGCCATGATCACCAGAAGGCTGCGGGGTATCTGTCGCTGCTCGCACAGGAGATCGACCTCGTCATGGGGGTCATCGACACGTCACGACCCGTCGTCCAGTTCCACTGGGGAGGCGGCACCCCCACCTATTTCTCCCCCGACCAGTTGGCGACGCTGTTCGCTCACACGGCCAAGCGAGTGCATTTCGCGGACGACGCGGAGATCGGCGTGGAGATCGATCCCCGGGTCACCAGCGTCGAGCACCTGGACACGCTCCGGGAACTCGGGTTCAACCGGCTTTCGCTGGGCGTCCAAGACTTCGATCCGACGGTGCAACGGGCCGTCCGCCGCATCCAACCGTTCGAAATGGTGCAGGAACTCACCCAGGCGTGCCGGACGCGCGGGTTTGCGTCCATCAACTACGACCTGATGTACGGCCTGCCGTACCAGACGCCGGAAAGCTTCTCCCACACATTGGACGAGGTGCTCACGCTTCGCCCCGACCGGATCGCCATGTTCAGCTACGGGCACGTTCCCTGGGTCAAGCGGCAACAGCAGGCGTTGGAGGGCACGATTCCGCTCGGCCGGGACAAATTCCAACTGTTCGCCATCGGCCTGGAGCGGCTGACGAAGGCCGGCTACGTCTACGTTGGCATGGACCATTTCGCCCTGCCTGACGACGAACTGTGCGTCGCGCAGCGCGACCGCTCGCTACACCGCAACTTCCAGGGCTACACCACCAAGGACGGCGCGGATCTGTTCGGCATGGGCATCACCGCCATCGGCGGGCTGGAGCGCTCCTACACCCAGAACGTGCGCGGGCTCAAGGAATACCGCGCCGCGCTCGACAACGACCGCCTGCCCGTGCTGCGTGGCGTCGAACTGACCGACGAGGACGTGATCCGCCGGGCGGCGATCAGTGACCTGCTGTGCTTCGGCAGTCTCCGCAAGGAAGACTTCGGCGCGCATTGGGGCGTCGATTTCGACGCGCATTTCTCCCGCGAGTTGGCCGACCTCGCCCCGCTGATCCGCGACGGTCTGGTAGAGCCACGGGACGACGCCATCGTGGCGACGCCGCTGGGGAACGTCTTCATCCGCGTCATCGCCGCGGTCTTCGACGAATACCTGCGGCGTCCCGGAGACGGCCCGCGGCACTCACACACCGTTTGACCGGAGAATGAAGGGGAAGGCCCCTTCAAACCCCGCCAGCATCCGTCAGTCGGTCTTCCTTCTCGTCCTGGTGTTGGACCGGCCGCCGCGGTGCCGGTTGTGATCCCGGTCGCCGCCGTCTGCCGGGGCCTGGGATGCGACCGGCACGTCGTGGGTGTGATAGCCCCGTCCGTTGCACGTCTCGCAGCCGACGGTGAAGGCCTCGGAAAGACCCGTCCCGATCTTCTTGCGCGTCATCTGCACCAAACCAAGCGAGGTGACCTCCGCGACCTGATGCCGGGTGCGGTCCCGTCCGAGACACTCGACCAGCCGGCGCAGCAGCAGTTCGCGGTTGCTCGGCAACACCATGTCGATGAAGTCGATCACGATGATGCCCCCGATGTCGCGCAGCCTGAGCTGCCGCACGATCTCTTCGGCGGCTTCGAGGTTGTTCGCGGTGACCGTCGCCTCCAAGTTGCCCTGGGTGCCCGTGAACTTGCCCGTGTTCACATCGATCACCGTCATCGCCTCGGTGCGGTCGATGATCAGCGATCCGCCGGACGGTAGGAACACCTTCCGCTCCAGCGCCTTGGCGATCTGCTCCTGAATGCGATACCGGTCGAAAAGGTCGCCATTGCCCGCCCGGTCCCAGCGCGAAACCCGCTCGGACAGATGCGGCGCGACGTGCGCGACGTACGCCTCCACCGTGTCGAAGGCGTCATTCGGTTGCCCGTTGCCGTCCACGACCAGCGAGGTGAAATCCTCGGTGAACAGATCGCGCACGATGCGGACGGTCAGGTCGGGCTCGCCGTACAACATTTGCGGCGCCTGGCCGCCGCTGACCTTCTTGGCGATGACCTCCCATTGGGCCTTGAGGCGATTGACGTCACGGACGAGTTCCTCCTCGCTCGTGCCTTCGGCTGCCGTGCGTACGATCACGGAAGCGGTCGGCTCGACCAGTTCGTCCAGAATCGCCTTGAGCCGCTTGCGCTCGCCCTCGGGAAGTTTCCGCGAAATGCCGGACAGGTGCCCGCCCGGCGAATAGACGATGTAGCGCCCCGGAATGGAGATGTGGGACGTGAGCCGGGCGCCCTTGGCGCCCACCGGATCCTTGCTCACCTGGACGAGCACGGTCTGCCCGGAGGTGAACACCTGCTCGACCTTCTTGTCGGTGCCGGTGACGCCGAAGGAATCCCAGTCGACCTCGCCCGCGTACAAGACGGCGTTGCGCCCGCGTCCGATGTCGATGAACGCGGCCTCCATGGACGGCAGGACGTTCTGCACGCGGCCCAGGTAGATGTTGCCGATCATGGACGCCGACGAACTGCGGTCGACGTAGTGCTCGACCAGGATGCCGTCCTCCATGACCGCGATCTGCGAATAGTCCTCGGCCTGCCGAATCAGCATGGACCGCTCGACCGACTCGCGGCGGGCTAGGAACTCGCTCTCCGACAGGATCGGCGCACGACGCCGACCGGCGGCACGCCCCTCGCGGCGCCGCTGCTTCTTGGCTTCCATGCGCGTGGAGCCCTCGATGCCCGTCACCTCGTCGGACGCAGATTTCGCGCGGCGCGGCTCCCGCACCCGGACGACGACATCGCTCGGGTCGTCGTCGGCGCCGCCGATCTCCTCGCCCCGGCGCCGACGACGCCGCCGCCTGCGGACCGTTCCGTCCGGCGCGGCTTCGTCGAGCACCTCGGTGTCGTCGAGTTCGTCGTCTTCTTCGCCCTCGACGCCCGGCTCGTCGTCGCCAGCCAACGATGCGGTGTCGCCGGACCTGCGCCGACGCCGCCCGCCGCGGCGCCGCCGCCGACGGCGCGGGTCGGAATCAGCGGCGTCGCCGGCACCAAGATCTTCGTCACCCTCAGCTGGCGCGGCCGTCCCGCCGATCGCCGCGGCGAGTGAATCCAGCGCAGCCTCCGTAGACTCCGCGACCATGCCGAACGCCTCGACAGGCGCCGTCCGCCGGGTGCCCCGGCTCCGCGCGGCCCCTCCGGAAGAGTGCGGCAGGGTGATCGGCAGGGGCTCCGCGGCTGGGGCCGCCTCCTGGGCAAGATGCTCCGGCTCATGCGTGTCTGCGACATCGTCCGGCGGTGCCGTCTTCGTCGCCCGCGTCCGGCGGCGCGGGGCCGGCGCTTCCGCGTCTACCGGAAGGTCCGCAGCGGGTTTGGCCGTACGGCGGGTGCGCGGCTTAGGGGCGTCCTCCCCTGCTTCGGGCACGACGTCGGACGTCGCGGCCTTGGCAGCCGTCGTGCGCCTGCGGGTCGGTTTGGCAGGCTCGGCGTCCACCGGGGTGTCGACGGAACCGTCCGGCTCGGCGGTACGGGCGCGACGCGAGCGCGTGGCCGGTTTCTTCGCCGGTTCGCTGGCGGCTTCCGGTGCCGGACTTACCGGCGGCTCCGGAAGCGGTTCGGGCGGACCAGCGGGACGACTGGCCGCGCGTCGCGGCCGGGTCGGGACGGCGTCCGCCGCATCGGCAGCCGGTTGGATGTCATCGGGATCGGGCATGGGCACGCTCCTCTACGGCTGCACACAGCCGTGAACAGACCGCCACCAGCATGCTGGCGGCGACAAAGCTTCTCTGGCGGGCATCTCGTGCACCAGCCCCCGCGGTCGAATATCGTCGCGGTATGGCCGGAGCACCTGGCCGAACTGTCACCTCGTCCGTGATACCCGAGGCTCAGGTTTTCCCAAGCCCTACTACGAGTATTCCACAAAGCGCGTCGTTATCAAACTGTGACATACGGGAGCGCTACGAAAGATCTTAGAACGGGTCAACGACCTGTTCACCATCAAGGCAGCCTTGGGCCAGTCTGGTGAATACCGCAGGCTGACTAGGCATTACCGTTGGCGCCACCCGCATCAGGCCCTGCACCACATCATCGGGCCGGACGAGCGGAACGCCCAGCGCAGAAACTATTTCGAGACGTTCCGGGGCGACGATCGTAAAGCCGACGACGGGCGCACGCACGTCGAACGTGCGAATTCCGTTCTTCGTCAACCGCTGGACGTCGATCGCGTCGGCCGCCAGAAAGGCCGCCACGCCGGCCTCGAGCGCTGCCTGCGACACCCCACGCAACTCAATGGACCAGCGAGAATGCGTCAGCAATTCTGGTAGGTGCGGGCCCGCTGCCTCCGCGACGGCCACGATCGCAAACCCGTCCGGCAGGGCCGCGTCCAGCCGGGACGCGACATCTGGTGGCGTCATGGGAGCGGCCAAGGCGATCTCCAGGTATTCGGCCTCGCTGGCCGCACCCGTGGGCGCCGCGTTGACGTAGGAGATGCGCGGATGCGGCGAGAAGCCGGACGAGAACGCCATCGGGATGCCGGCGCGGCGCAGCGCGCGCTCGAACGCGCGGGAGAAATCCCGGTGGGACGCGAACCGCGCGCGGCCACGCTTTGCGTACCGCACCCGCAGCCGCTGGACGGGCGGTGGTTGCTGGACGGGCGGCTGCCGGCTCATCGTGGCACCGCCGCATGATCCGGCGCAGCGAGCTGGATGTCGACGCCCAGCCCCGGGCAGACGCCGCAGTCGGAACAGCCCGCCCAGCGGCAGTCGGGCACGTCCACCCCCGCCAGCGCGTCTTCCCAGTCTTGCCAGAGCCAGTCGCGATCCGGCCCGACGGCAAGGTGCTCCCAGGGCAGGACCTCGGCCTCGCCGCGTTCGCGGGTGGTGTACCACTCAAGGCTTACGCCTTGGGGCCCCAGGACGTCGCTGGCCGCCTGCTCCCAGCGTTCGAAGGAGAAGTGCTCGCTCCAACCGTCGAACCGGCCGCCGCGGCGCCACACCTCCTCGATCACGGCGCCCACCCGGCGGTCGCCCCGGCTCAGCAGCCCCTCGACCAGGCCCGGTTTGCCGTCCGCCCACCGCATGGTGATGAAACGGCCATAGGTGCGGTCGGCACGGATCGCGTCCCGCAGCGCGCGCAGGCGGCGGTCGACGGTCTGGGCGTCCAACTGCGCCGCCCACTGGAAAGGCGTGTGCGCCTTAGGCACGAACGCGCCAACGCTGATGGTGCACCGGATGTCGCGGGTGCCCGCCACCCGGCGTCCCGCCTCGACGACGCGGGCGGCCAGCTCGCCGATGGCGAGCACGTCCTCGTCCTGCTCGCCGGGCAGACCGCACATGAAGTAGAGCTTGACCGAACGCCAGCCCCGCGCGAAAGCCGTTTCGACCGTGGCGATCAGGTCGGCTTCCGATATGCCCTTGTTGATGACGCGGCGCATCCGCTCGGTGCCACCCTCGGGGGCAAAGGTGAGGCCGGTACGACGTCCCCCGCGGGTCAGTTCGTCGGCGAGGTCGATGTTGAACGCGTCCACGCGGGTGCTGGGCAGCGACAGCGAGACGTTCGCGCCCGCGTAGCGGTCGGCGAGTGCACGCGCGATCTGCCGCACTTGGGTGTGATCGGCGCTCGACAGGCTCAGCAGCCCGACTTCTTCCAGCCCGGTGGACGCGAGCCCGGCCTCGACCATCGCGACGATGGAATCGAGCGAACGTTCCCGGACGGGACGCGTGGCCATGCCCGCCTGGCAGAACCGGCACCCCCGCGAGCAGCCCCGGAAGATCTCCACCGAGTAGCGCTCGTGCACCGCCTCGGCGAGCGGGACGATCGGATGGAGCGGATAGGGCCAGCGATCGAGGTCTTGCAGGACGTGCTTGGCGCACATCTGGGGGACACCCGCGCGATTCGGGAGCACCGACGCGACGCTGGCATCCGGGGCGTACTCGACGTCGTAGAACGCGGGCACGTACGCGGCCCCCGTCCGTGCGAGTTCCTCGAGGAGCCCGTCCCGGCCGCCGACGCGTCCCGCGTCCTTCCAGGCACGGACGGCAGCAGAGATCGCCAGCGCCGGCTCCTCACCGTCGCCGAGGACGACGGCGTCCACGAAGCGGGCGACCGGCTCGGGGTTAAGCGCTGCGTGCCCGCCGACGATAACGAACGGGTCGGCGCTCCCACGCTCGCTCGAGTGCAATGGGATGCCGGCAAGGTCGAGCAGTTCGAGCAGGTTGGTGTACCCGAGTTCGGTGGCCAGACTCACGCCCAGGATGTCGAAGGCCCGCACCGGGAGGTGGCTCTCCCAGGTGAACTGCGGCACATGGTGCTCGCGCATGAGGGCCGCGAGGTCGGGCCAGATCGTGAACGTCCGTTCGGCCAGCAGCCATTCACGCTCGTTGAGCATTTCGTACAAGATCGCCAGGCCTTGATTCGGCTGGCCGATCTCGTACGCGTCCGGGTAGGCGAGAACCCACCGGACCGAGGCGCCGTCGAACGGTTTGGCGACGGAGTTCACCTCGCCGCCGATGTAGGTGACGGGCTTGGCCACGCGGGCAAGGAGTGGCTCCAGCCGGGGGTAAAGCGATTCGGGTGCCATCAGCCTCACTTGTCCGATTGCGAGGGGGGACGGCCCCCATCGAAGCCCTGGCCCGCGTTCCACTCCCACGGCGCTGGCGGGACCTGCCCGGGCAGTTGAGCCGGGACGAAGCCGGGTTGCGGCACCGGGCCGGCGCCGGGAGCGTCCGCGCCCACGCGTCCGGGGGCGGCGGTGTTCGGGACGCCTTGTCGTCCGGCCTGCCACCAGAACAGCGCGAGGGTACCCGCCAAGAACACGAGCTGGACCAGATCGATCGGCGAACCGACCCCGGCCTGCCGGTCGAAGATGCCCGACATGTCCTCGAACGGCACGAATGCCAAGCCGAAGACGTTGTTCACGACATGCAATGCGATGGCCGCCTCCAGACCACCCGTCCGCCACACCAGTAGCGACCCCAGGACCGCGAAACAGAAGTAGAACGTGTTGAGATACGGGTCACCAGCGCCATGGATGAGCATGAAGACGATCGACGAGATGACGGTGGCCACCGCCCAGCCGAGCCACGGGGCTTTGAAATACGAACCGATCGCGCGCGGCAGGAAACCCCGCAGCCCGAACTCCTCGCCGGCGCTTTGCAGCGGAGTGGTCAGCAAGATGATGAGGATCATGGACAGGCTGTGCGGCGTCCAGGCCAGGTCGGGCAGGCCGTTGGCGAAGATGTCCCACCCGATTCCGAGTGCGAACACGGGCAAGGCGAACAAGACGAAGCGTCCGAACAGGCGCCACCGGAACCGGCCCTGGATCGAACACAGGTAACCAGCACGCTGCCCGAAGGCGATCCGGTGCGTGACCAGGGCGATCGGGATGAGCGTCACGATGCCCAGATTGTTGCCCAGGAAGATCATCGGCGTTATCGGATACTTGCCCGACGCGAGTTGATCGATGGTCAAAGTGCCTTGGCTCACATCCACGAGGATGAAAGGAAACATGACCATGACGCCGAGAACGCCCCACGCGATGACGGCGATCACGACCGAGACGAGTGGCTTCCACCACCGGAAGGCGGGGGCCCGGTAGAACTCGTGAAACGCCCGCGGCTCGACCGGGAGCACGGACGGCTTTGCCGGGGCCGGCGGAAACGGCGGGGCGTATTGCCCGGGCTGCGGTCCGTAAGCCCAAGCGCCGGTCGGCGGTGCCGGGACGAACGGTCCGTACGGCGCGGGTTGCGGCGGCGTCGGCGGACCCGGATTCGCGGGCGGTTGTGTCAGCTCAGGTTCGGGAACCACAGGCTCATCTCCCTTGCGGCGGACGCTTCCGAATCGGACGCGTGAACGAGATTTTCACGGTTTGACAAAGCAAGATCGCCCCGGATCGTGCCCGGTGCCGCCTGCGCGGCGTTCGTGGCGCCGACCATGAGCCGCACGACGTCTACAGCCGCGGGGCCTTCGAGGACCAGCGCGACCAGCGGACCGCTCGTGATGTATTCGCGCAACCCCGGGTACCAGGGTTGGTCAACGTGCTCGGCGTAATGCCGGTCGGCCATGGCCGCGTCGATGTGACGCAGGTCCATCGCCGCGATCGACAGCTCTCTGGCCTCGAAGCGCGCGAGGATGGCGCCGAGCAGGCCGCGGCGAACGGCGTCCGGTTTGAGCAGCACGAGCGTGCGCGAAGTGTCCGTCATGAAAACAACCCTACCGGTGGGCACCGACAATCCCCGAGAGGCCTGTGGATAACTAACCTCCAAGGGCCAGGTGGCCTGCCTACGAACGCCCCGGCGCGCTCTGCGGCCCCCCGTGATGGACGAGCAGCGCCCGGGCCTCCCCCGCGGCCACGACCGATCCCGCGATCAGGATGCCCGCGCCCGGGCCCGCGTCGTCCGCGAGGGCCACCGCCCGCTCGATCGCGTCGGCCATCGTCGCGCGCATCTCCACCCGGTCCGCGCCGAAGATCTCTGCCGCCCGTTCGCCTAACTCCGCCGGCGAGAGCGCCCGTGGCGACGCCACCGACGTCACCACGACCGAAGCCATCTCGTCGGCGAACACCCGCAGGACGCCTTCCACGTCCTTGTCTTCCATCATCGCGACCACGCCGATGAGCGTCGCGAAGCCGAACGCTTCCGCGATCCCCGCCATCGTCGCCCGTGCGCCGTGCGGGTTGTGGCAGGTGTCCAGCACGATCGTCGGCGAGCGGCGCAAGACCTCCAGGCGCGCCGGCGCGACCACCTGCTCCAAGCCCTGAGCGATCACTTCGGGCGCGGGCGTGCGTCCGCCCAAAAAGGCCTCGACGGCCGCGACCGCCAACGCCGCGTTGTGCGCCATATGCTCGCCGAACAGCGGCAGGAACAGGTCGCCCAACGGCCCGGCCGCAGTGTTGACGCGAATCACCTGGCCGCCCACCGCCAACTCCCGGTCGAGCAGGCCGAAGTCGGCGCCCGCGGCCGTAAGCCGTGCGCCCACGTCCGCGCAACGTTGGGCCAGGACGGCCGCCGCCTCCGGCCGCTGCTCTGCGATGACGGCTACGGACCCTTCCTTGATGATGCCGGCCTTCTCCGCCGCGATCTCCTCGATGGTGTCGCCGAGAATGTGCATGTGATCGAAGTCGACGGGACAGATCACGGCTACGTCCGGGTCCGCGACGGAGGTCGCGTCCCAGGTGCCCCCCAAGCCCACTTCCATGACGGCCACGTCCACCGGCGCCTGCGCGAACGCCGCGTACGCCAGACCCGTCATCACTTCGAAGAAGGTCATCGGCACGCCGTCGATGGCTTGCTCGTCGACCATGGCGATCAGCGGTGCGACGTCCGCGACGAGTTCGTCGAACGCCTCATGCGTCATCGGCTCGCCGTCGATCGCGATGCGCTCCGTGAGATCCTCCAGATGCGGGGACGCGAACCGCCCCGTCCGCAGACCGAGCGCCCGCAGCAGTGATTCGATGATGAGTGCCG
>Ga0209629_10001681_pt1 | contig 14261 bp, 9 predicted proteins | sample TergutCu122P5_FD_187286 | JGI IMG/M metagenome (GOLD analysis project Ga0209629, IMG submission 187286) | Cubitermes ugandensis P5 segment gut microbial communities from Kakamega Forest, Kenya - Cu122 P5 (SPAdes) (version 2) | ecosystem: Host-associated > Arthropoda: Insects > Digestive system >... | reverse complement strand
GCCAATAGCTCCAATACTTTTTTTTAACAAGTTTTTGAAAATCGCGGAGTACTAGTACTCCGGCCGGACTGCTGGCGTGAGAGGCCGCGGAGTACTAGTACTCCGCGCGGAGCGAATGCGTTAATTATCCACATGCAGGTTCTATAGGTTTTAGGTGCCTGATATTGTATGAATAACACAGTACATTGTACTACTAATAATTTCACTACACTCTTGAAGATAGTGTGATTATGTTGAACCACATAAGAAGTAGGTAGTATGATTGTTACTTGTAATTAATTGGTATTCTATTCAAGTTTCAGCTGGACACTGGCTGTCCTTGCAGGCTTGTCAGGGTATTTGTCACTTGTGGGAAGTGATGGGATTGGGATTGAGCCATAACTGTGTCAATGTAAATCCTTCCTCCTTATTGCCATTGATATTCCGACAGATTGTGGAATAACTGCAGCTGAATACAAATCATTCTGTTGCCATATAAAGTACTGGTTTAATGCTCAAAGTGAACTATGTAACTCTCGTGATTTTCATTTGCAGGAATTTATGTGCAATTCAAGACCGTGAAATTTGCTGCTATTCAATATCTTGTAAGGAGAAAGATAACATCGATATTACACTGCAGTGGTTAATTGCACATTCCAAATCAGGTGTTCGTTAGTTCATCTGTAAGAAGAAATCCTGTCTTGAGAGCATAAGGAACCCATATGAGGTGATGCGAGCATAAATCATGACTGACTGCGACTAATAATGCCTAGTCTTATACAGAGAAATGCCATCTTAAAACTATGTGCATAATTATAATTGGCTCCATTTTCATTGATTTATGCTCATTTTGCAATGTAAATATTTTAGATTGTAAGCTTTTTTCATGTAAAATCCATTATCTTTGCAATGTAATAATGAATTATATGTACAGAGATTTGCTGTTTGAGGTGTAGATTGTCAGATTGGAGCAGTTTTAAATATTCTCATTGTCTATTGTTTTGTTGTTTTTCCCATATGCCCTTTGCAGAAAGGGAGATAGCAGCACACAGAGAGGTGGTTTATACATCATGTTAGTGCCGTTAATTCACTTATTACTTATAATCTGTGTTTGAAGAATACAGCTCCTAGCAGAGTGCGTCGTGTGCAGTTGTTCACACCATAATAAATACAAAACTTTTTTATTCATTAATGGGAGAATGTACAGTACAAGGCATCCCAAAATACGCACACCAGAAAGAAGTAACATTTCTGGTAAATGAAATAATGAACTGGTTTTCATAAAAATACAATTATTATGTTATGTGTTTCAGTGCTGTAATGCACTGTGGTTGTACTTAGATATTCGTGGTTTATTAATCTTTATCATATGGACATTTAATTCAGTCTTTGTGCCCTGGGTATAGAGGGTTTCTGCGATAGCCCTTTAAATCGTTCGTGCACGTTTGACAATAAACGTTTATATCTTATGAACCAAAGATGATGAAATAATGCAATAATCTGCATTGTGTTGGGAATAAATCAGAGATATTTCAGTTAAAAAAATTCAGAAAAAATGTTTAGTGCCTACATGCAGGAAGTTAATTTTAAAAATTTTATTATTTTCAATTTATTTTACTTACTTTTGTGTTTTGGGCCCCAAGTTTGTGTAGGAAGTTCCAGCTTCAGGATTTGTGGAGTCATGCCTTGGCTTGGTAGTATCAGAAACATCATCTTACTACACACACACACACACACACACATCATACTTCTTCAACACTTCACTGACAACTTTTCTCACACCACTCGCTATTCGCACATGACACCATCACGGACCGAGAAAGACTAATGTTTGTTGAGTGATGTTCCACTATACCGACTTGCATTATCATTTCCAGTATGTTTTTCACGATAGGGAATTAAGAATCTCTACATGGTATTTCCTTACTCCATCAAGGAAAGAGTAACTAAAACAGAGATATTTCAGTGGTTGTCTAAAAATGCATAAAATTCTGTTGCGTAAATAAATGATGCTCTCGCTCAATACCCCTGCTTCTTCATGCTTGCTGTCCCAAACCAGTTCAGATATCCAGTTTGGGGACAGGAACCCAGCTCTCTTATGCACAGACATCGCAGACTGCTGATTGAGAAATGAATATTCAGTCTGGCTTATTATTACACAGTTGGAACAAGTGGTAACGCAGTGAAATACCATATTATTTCAGCTGTTTTATGGCTGGACTGTTTACCTGTTTACAGACCAGTCTGTTTATTTCTATATGTCAAACGCAGATGGAATTATAACCCCCTAGTGGAGTTTGCCAATGAGGCATCTCAGTTTCAGTGTTAGTTCTGGGAAAAGCATGACATCACAGTGCAGCCAGTAATTACCTATATTTATTTGTGTGTGTGATGGTATACAGCCTCTTTATCATATTTTTTCAAACCTTCCAACTGAAACTTAAGACAGATGTGAGAGAACCTGTATACCATTGGCACTTTATCATATACGGACTGTTGGTGCTTACTCCCTTTTAGTAGTAACATATCCTGCAACCGTTCACATAAAGTGCGTCTGTTTTGGCTACAGGATAAAAACAGAGTGCAATATATCCGTCACTATATTACGGCAGCGGGGTACACAGCAAGAAATTTCTGATACAAAGCACGCCCTCATAATTAGATGTTCCTATAACAGCAACACTTGGCAGAGTGAATGGGGCTTCGTTCCTAGAACTGTTGAACTGCGTCACACTGCTAACATATCTTGTTGCATTAGCATAACAACAAACATGAGGTTTCGAAGATTACAAGCAGGCTGCAAAACTGCCTATTTAGAGGTGCATATGTACATAATTGGGTAAAGTGGCTGGAGTGTGAATCTGACCACATACCATTATCTAATGTGGAGATAACGAGTAGGGCTATAATTCTAAGCCTCTACAGGAGGGTACGGAGCATTTAAATGACTGCACTGCACCAGGACAGGTGTGTGAGTAAGGTGCAGATTTAAAAGGATTCAGTGTGCTAGTATGATAAAGGTTAATAAACTTCAACTTGTTACCTACCATTCAATGTGATATGTCTAATCAGAAAACTTCACAGAGGTAAAAATCAGTAGGTGTGGGGTGAATGGGCTGGCCAATTCATAGGTCCTCTATGGTAAACCCAATGCTCATTTAAGAAGGATCTAACATTACAGGCAAAGTGAGGGGTGCTCCTTTTTCTTGAAGGCAGCTCATCATAAGCATCTGGGGTTTTCCTGCAGTGATGCAATAAAGAACTGTCATAACATTGTGAGATATGAAACTGACTCTTATACTGCCTGTGCTCGTGGTCTAATCAAAATTGTGTTATTGTTTCAATAAGGAGCAAATTTATGTTACTTAATCGTTAGTATGTTCATTTTGGGGCACTGTGTTACCGGTTTTGGTGTGCATTATGTCATTTCAGAAGTTTTATTTGTGGAAACATTTGTATGGGTCTCTGAAAATTCTCCTTCCAAACTGTAATTTCGTAAATGTAATACCGTTTTAAAGAAAAAATAACATGCCAAGTGCCATAATGCAGAACTTGGGAAGCTGAGATTAGATTACGTACAGGGAAGAGTGTGTGGATTTAACAAGAAAAAGTTTTGGCTTTATAAATATTAAGGCAGCAGTTCAGTACATAAGCAGTTGACTGGTGTGGATTGTGATGTTCGGCTGTTCATTGGTGTAACAGGTTCAGTCTTGTGCGTGCATGTGTGTGTAAGTGCATACATTTACTGTGGCAGATGTATAAAATCAGCATTTACCGAGGAGGAGGGAAACATTAAAGGTTTATGATTAAAATGTGAGTAAACTGAAATAAATACATATATTTACGGGGCTTGAAATTTGATCATTATGTTGTTTGACAGTATTGTCAATGGTTTGTTCATTGTACTATTATATGTAACTGTGTAAGGTTTGAGTTTCTCATGGTTGTAGATATCCAATCGGGTGTGATGTTGTGTAATTTGGTGGCCAAGTATTGTCAGAATTTTGGAGGAACTGGTGCCATCATCATGAGTGTGTGGCACTGAAGGTCCCTTTAAAATGTTGCAATCCATCTGTGAAGTCATGTTATGTTACTTCCTGAAATACCATAATATTGATATTTGTAGTTCTTTGTCCTGGCCTGTAACAAATATTCATCTCTGCTGTTGGAATGATTGTGCTTTCAAACAGCACTAAATTTATGTCTTTGGAAACAGTTTTGAGGAGTAACAAATTTTAGTATTCATTTCTGTTGTCAATTAGGGCTTATTGTTCAAACTTGTTTGTTTTATTTTTAGCTTTTTGATGCCTGTCGAAGTACAGAAGTCGTGAACTCAACATTTTACTCACACTTGACATGTTACAGTCAACTAGTCAGTCATGTTAAGAGCAACGTTACACACATCATATTCTTTTGCAACATTACACACAACAGCATATGCTATTGCAGATTTGCATTGTGCAGTATTAACAAATTTGGGCAACATCATCCCATTATTCTAGTTAATCAGTAGCAATCAAATCCACACAACACCTGAACACTGTACATTCATTTACTGTGTGACATGTTTTGGTCATTCATTTGACCATCTTCAGGTAGAGGATACAAGTACATAGATTGTGAAGTGGTGTCCACTTCTATAGCATACATTTTTCTTTATGTACTTGTATCCACTACCTGATGATGGTTTAATGAACTACTGAAACGTGTCATAGAGAAATAATTATAAATGAATGTATAGTGTTATGGTGTTGTGTTTGTGTGGAATGAATTGCTGTTGGTACGTGTTAACATTGACTATGTGTGTCATCATCATCAGCAGCAGTGAAAACAGCGTATTATAGTCTATTCTAATACATAAAAGCTAATTATGAAGCTACTGTCAAATAGCCTGTAGAACAGATAATTTTCATTGTTCTTGATTTCAAACTTTCCCCATGTGTTGAATGCTGTATGCTTTCTTCTGGGTAATTCCCTGGCGTCTGAATTTTATGTGCCACTGTTTCAGAACACTGTCTGTTCCATCTTCATAGGCGGGCAGGTGTGAAGAAATTCCTTTGTTGCTCGTAAAATTTGTACATTGTCTTTCATAATTTTTTTTTTATATATTGTTAAAGGAGAAGTTCTACAGTAATTTGTTTTGTGGTCCAGCCCAAGTGGACAGTTCATAATTTGTGATCCTCAGTGATTGGTTCGTAGGTCCAAATCGTACACTGTCCCTATTTTTTTAAGCTATACATTTTTTGTAGGCACAGTTTTTTGTGTGTGTGTGTTCTTTATTTACTGTTCATTGTGCCTGTTTTTGGGTGTGTGTGTGTTTGTATGTGTGTTCCTTGATTACAGTTCCTTATGTTTGCATTTGGGTGTGATTGCCATTCTACTGTAGCTGTTGTTCCTGTGAATATTGTTGCCCTTTATAATGATATTTTGATCAAGATCTTTTGGGTTTGAGTAAAACAGTGATATCTTGGTATCTGACTTGGATGGTCATGGTTTTAATCAGTATTTGTTATCCACCATTGGTAGAACCTGTGTACCTGTGTTATTGTGTTTACTGTAAATGGTACCTTTGAATTGTAAATTGAATATAGCTTTGAAAAGAGAAAGTAGTGCGTATGCTTTGTCCTGTAATCTTAATGAGAAAGTACTTTTATAAGAGCATTGCATGGCAAAAAAAATCCTTGATCTTTTGAAACAGGGCATGTGATCACTGCTTTGTTACTGCATGTTATATGTCCATATTATGTTAGTTTATGTCATGATTCAGAGCCACTTTCATGCATATGGCTCACATGTATCAGAGTAATATGAAAACTTAAATGTGCCAAAGATTTAAAAAAAAAGCAGTGCTGTGTCAAAGTGTGTCGTCTGTGTTTCTGTGTGTAGATTGTGTATGGTCAGCTGATGTTATTAATATTAGGAATAAAACAAACTGAGCTTTTGTGATGTCACATTTGTAAGCAGACTGCTCTGAAATATTGAAGCCAACATGAAAACTTCATAATTTTAAATCCTTTAATCTTCCTATAAGCTGCAGGTGCAACAAACAGTATGTCTGTCTGTCTGTCTGTCTGTCTGTCTGTCTGCCTGTTCCCTAGCAGTTGCCCTGGCCATTCCCAAAGCCACTTCTCATCACTGCGTTCAAAGTGAAAACTTTGCCTTTGTCTTTCATGAATATTTCTATTTTAAGCTTCAGATGTATAATAACATTTCACCATTGTCCCGTGGCTCAGTCTGTGGGCCTGGGGTGCCAGATGTCTCTGTGGGGGTGTGCAGATTCGCAACAGTATAGATTGAAACTGGTGAAGTCTGTAAGATAATGTTGGCGATAAGAAAATTAAATTTTGGTATAATTTGTAAGGTTTGTCGTTGTAGACTTGTTCTGCCGTTCTCTTCTGTGGCTAGCTGAGATGATAGTTCAGTTAATTACTGCAGTAGTTATTTACATTCATTCATTTTGCAGAGTTACAAGAAAATTCAGTTTAGAACAGTTTGTTTACTTTTAAAAATACTCTCTTGTTGGATGTGGTACCGTGTTCTTTGGTAGGAAGGTACCAGCAGTTCACATCAAATGGAACATGGAACATGGAAGCAGAGATCATTTTGCTTGGTCCTAGAAAGAGGTGCTGGAACCTGCAAGTGAAAGCATTATATTTCTTCAAAACAAGAGGAAATGCAGGCCTAGTGACATTGTTGCATTCTAGAAGACTTTATCTTCAGCAATTCGACTGTGAGGATGCCACTTCTCACATAATGTTCTTCAGTGTACTGTGTCTCACGTAACATTCAGTTGCACTGATATCATTAGTGTGGTCATGTCTTCCCCAGCTCAACAATTATATCTGCTGTTCCCAGAGAAAATTTACACATGCTTTGTTACTTTAAACTTATTGTATGAATTGTTTTGTAAATGTGGTCCTTTATTTAGTGTGCATAGTCTGCGTTTGGTGTTAAAATATCATACTTTCAGAATAGGCATACCGTGTGAATGTTGTGAAGCTTGCATATAAAGAAACCGAATTTCAAACAAAATTTGCGAGGAAAGGTTAGGTATAACTGTTATTGTGTACAGAGCCTGTAGATAACACATTATACTGTGTCTTCCAGGCCATAAGATGCATGTTTTCCTTGGAGAGTATTGTATAAAACTGTCCTGTTTCTTGTGGTATGAAGGTGAATCAAATATTTTTGTCCCTAAATTTGTGCTTACAATCTTGGTGCGTTGCATGGTCCAGAAAATACAGTAATTTTGCATTAAGGTTTGGCATGCAGTACAAGTTCAAGCCCATCCTGCTGTATTGTGAGATACAGAATATATAGGAGATTTGGGCCGCTGGTCATGTTGTTGCAGTGTGGTACAAATGGAATGTTGTGATCGCAAATTGCATGTAGCTGTAGGAATTGCATGAACGTCAGGAGTTCAGACATTTTGTTTGTAGGAGGATAGTGCCAAAACATGAATGTTCTTGAAGGGATTAATCATTTTTTTGGGATTATTTTGTATTTTGAAATTGGATATGGGCAGTTTCATGGGTATATATTTCATTTTATTGTAGAACATTTTTTCATTTTATACTAGCTTAGTAAAATATTGGTGTCTCTGTTAGGGCAATGTGCATGAACACTTTATTATGTTGTGTAAAACACATCACTACTGACACATTTTGGTTGTTTTTGTGATATGCACATTTACTGGAACCCCGTGGAAGACAGCAGTGGTCAGATAACTTGCTAGCTGTGCTTTCTGACACAGTACACAGCAGCAGTTGGCCCCACGTGTTTACTGCTAAGGTTATGCCTGAATGGTGCCTGCAGCATTGTATCTCTGTGGAAAACACTTGCTGTATTGGGAGTGCACCTGTTGCTTTAGTTGCTGTTGACATTTTTGAACCAGAAGAACTGTCGGTGGTGTGCGTGGTGCAGTGTTTTGCCTTACACCTGCTTGCCCCTTACCCCAACACAAACAGCTAGCACGTAAATTGGACTACTGTACTTCTTTATCATGTCGTGTGAATGCCATGGTGCATGTGGTTGGTCACCAGCCTGTCACCCTGAAGGCTGACGTTCCATTCCACGCAATTACATGTAGGATTTATGGTGGGCAAGGTGGCACTTGGGTAGGTTTTTCTCTAAGTACTTCTATTTCTATTTGTCATTATCATTCCACCAGTGCTCCATATTCATTCTGTTACTGGCACTGATGCTATATATTGTCCACTACTGACAGCAGTGCTAAGTAAAACATTCCACTTACATGCTTATCATGGCGCATCATATTTTTCTGATGCTTTTTGAAAATCCAGGTTTAAGCAGATAGCTTATTACATCCATTGTTGTGTTTAATGTTCTACCTTCCAGTTTGGTTAATACTCTGTATGCTCAGGTCAGGATGATTTTGATTGATGGAAAAGTGTCTGGCCATTAATCTGATGCAGGGTGTCCAGATTTTGTGTGCGTGAACTTCTCTTCCGTGTACATTGATCCTGCTTCATCTTACATACATGTCACTACTAAATTTCCACAAACAATTTTCCATTATTTGAATGGAAACAAGCTGTTATTGCAAGTTACATATACAGGTGATGCATGTGTATTAGACCAAGAAAAGTGACTATCAGCAGTACATTTATTGTTTTGTGAATGTACAGATGACAGTTCTGCCAGTACACATTCTTCTTCCCAGCAAATCCCTTGATGAATCTCTATGACCACTAGAGGTTTATGAACTGCATTTGGTGTCACTCATAGGGAGCAAAACACACACACACACACGTGCTGTTAATTCCAAAACTATTTTTCTGATTAACACAAGAGTGGGGAGATTGGTGAAGAAGCTTCAAACTTTCCAGTGACATGCATGCACAGACGCATATTCACACGCGCACACACACACACACCAGCAAAGCTTTTTTTTGTGAGGCTGATTTTCCTTTCATAAATAAGCTTAAAACTAAAAAATCTAATAAATTTTAATTACAGGCACAAGAACTGCTGAATGTCATCATTAGCTTTTTAATTTTGAGGATGCAGCAGTTACCATGTAAGTTGGGGAACACTACATTTACATACGTATTTATTATAGATACTGAGTTGAAAAAGAATAACTGGAATTGTGATACTTAATCCTGACTAGATAAGTAATAGCTGTGTAAAATGGAACTGACTAATGTATGTGGTCAGAGGATTTAAGTCTTCCTGGATGTGATGCTGTGTTGCAGGATCAGTAGAGTCTAAAGTTCTGATGAAGGTTTATGTTTCCTTCATCTGCAGAGTCGCGCAGTCTATCAATCTGTGGACTGATTACCCTTGAGTGTGAGGGAAGTGTGATGTTCCAGGTGTCAGAAAGCATCCACCATGAGACACAGCATCGTATCAGAGAAGATTTGAAATCCTGAGTGACCCTGCTGTGAGAACCTCAGATCCTATAATGTATGTGAATTTGTCCATGTTTTTGTATTATTTAGACAGGGGAAGCAGGATTCACATTGTGATCATAGCAGTCAATGTAGATCTCCCTCTCTGAGTGTTGAGCACAAGAGTGACTCACTGCTGCACATTGAACTGTCAGAAGGTTGTGAGTGATAGCTGTCTTTGTTGTTCTCCTGTAGGCATTGTTTTTATGTAGTATGCTAGTTATGGTATATAGGGTATTAACTCTATAAACATTATTGTCTTCGTTGGACACTGATTTTAAGATGTAAATAAATTTGTTGCACACCTTTAAATATAGCCTTGTCACTGACATATTTTGAGATGATTCAGTGCAAAAGGATACATTTGAACAACTTGTGAGTATAATAGATATTTTATGGATATAATATGTGCTGCTCATTATTACTGTGTTACCGATTTGAACTGTCACTGACTGGTATTTTGGTACGTAAGAGTGACGAGTGTTGTTAGTGTATCTGTTTGGGTGATGCCAGTATGTTTGTGTAGGCTGCAGTACTGCTGTTCTTTGTAAATGTGTTGCTCATTTCATTACCATGAATTATGGAATGCACATTAAATTTATTTAAATGTTTATGGGTTTTTTGGCTTGTGCAAGCCATCATCAGACCATTCGTCAAATACACAAGCATGAATTTTCATGTAAAAGAACACAAATGTTACAAAACTGTCAGATGCCTTCATGGGTAGGTCAAAGGTACTGCACATGCATTGCGTTATAATACGGTACAGTGGATCATTTGCAATGTTTATATCAGTATCATATAAGACTACATGTTTTAAATAATAGTAACATAATGTTCTAGAGATTCTCCATCCTCAGGACAAAGTGACTGCCCAGTTGTACCTGTTGATGTTTATGGCACAGTTATGTGGGTTGGTGAGACACTGAGACACTGCTGCTCATCTGATAGGCAGTGGAAGTTAGTTGAGGCAGGAGAATTGATTTGAAAGAGCTGTTCTGTTTCTTGGGGGGGGGTGCAGATTGGTAAGATGTCTGGAATGAAGGGAAAAATGCAGGGAGCCTGAAAGAAGAAAAAGAAGTTTGCAAATGGTGTACTCTGTGACATAATTTGCTGAGTGTACCGAGGCATTATTTACTTTCAAAATTTCATTTGGTTTTGTGGTATATGAGTAAACATAGTTTTGTGTTGGCCCATATGAAAAGTATGGCCTGCACAACACTGATTTGTGTGAACACACAAATGCTCAACAGCATTTTGAGCAGAATACTGAATTTTAGCCAAATGAGACAATAAAAGGATGGATATAAATCCGTTTATGCCCTTAAGGAAAGTGGGATGGACACTGAACTGCATATTGCAGAACTCACACCTGCTGGATGGTGTTCATGAAGAACTCCTTGACTGAATTTCTTAGAACTTCAACAAACAGTGTAGTTGCTGATACAAGTTTACAGATGGGCTGATAGACATGCGGTACACATAGACATTTGGTGGACATAGACATCCTCGTTTTAGTTCTTAAAGAATGCCTAAAAGTTGGTGAAAAATAGCTAAATGCAAAGATGACAGTGAATGTATGGGGGATGAATTGGAATTTTTCTTTTGATGGTTTAGAATTGATTGTGCAACATCCATAGGGGTGTGTTAGATGTATCAGGCATCAGGTACATTTACTTACCACTAGGTTTTGCAAGGTTAGGTGACTATAATGGTTGAGAGTGATGGCACTGAACATCCTGGGGATGTGGAGTTCAGGCAGAGGCCATTATGTAGTGACTTGGATCCTAATGATGGAGACGGTAAGGCTTTTTTGAATCTGGAAATTACATCTGAAAACAGACTGTGTCTGTATTAATGCTGAACTACAGTCAAAGCCTGAAATATTGACCAATGTTGTAATCTGTAATAGTGACACCAAATGTCAGCTACAGAGTGCCCCCCAGGTAACATAAGTCTTGACTTTCACAAACTTGAACGTACATGTACTTTTCCATTAATCACATCTAAAGGAATTTAATGTGTGTAAATATTATGTTACACTTGGAATGTAAATTTCGTTATTGGGGATGTTTTGTAGAAATTATACACATATGAACTGCTGGATTGCAACGCACTAATGTACCCTGTCTTAAGAACTGCAGAGGTGGAAAGTAACTTGAATTTAGCTACAGATCCACCATCTGAATTTTTTGCAAATGTCTCTTATGCTCTCAAATGTGTTTGCTGTGTCTGGGGGTTATGTTGTGTTCTAAAATTATGTGTGTGTGTGTGTGTGTGTATATATATATATATATACACACACACACACATGTTTGATGGATGATGGGTCAAGGTCTGACATAACAAAAGTTGAGTTACATAATTGTTTGTGGAATGGGCCCCTTGCATAAGTGTAGTATTCATATTCCTTCAGTAAAATGAATGTACATGTGTTACTCCCAGCTGAGTTGCCACTAAACATGCAGTTCAGTAATTTAGTGTAGAAGTAATCTTATGTGATCAGACATGTTCGACCATGGAGGGCTGGTGTTTGTGATTGGTTGTGATGTTACTATGAGATCTGGGGTAGCTCAGTCGGTACAGTGACTTGCTACATGCTTTATGGGTCTGGGGATCGAATCCCAGTGGGGGTGAGATTTTCTGCACTTGTCCAGACCGGCCCTGGGGCTCACCCAGCTTCCCATGCAATGGGTACCAGGTTATTCTGGGGTTAAAGTGACCGGAGCTTCGTGTTAACCACCCACCCCTATCCAGCACTGAGGTTAAAGAAAGAGTAGAGCTGTACCTGTACTTCCTGTATGCCTTCATGGCAGGTTTTAAGGGGAACTTTACCTTTGATGTTACCATAATGTGAGATGTGAATCAACAGACCACGAGTATTTTTGTTACTGTATGGGAAAATATTACTTATAAGTATCATAGCACTGATGTCCTTTTGTGTTGGGTAGTTGCTTGTAAGAAATGTAAAAGGCATGTACTGTAATTGGTGAATTGAACTGTAATGATTTTCTGCATTTTAAAAGAAATGTGGTGTTGAATGAATTTTGTGCTGCTGAATTCTCCCTGGCAACACATTTCCATGTAAGCTTTTATATTGCTTCAATAGATACTTCTAAACAAAATCTGTCCAGTATGATTAGAGATACCCTGTACCATATGGTGGCTGTGCTTTGGTATTTTGCACAAGAGAAGCATGCCTTGTAAAACTAATACTTCTTTTAAATATGACAAACATGGCAAAAATCTTCATGGGCCAAAGCATGTACTAAAAGTTGGCCGTGTTTTTGTTAAATACCACTTTCTAGGCTGTGCCACTGGTAATGTAACATCTTATTATGGCTAACTGTGAATTATACGTACTAGTTTGCATGGATGTGCTAGTGCAATTTATGTCAGAAGAGGTATGGCTATGTTGAACATAGTATGCAAAAATTATGAAACACTATAATTGTTCATAATTATGAAATGTTTAATGTATATAAGTGATATGTGAATTATATTTGACACCTACTTTTCAGAACCAATAAATTTGCTATTAGAGAAGAGTGTAGTTTTGATTATAATTTCATTTTGTGTATCTTTGAAATAATAATGTTGAGTATTGGAGGGTTTAATAGTAATGAGCCTACCAGTTAGTGTCACAGCTGACTGGACTGGGAGCGTGCCAGCATGCAGAGGAAATTCTGACAGTGGCCACTGTTCTGCTGTCTTCTGGTATCAACAGGGAGCTCTGTCTCTGCACTCCTTCTGTCTTTGGGCCTCTGAAAACACCACTTTCGGTGTGTATGCATCCAGTCAGATGAAGGCTGCAAGCTCTGTGCAATTAGTTGTACCTGCATGACTGGACTGAATTCAGTAGAATCTTGATGTGTATGAACCTTGATGTTGAGGGTTTTGAGCTTCCCTGTTTGCCCAGTTTAATGTGTTTATTTCCACTTTTGCGACTGGTTCCAGCGAGTTCCCTCGGTTGTCCAGTCGGTTTTCCCCACCCTCCTGCTATAGCAAAGATCCCTCAGCTGTCTTTCAGAAAGTGAGATTCATTGCTTTTATATCTTATAGAATGAATTGTTTAATAATTTAATGTATTTTGTGCATCAAGAAAGTGTTTGTGGTCCAGTGGAAATATTCTCTTGTTGTTTGTGCTTATTGAGGTTATTTTGTATTTTTTACTGACATTTCCTAATTTCTTTCAACCAAGTAGGCATTGTACAGTGAAATGCTTTCTGATATTCATGGCAGTTTTATTGGCCCAAGTTAACTGTGATTACTGAGACTCGGTGCTGTCATTGCATGTCTTTCTGTTGAACTTGTTTACAAGTTCTAGCCTTTTGCAGTTAGCAGTAATGGCTCCAATCCCAGTCACCCATTGAAGAGTGTCAGTCCTCTTTATTTCTCACATTTTTCTCAGCCCTTTGAATATCTCAGCAATAAATAACATTTTCATGGAACCTCAAATCCAGAAGTGTTTACTGACTGTGTAGAACTGGCCAGGAGAATCAGGTATGGCCTTTGTGTTGAACTTTCTGGTTTTTTATGCCATGATTGTCAGTTATCAAATAATTGGCCATTGGTTGGATGCTTGAAACTTGGGGTGTGGTTGTGAAAGGAAATTTGTTCCTTACCACTTCAGCCAGACCAGCTCTGGTGCTCACACAACTATTTTTGGAAGAGGTACCAGGAACCCTTTTCTGAAGATATACCAGCCAGAGCATGAAGCTGACCAGTAGTAATTTCTCAATAATAATAATAATATATTTAGTATTGCAGAGATCCACCAAAGTGGATATAGAACTTGTCATTAGATAACAACAGGCACAGTACAAAATGAGTCTCGAAAATAAGATACATATAATAATGATTGATTAT
>Ga0209629_10001680_pt1 | contig 14267 bp, 13 predicted proteins | sample TergutCu122P5_FD_187286 | JGI IMG/M metagenome (GOLD analysis project Ga0209629, IMG submission 187286) | Cubitermes ugandensis P5 segment gut microbial communities from Kakamega Forest, Kenya - Cu122 P5 (SPAdes) (version 2) | ecosystem: Host-associated > Arthropoda: Insects > Digestive system... | reverse complement strand
GGGGGGGGGGACTTTACATTCATGTGCTCCTAAATGGCCAAAACTTGAAGAATATGTTAAGAACTGGATAATAGATCACAGGAAGAATGGAATTGCTGTTTGAATGAAAGTGATTTTAATTGAAGTGAGAAGACTAGGCATTGAAATGTCTATTACCGATTTTGCTGGAACAACTTCATGGTGCGAAAGATTTATGAGAAGAAATAGCATGTGTATGCGTACTAAAGCTACAATAGCGCAAAAACTGCCCCATGAGTATGAAAGGAAGATTATAGAATTTCATAAATATGTCACAAACATGAGAAAGAAGCTGTGTTTTGAGATAGGACAATTAGGGAACATGGATGAGGTACCTTTGACATTTGATGTTCCATTGAATAAAACAGTGGATGTTAAAGGTGCTAAGACAGTTATGATAAAGACTTCTGGTAATGAGTAGACGCGTTACACTGTTGTTCTTGCGTGCTGTGCTGATGGCACAAAGCTTCCAAGCTTCCACCTTTATTAATCTTTAAAAACGCTGCCTAAAGATGTAATTCCACATGGGATTTACGTTCATGTTCATTCTAAAGGATGGATGGATGGAGAAGGAATGAAGCTGTGGTTAGTGAAAGTGTGGTCCAAGTGGTCTTCTTAAAAAACCATCTTTATTAGTGTGCGATCAGTTCAAGGCACATGTAACAGAATCAACAAAAAGGCTTGCCACTAAACTGAAGATGCATCTTGCAGTAATTCCAGGTGGATCAACTAGTCAATTACAGCCTCTGGATGTTTCAGTTAATAAACCGTTCAAGGGATTTATGCATGAGGAATGGGGAAAGTGGATTGAGGCACCAACTCATCACGTTACACTGGCAGGAAGAGTGAAACAGCCTTCGATTTCTAATGTTTGCGAGTGGGTGAAAAATTCCTGGCAGCGAGTTAAAAGTGAGACTATTGTAAAGTCTTTAAAAAATATGGCATTAGCAATGCACTAGATGGAAGTGAAGATGACATTTTATATGAAGAAAGTGATGCATCGAGTGAAAACAACCATGAAGATGATTTCCGTGGCAGTCACGATTTTCTGGGTTTCTGTGACGAATAAATTAAATTATGGTTGCTAATTTTGGTATGTAACAATCCTGTTTTCTTCCAATAAATTACTAAAATTAAAATACATTATTTTTTTCTAAAATATCTAACGAAAAAATCACGGTGTGTCTTATGGGCCGGGAAATATGGTAATGTTGGCTTTTCAAGTGCATGGATTATATACAGCAGAATTCCTTTAATCTGGCACCTAAACTGTATTTATCACAGGGTCTGAGTAACAAAACACTATGAATATCACACATTCATATGTTTACTACAACATGTTTCAGCTGACATATGTGGCCATCATCAGGTTGTCAATACAGATTCATCAAAATAAATGTATTTTAGGTACAGGTCTCCCTTTTAAAAGCATTACATATGATATCTTGGAAACTTATTTATTATTCCAAGTAATGGAATAGTAATATTTATAAAAAGATGATTAAAACTGAATAGAAACTGTAATGTGCTGCAGAGATGCTCTGCTTCGCTGTAAATTTTGTGTGTTGTTTTGAAATTCCCTGTGTTGTTGATTGAAGGTCTGTTTCAATCTGTGGATGCACAGTGGATATGGCTTATACAACTAATATGTATTTGTGGATGCAACCTTAACGTGCAGAATGTTACAGTAAAAAATGTTATGTTGGTAAAAATGATTAAAATTCAATTTAAAATAGTAGGTAATCATGAATTTTAATAATTTTTACCAATGTTGCATTCTTTACAGTAACATTCTGCACATAGAGGTTCATCCACAAATATTAGTTATACAAGCCATATCCACTATGTATCCACACATTCAAGCAGACCTCCTCCCATAAACAACACAGGATGTTTCAAAACAACGCACAGCATTCAGAGCAAAGCAAAGGAGCTATGCAGCACATTACAGTTTTTATTCAGTTTTAATAATCTTTTTATGACTTAATATTTCATTATTTGGCAACTAAGTTACCAAAATATCATATATAATGTAGGTAAAAGGGAGGACTGTTCCTAAAATACACTTCTTTTGATGAATTTGTATGACTACCTGATGATGGCCGTGTAAGTCGGGTGAAACATATGAATATATGATATTCATAGTGTTTTGTTATCAGACCCAGTGATTGATTCAGATTTGACAATCACAATGGGATGATGATACCTAAATTAGTACGTATACTAACCTAAGTTCTTACAGGTAATTATTTTGTTACTGCTCCTATGTGAGAGATGCACAACTAATCATAGGAGTATTCCATTTAGATATCTACTTCAGCTGCTGTTTGAGGGTCCTTGAGGTTTTAGTCATGTTTTCAGGAGATTTCAATTTTTACCAGAATGCTGAAGAACCAGGAGATTTTGGATCAAGGGTTTTCATACCTAACAAGTAAATTGATGGTATAGGAGACAAGGGGTCAGGAGATACCACAACAGTCAACCTAGAGACACTCTTTGAAGCCTTTTTCAACACATACCTGAGATCTGCCTCAACTTGTGAAGTATCTGGATTTCTGAAGCATTAGCTTGCAGATAAAAGGAATATTATCCAGTTAATTTCATCAGGTGGAATTACTGTTGCATTGCAAAATGTGTTCTCCATGTTTACTTATACCTAACTGTCTCACTAGAGTTAAAAGGGGTTGTGTATTTACGACATTAGGTGCTTGTTCAGTAAAACTGACTTCAGCATAGACTGGGAGTTGAAATGTTCACTTGATTTTCCTGTTTTTGGACCTCCCTAATGGCACATTTTAAAGAAACAATGAGGTATAGTATGATACAGCACCTCTGTTACAGACCATTCACAGTAAACAACTCAAACCAATGTTTACGCCTACAGACTTCACTATAGGTTTAATTTAAATACATCTTATTTATAATATGATACTGGCAGAATGTAATGCGGCTACTTTAATGTCATAAAAATGTGAAATGGAAGCTGGGGGTGGGGTTTGTTATTTGTAAGGTCATCCAGGTACTTCCTAATGCTGGCAATAAACGGGGCCAGTATCTCATTGAAATTAATATTAGTCGGACAGACGTTTCAGATGAACCTGTTATCTCATGTCTTCGGGACAAAAACAGCTTTGAAAGATATACATTATTGTCACACTGATGTTTGGGTAAAGTACATACAACAGATTGTCAACTCCCACCCAATACAAAATACGTCTGAAAACACAAAACTACTTCCAGAAATCAAACAAGATAGAAACGGTTCCGAACGAGTGCTTACAATTTTGCACGGACAAATGCAACTAGTTGAATCTCACTCCGCCAAATTTATCTTGGTGTTGACGTTAAGCTGCTGTCTCGCAAGCGGACCCATCTAGTCAAGAAATTCGGTGGTCAAGTGCACAGAGACCGGAAACATACCAGCAGAAAATGTGATTTCACAGCACAGACACTACTACAGTGTGTATTTCTGTTACAGGTGGCAGCAAGGTTTGTAATTTGGCGCAGACGCGCATGCGCGGCGTCTGCGTGGAAGCTCGTCCGCGAATAGACTAGAATATGGCGGAATTTATGCTGTTGTGTACTAAACTAACACCGTATTTTCTGGTGTCTCACTATATTGGTAGTTTTGAAAAGTTTGATTCTTTAAAGTTACATATTTGGTAGTTATTGTGTTTGAACTAATTAGTTATTTTTTTTGCGGTTCGTCTTTGGAAATCAGGTTTTGTGCTGCGCAAGATACTGTTGCTATCTAGCGTTAAATTATCACATCACCCACCGACCACATTTCTGTTCACGTGAACCTGCGAACATGGATGATGAATGGGGTAAGTGTGTATTTTTATGTGCGATTCTGTTATCAGATTTTTGAGTTGTCAAGTTCATCGTTGAAATTGTCATATTACAGATGCTGATAATTTCGATCCGGATGACATTAAAACGGCGCCTTCCGTGGGAGCCAATAAGTGGGAAGGCGAGGATGAGGATGAAGATGTGAAAGTGCGTGGCAGTAAAATGATTTACTCTCGACTTTTTATTTTATTAGCCACTAACACGATGGAAAAAATATAACTGTGTGAATGTGTATGTGAAAGTTATCGATATAGGAAAGGGGTACTTTCATCAGCTTTTTGTATTAATTATAGCTAAACAGCTGTCAGTCACAGACAAATCAAGATAAGACATACTTTCGGGTTCCGTTGACAGCCTGTTCACTTTCGAGTTTCATTAGTATTATGAATATTGTATTGTATATTACATTATTGTTTGTCATGCTGTTGCAAATTTTGTTCATGTTGTGAAAGTAGGTCAGTATATTTGTTGTCAGCTAAATTATTCATTGCAGGATAACTGGGAAGATGAAGAAGAAGAAGAGAAGAAAGATGTTGAGAAACAAGAGCCTGCAAAACCTGTCCAGCAGAAAAAATCAAAGAAGATCATAGAAGAGAAAGATGTAAGTGTAATCCAAAATATTAGGCTTGCTGAAGTGATGAGTAGACAGGTTTTTGAAGGTGTGGTAGTCACTATGGTAGCAGTACATATGATGAGCTGTCACAGTGTATTATGTTATACTGTAGAATGGCCTGGTCACTGTGTTTACAGTACTGGGAGAGGGATTGTGGTGGATGTTGGACAAGTGTCAGTTGCTCAGCTGGGCCATGTGTGGTATGAGTAGGAGCTGTAGTGTTTCAGTTGGTGAATAATTTTATTTGTGGCTTACTGCAGAGCCCAGCAGTTATTATGTATTTCAGTGTAGTAGTAAAATTTGCACAGTATTTCATTATTGATGCACTAATGTCACTTGTAGTTACATGTGTGTTTTATAGTGTGTAGTAGTAATTTAGTAAACACAGTATTACATTGGTAGTTTACTTTTTATCTGAGCAGCTTATTTTGTGGTTTGTATGTAGTAGTATTGAACTTACTCTATATTTCATCGATAATTGGCTGTTTATATCGGTAGTTTTGGTTTGGGGTTTGGGTGTAATAGTAGTGGTACAGTTTAGTTCACGCAGTATTTCATTGGTAATTCAGTATTTACAACCAGTAGTTTGGGTGTAGAGTCTAATTGTAATGTTATGGCACCACTGAATGCAATGAGCGGGTGTGTGAGAAGAGTGGCGTCATAGGTTGGGCAGGTAAGGGGGAGCAACCATGTGGGCAGCGTGTCTTCTCTCTTTTTAGAACAAAAGGTTTGTGTTCATACTTCATTATGTCATTTCTTCAGTTGGAGTCTGACAGTAATGGTAGTTTTGCATATTCATCTTCAAGTTTGTATCAGAATTGGGTGACCTGATGTTATTGTAAATTTCTTGAAGATGTCCATCGTGTGCTCATTCTGTGTAATTTGTTTTGAGTTCTTTTACATGTGTGTGCACTGACACTGTTCCATCATTATTAAATAAAAAAACTGTTGTGAGCCAGTTCTTCCATGTCCTGTAGCTTGAAAGTTACATTTTTGCATCTTTCTAGTTTTTTGCAGTAGATCAAATTTTTTTTTTTTGCTGTATTAAGCTCCAGATGATAGGGAGGCAGACATTGAATATGTTCTTGTTGTGCCAAAATTCTGTCAAAACTAAATGTCTTGAATGTGGGATTGTTCAGTTTGATTATATCCGACAGTTCATTTTTTGGGGCATCTGCTGCGTAATAGATACTGTATGAATCTGTCAACCACTTAATGATATCTTTCCTGCTTGCCAGACCTGGCATTGCTTGACTTTTAGCCTATGTTTTTAACAATATACATGCCAAATTTAATATTATTCATGTCGTACTATTATTCATGTCATGCATTGCATCCGTAATTATTCATATACACAATGTGGTCCAAAAGTTTTAGGACTATTTTTTTTTAAAAATTGAAGACACATGAGGAAGACATACTTTTTTTTTTTAAATTCAAAATAAGTTCCATTGGCATACTCATATATACAGGCTTTTGCGTGGCCGTACAGTTTCTGAATAGCTGCCGAAAATTTCTCTTTTTGGACATTCTTTAATTCATCAGTTATGGCTTCTTGGATCTCAGCAACATCCGCAAAGTGGAGGTCTTTTAACTTCATTTTCAACTTGGGGAACAGAACGTAGTCTGGTGGAGATAATCTGGAGAGTATGGTGGATGATAAAAGGTTGTAACATTTTTTTGGGTCAAAAATTGGCAAACACTTGCAGCTTTGTGGGCGGGTGCATTATCATGCAACAAGAAAAAATCTCGAGAGCAGAACGCAGCTGGACAAACCCATTGAATGCGCTTCAGGAGGCGATCCATTATTCCTTTATAAAATTCTGCATTTAATGTTTTTCCCTCTGGTACAAATTCTTTGTGCACTATACCTTGAGAGTTGAAAAAATTATCAACATGGTCTTGATGCGGGACCTTTGGAATTTCAGTTTCTTTGGCTGAGGGGATGTCTCACCAACCCATTCAGAACTGATGCTTTGTTGCGGGGTCATGGCAAAACACCAGGTCTCATCTGTAATGATTTTGTTAAAATTTTTGTCTGTATCGGCCATCGCGATAACGTCGTGGCAAGATGTGACTCGATCTTCCCTTTGCTCAGGTGTCAAGGAGTGTGGAACAAAACGTGCACACAACTTTTTACTTTCCAAATCCTCTTTCAGAATCCGAAGAACTACAGTCTTGGGGATGTTCAAAGTTTCTGCTATCGTTCTTTATGTGATTCGACGGTCATTATTGACCATATCAGCAACAGCAGCAATGTTTACCTCGGTTTGAGTTGATTTTGGACAGCCACATCTCTCATCGTCTTTTACCAGCTCCCTTTCGTCTCAAAATTGAGAATACCACCTAATTGGTTGAGAGCCTCATTCCTGTAAGCCTTTTGCACCAATACTAGTGTTTCTGTTGCAGATAGACCAGCTTTGAAACAAAATTTTATGGCATCTCTCTCTTCATTTCCGCCATCCATGACGTATAAAGAAAACTGGCTTTACAAGACAAGTTAGAACTCGTACACTGTCGAAGATAAACAAATGAAACTCGGTGTGTGTGAATGGATGTTGGTTGATAGTACTTAGTTATTGGGTTGGCCGATAAATCACTAGTTTTGTTATTTAAAAAAAATCATTCCTAAAACTTGTGGATCGCACTGTGTACGCTTACATATGGATGCAACAGACATTAAAGTTGTACATAAGCTTGTATGCTCCTACATGCTTCAGTGATTAAATTGCCACCTTCAGGGGGATCTAAGTGCAAAGGAATACATAATAGCAATGCATTATTCTGTTGTGTAGCTAATTAAAATTTTAAAATTATAAAAGATATGTAATAGCAATCATAAAATGCAACATTGGGGACTCTGTGGTTATTGCATTGCTCATACGGTCTTGGTTAAAATTCAGAGTTTTTATAATATGTGCAGTCATATGTGTACACACATCTGGTCTTGATATGCTCAATTCAGAAGGATCAAGTCCTTATGATGCATGTTGGAGTGTACTCTGTATTATGTATTCCTTTGTATTTAGGTCCCCCAGAAGATGGCGATTTAGTCACTGAAACATGTAGGAGGGCACAAGCTTATGTATGACTTAATTTCTATTGTGTGCATGTGTTGTTGTATATGAATAATTTTAGTGCCAGTCTCCAGGGGTGGGACTTGGTGGAAATGCCATGCACCAGACTTCCAGTACAGTTCTTTTAAAGTTGATTGCTGGTTGAAATGGGAATACATTGATCAGCGTTGGAAGTAGATCTACACTTTTTGTTGAGGTGATTACTGCTGCATTCTGCTGGACATGATGGTAATTAGACATTCATGAGAAATGATGGCTCATAGTTTCGCCACAGTGGATGTGCATATACTGTGATGGCTGTTCCAGCTGGCTGGCAGTAAAAGGGTTAGGGAATAAAGCAGGCTTATGTGATCACCAAGCTGTCTGTTTGTTATTCAGTCTGATCTTTTAAACCTGTCAATGGATCGTCATGAAACTTGATATAAATGTTAAACTGCGTGTGGGCATGGCAGTCCTACTTTCCTAAAATCACTAGTAATGGTGAGTAGAGAAAGAAACAAGGTGAGAGTCACTAATACCACTTATTAGGGGTCCTGCATTGATTGATGGTGCTGAATGTTAGAAAAATGTACAGTTTTAATTAAGATATTTATTTTTGTTGTAGAATATGTGATAATTTGGTGGATGCATATTTTCTTTATCATTTGGTTTGTTTTACTAATGAGTCATTGGTGATAGGCATATGAGATTTAGTGTGGAAGTAGATGGTTAAAGTACCTGCATTTTAGATGTGAAATGGTTGCAAATATGATGACAGTGTGGAACTTTGATGTCATTTGTATTAAGTGATTTAAAGTACCTTAAGTAATAAGGTTTTGGAAAAAATAGAATAAAATTACAGTAAAAATAATAGGTTTTAGGACTAGAAATGTGTATAGTAGGGAAGTAAAGTTTGTGAGTTCTGCTTGACTTTCTTGTTCATCGTTCTGAAACTCAAGCTGGCTCTGATGGGGAGGAGATTTGAGAATGTCGTGATTGAAGAGCAACTGGAAGTTACATTTACTGAGTTCAAAACACAGGACCTCTGCAAATGCAGGTTGTGTCATGTATTGGGCAGTTAGTCTCTGGACTCTCACCGCAGTCAGCCAGTTTCAGTCACAGGGCAGTCTTTGTAGGATTTGTGGTAGACAGAGTATTACTGGGGCATGTTTTTCCTTGAGTACTTCAGTTTTCCCTTATCATTGTCATTTCACCAATGCTGCATCCATATTATGCGGGAATGGTCCTTTAATTGGTGGTTTATTTTATGTTTGTATAGTTTTCGCTGTTTTGGTTAAGATGCCCATATTTATGGTTCATTTATGACTTCCTAGGGCTCATGTTGAAGCTCCTGTTTCTGGTTCTATGATTTTAGCTGGTATCTTGTTGAAGTTAGGCGGTTATGGTCTTCTGCGTGTTTTTCCTGTATTGTTTAAATTTGGGTTTAGGTTTGGTGTTGTTTGGATTTCTGTAAGTTTAGTTGGTGGTCTTTTTGTTAGTTTATTTTTTATATGGGTTTAGGTTTGGTGTTGTTTGGATTTCTGTAAGTTTAGTTGGTGATCTTTTTGTTAGTTTATTTTTTATATGGCAGACTGATTTAAAATCATTGATTGCTTATTCTTCTTTAGGTGTGACCAGTAATATATAATTTTAGCAGTTGACTTAAACTTTAACCATTTTGTACCAGAATTAAGTGCATGGTCAGAACTGTGCTGTTCTGGGTTATTATACAATGAGTGGCATCAATTTCTTACTGATGTTTTGGTACAACCTACCAGTCCCATCTTCAAAAGTCAAGAAGATGGGACTGATAGGTTGTCCTGAAATGTCAGTAAGAAATTGACACTACTCACTGTGTAATAACCCAGAAGAGCGCGGTTCTCATCTATTCGTGGTGGAAACCTCAAATCATGCAAAGTGCATGGTAGGATATGCAGGAGACAGGAATTTAAATAAGGACTGCATTGCCTGTACCTGCTGTTTGGTATTGTATCACCCTGCATGACAGGTATACCTGGTGTTAGGCACCAGAGGGTTAAATAAATCACTTTGTCTTCATCTCTGTTCTGCAAATGCTTCCTGCAGTGGGACGGTTATCGTACTACTCGTACCAGGTCACAGGTTATGGAGGGGACAGTGTGGGCTAGTGGGTGAATGCAGCTACCACAGTGACAAGGAAATACAGCATGGAAATTGTTTAATCAAACACTAATTACACTTTCTTGGTGTCAGTGTTGATAATTGTCATACTGCAGGAGCAGTGTGCCACAACTGACAAACCCATATCCCATTTTAGAATGTTGGTATCAAATGTCTGTACAGAGCTTGTTGAATTTCCAGATGGCAGTTGGACAGTTGATAGCTCTGAATTGCTATTCTCTCGCCTCACAGAATTTAATGCACACACATGGTTATGTGCCCTTATGCCTTTTGAAATCAAAATACGATAAAATGCTGACCACGCAGGATGGACTGTGATCATCCCTTCACATTCAGTAACAAGTCAGTGCATATTTGTCACAGTTGTGTTGCTGCAGTTTGAGAATCTGAGATATTATTTCTGTCATGATAGTTTTGCATCAGACCTAATATAGTGGTATAGATACATAGTACAGCAAAATACTATCACTTGTTAAGGTGCAGAGTGATAATGTAAGATCAGTCAGATGACTGTGTGCATACCTGATTATGCTGTTTGTTCTTGGTGGAGGGGAATCTTCTAAGAGCTGAGAAGCATATTTTATTCATTCTGGTACTCATTGTTAGTTATTTTTTTGGAGGAGGGGGTTGTGTTTGTTATTGACAGTCTCTCCAAGTGAATGTTGAGATGCAAGAATATTTCTTATCACCCAACTGATCACTGTAGAATGGCTGGCATCTTCATTCACTATGCATCAACAGTGTTGCTCTACAGAAAAGAGTACGTCAATAAAAAGTACTATGTCTATTACTCATAAGCTTGTACAGGGGTGCTGATAAGTCCCTAGCCCAACCTACTTCCCGGTGTATTTTGTTTGATGGTGAGAATATTTCATTTGATGCTAGTCTTGTTATATATGTAAATAGTACTAATATTCCTCCAATTGCGATTATAAATAGGATATATGAAACTCAAAATCTTCTGTTGCTGTAGCTTGTTTCCTTCCTGGTCGGGCTAAGGACTTACCAGCACCCTTGTAAATATGTTTGTAATGAATTTTTTTTAACATGTGATTGACATTTGTAATGTGTATAATCATATGTGTGGCCCTGTGTTCGGCATATGATTTGTTTGGTGTAATGATACGCTTATCATAAAATGTGTTCAGTGTTTTTTAACCTTTTTTAGCACATCTTAGTTCTAGTAAAGGTCTGTAACCCACATGCATTGATATTGATGGTATCCTGTGTTTGTAATAAACATAATGTCCATGAGAAATTCCATCACCAATATGCATAATTTTATTACCAAAATGGCCGAGTTAAGAGGTTAGAACACTGTAGTAGAAGTATGACCTGCTAATACCTATGTTAAACAGAGTGCATAGCAGACATCAGACATGTGACAGTTTTGGTATGTTGCAACAGAGACTGCATGAAGAAGCAGAAAGGAAAGGGCAAGAAAGAGGACCAGAAATACAACTGACAACAGAGGAACTACAGAAGCTGCAGGAAGAATCTGATTTGCGGGTAGCTATGGAGACTTTCGGTGTGTGTAATTCATTGTTTTAAAAAGGTTTATGTGTTACATTAACTCCTTCTGAATTAATACATGAGTTGTAAGGCATTAATAATAGTGTAATATTAATTTTCTCCAGTGGACAGAACATTTTGTTCTTTACAATTAAGTCTTCTGTGATGTGATGTGATATGACAATGTCATTTGTTTGCCTCATCTTCAGGGTAGATAGTATGTTGTGTAGGTAAAGGATGGTATAAATGTAGAGAAGGGATGACCAAGACTAAGGCCATGACCAAATTAACAAGAATAAGGGATCCTGAACAGAGCTGTTTTCAAAGGACAGGCATTAAATGGAAAAATAAGTTCATAGGAGGAAGGGAGATGGGTAAAAGGGAAAATAATAATAGAAAATAAAGTAACATGGAGTGAGGTGAATTACATAAAAGGGTGAGACATAGAGAGTGGGAAGTATTCAAAAGGTCAGTAGGAACCATTGGTTGTGCAAAGGGCCATTTTTAGTGGGTGAAGTAAGTGGGGGGATCAGGAAGTATAAGAGATGGAATATGGTAAGAGGCAGAAGAAAGTGAGTAAGTTAGTTTTTACCCATTCTAGCTGAATTTGAAAACATGACTTTTGATTTCAGGGAATCTAAGTGTCTCTTCAGAGGACCCGAAAAACTTACAGGAATCAACAACTACACACGATAGTGGTAATCTGGACACTAACTTGATTATTTTATGTTGTTTTGTGCAAACTAATTATGTACAGGTGATCTGTACAGTTTATAGCTGTGGCACAGGAACTGTAACACTCCACTGATCGCGGTCACCCAAATTATTGTCTTTACTTTACCCCGGCTAAACAGTTGCTGCCCTAATGCGTCGCTCCGTGGTAACTGGCACCCTCGTTCTCATTTCTTTTCCACTACTTGAATCTTCTTTCCACTTCCCTGTTTTCTAGTTGGCTGTCTTTTGATTTCGCTATTTCCTAATAGGTCTAAAAGTAAGAATTTTTGAATTCTGTTATGTGATTGGCTACCGACCTAACGTTGCCCGCCATGCTGTGACCTGTATTAATCCCAAATAAGCGTTCTAGCCGTTTTTCTTAATGTGTATGCCTGGCTACTATCCATCCTCCCCCGCAAGATTTAAGAGGTTTTAGACCTCTTAAATCTTGTGGGGGAGGATGGATAGTAGCCAGGCGTACACATTAAGAAAAACAGCTAGAACTGTCAAAGTTACGAAATTTCCACTATTTAAAAATTCGAACAAATCCGCTTTATTTTGACATAGACTTACTGCGACAACTGCTCGACCCTTCTGTCCCCCCCGCAACGCGCAGTCTCAACCTTTCAAAACATCCCTTTATTTTTTTTATCCCTACTATGTCTTACAACCGGCCATTCAATTTCACTTGCTCAATACATTCTGTCTTAACACACGTGCATCGGCTATACCTCCCCTGTGGAAAATTTTGAAAGTTTCGCGTAGTGAAAGTGAAAAAAATTATTCCAATGCCACGTCCATTTACATCCTTTACAATACATACTAAAATACAACTTATGTAGTATTAGGCAGTTTGTCACACACTTTCTTCTTGGCAGTTTGTGTCAAACCATCTCCATCCCCTGCACTTTTGTGTTATACTGCCGACCCTAATCAGTGCCCTTATGGTAGCTTTGCCTTGGTCCTGTTTGCCTATTGTTACCAAAAAAAAAAAAAAATCTTACAAAAAAAAACTTCTTTCTATACTCCCCCAAATGTTGTGACACTTAACTGGGCTAGTGTGTTAAAAAAAGGGGGAGGGGTTAATGCACCAAACATACAAACAATACCCTTGCGCCATAATTGAACACATCACAACTGTATATCTAAAATTAGTGGCAGATTAAGTGAATCCTGAAAGAGATACATGTCTAATAATGTAGCAGGAATAACACTTAACAACGTATGCATTGAATACAGTGGTTACAAAAAAATTGTTACACACATGAATATATTCTCCACTTATGCATTCGACTACAATTATTACAAAATTTAAACATATGAGTGTTTCCTACAGTTTCACCTTGATGTAAATGACATAAAATTATTCGAGACCTGGATTAATTAGCCAGTATATGTCAGTGGGTATTGACCATATTCTGTCGAAATTACAACAGAGCTACTCATACATCACCTCACTGCAAGCCACTTATTATTTATTTATTTATTATTTTTTTGTTACTGCTCTCAATTTATGTATTCATTCTTCAGTGCCTTCTGTTGTTCATTATATATCCACTCCATCTACAGCTAACTCACTCATCTCATAACTTCTTCTATCAATGTCTTCTGTTATTTGCAAGTTTTACAACCTCAGTCTGTTACATGGTAATTTTTCTCACCCTACAACATACATTTCTTTTCAATAATACACACTCATATATATCATGAGCAGTATATTCGTGGCTTTGTCTAGCATCTATTGTAAAATGAAAACATTCCCCTTCACATAACTTGCATACTTTGATTTGCCATTTACTACCAGATCATGAGTTGTCAATCATAATTCTGCCACTTTTCTTATTCCATGACCCGTTTTACATCAGTCTTTGCCTTACTTTAATGCAATATATTCAATTAATTTATGCAACTCTGGGGTGTAGGCAATTTACCTTTTCAGATTTCCTAGCCATCGCAATAAGATGATATTCAACCATTTAGTAAACTCCCAACATCTGTTAATCAATGGTTTCTCCTCATATTTTTCCCCTTTAACCTGCGGTTCATCCTTGCGTCAGTGGTGACAGCTTCATCTTATTTATATATTTGTGTTTCATCATCAGCTTTCTGATACAGTCACAGTTGCTTTTTGTTGAACTCTCCCCGCAGTTTTGCCACTTTCATCTCTCAATTCATACATAAAATTACATAAAAGGGAAAGACATAGAGAGTGGGAAGTATTCAAAAGGTCAGTAGAAACCATTGGCTGTGCAAAGGGCCATTTTTAGTGGGTGAAGTAAGGGGGGGGATCAGGAAGTATAGGAGATGGAATATGGTAAGAGGCAGAAGAAAGTGAGTAAGGT
>Ga0209629_10001679_pt1 | contig 14267 bp, 14 predicted proteins | sample TergutCu122P5_FD_187286 | JGI IMG/M metagenome (GOLD analysis project Ga0209629, IMG submission 187286) | Cubitermes ugandensis P5 segment gut microbial communities from Kakamega Forest, Kenya - Cu122 P5 (SPAdes) (version 2) | ecosystem: Host-associated > Arthropoda: Insects > Digestive system... | reverse complement strand
GCAGGCGCTGATCAGGGACGGGGAGATCGTCGCCGTCCTGTCCGTAACCGACCGGACGCCCGTAATCTACAGCGCGTACATAGTCAAAAACGACGCGACCTCCGTCACCGTCTTCTCCGGCGGGGCCGAGCGGACTTACAAATACGCCTGTGAGCCCGCCAAGGGCGACGTGTCCGGGTCCATATGCGACATCCGGATCGACGGGGGGACCGCCTCCGGCCTGAAAGTCATCTCCGAAAAAGTCACGGGCACGGTCGCGCGGACAAACGACGCCAAGCTGGAGCTGAAGGAGAAGGGCGAGTACCCCCGGGACGGGAATTTCAAGGCCTATTCCGTGGCGGACGGGGCCGTGAAGTGGAAAAGCGACAAGGACATCCTCGTCGGCACGGACATGGCCGTGTTCTTCCTGGACAACGGCGTCGCCCGCGCGGGCGTCATAACGAAGAACATCCGGCCCGACCTGATCCGTGTGGCAATCGGCGCGACGGGCTTTTCCGGGCTAATACACGAATCGGTGCGGCTCACGGCCACAGCCGGCTTCACAGTGACCGCCGGGGATACGGCCGAGCAATTCCAGGCGGGCGAGGTCTTTGACGCCGACTCTTTGCGTTCCAAGGGCAGGATGTACGTGACGACGGCGGCGGCCGGGCGTATACAGCTTAAAAGCGTCTCCCGCGCCTGGCCGGACGGCGAAAGCCCCGCTTACCGCGGGACGATAGAGATAGGCGTGGAAAACGGCGGATACTCGATAGTGAACGAGCTTCCGCTGGAGGAATACCTCTGCGCCGTCGTGCCGAGCGAGATGCCGTCGTCCTACGGCGCGGAGGCCGCGAAAGTCCAGGCGGTCACAGCGCGGAGCTACGCCTACAACCAGATACGGGAAAACAAATACCACGCCTACGGCGCGAACGTGGACGACTCCGTGATGTGCCAGGTCTACAACAACATCCCCGAAAACGACGTGTCCCGGCAGGCCGTGGACGCAACGCGGGGGCTGTGCCTGACGTACGGCGGCGCGGTCATCAGCGCGAACTTCTTCTCGACCTCCGCCGGGGTCACGGCCAACAGCGGCGAGGTCTGGGCGTCGCCATCGAAGGAGTTCCCGGCGGACACGCCGGTCTATTTGGCCTCGCAGAAACAATATACCGGCGCGGATTACGGCGACCTTTCCGCCGAGGACAACGCCCGGGCGTTTTTCACGGCGACGGATATACAGTCCTACGACGCCGGCTTCGGCTGGTTCCGCTGGAACACCGTCATGAGCGCGGAGGATATCGCCCGTTCGGTCGACGCTAACCTGACCGCCCGGTACAACGCCGACCCGCAGATGATAAAGACGCTGCAGAATAACGGGGTCTACCGTTCGAGGCCGATCTCCACTGTCGGCGATGTCGCGGACCTGGAGGTGACGGAGCGCGGCGCGGGCGGCAACATCATGGAGATGAAAATAACAGGGACAAAGGCGACGATCCTCGTGCGGACGGAATACAACGTGCGCGCGCTGCTCAGGCCCTCCGGGGACGTCTCTCTGAAAAACGGCTCGAAGGTCAGCGGCTACTCCATCATGCCGAGCGCGTTTTTCGTCATTGACAAAACCTATGATGGGGATAAAATGGTATCCGTCAAGTTTTACGGCGGCGGCAACGGCCACGGCGCCGGAATGAGCCAGAACGGCGTCAAGGGCATGATCGGCGCGGGGTTCGGGTTCGGGGAGATTCTGGCGCATTATTATCCGGGGACGGAACTGACGCAGGTGCAGTAAAGAACAACTCAGGAGGAATTTCATTATGACCAAACATCCGAAAATCGGCGTAAGGCCGATCATCGACGGCCGCTGGGGCGGCGTGCGCGAAAGCCTTGAGGGGCAGACCATGGGCATGGCCCGCGCGGCCGCGGAGCTGATAAGCTCCAGCCTGCGCTACCCCGACGGCGCGCCCGCGGAGTGCGTAATCGCCGACACGACCATCGGCGGCGCGGCGGAGGCGGCCAAATGCGCGGAGCGCTTCTCCCGCGAAAACGTGAACGCCACGCTGTCCGTCACGCCCTGCTGGTGCTACGGCACGGAGACGATGGACCTGGATCCGAAAACGATCAAGGCCGTCTGGGGCTTCAACGGCACGGAGAGGCCCGGCGCGGTCTACCTGGCCGCCGTCATGTCCGCCCACGCCCAGCGCGGCCTGCCCGCGTTCAGCATCTACGGCAGGGAACTCCGGGACGCCGCCGACGCTTCCGTCCCAGCCGACGTCCGCGAGAAGATCCTCCGCTTCGCCAGAAGCGCCGTGGCGGCCGGCTGCATGGAAAACAAGAGCTATGTGAACATCGGCGCGACGTCCATGGGCATCGCGGGCTCGACGTGCGACCCGCTGTTTTTCCAGAAATACCTCGGCATACGCGCCGAATACGTGGACATGAGCGAGGTCGACCGGCGCGTGGAGCTCGGCATATATGACCATGACGAGTTTGACAAGGCTTTGGCGTGGGTTAAGGCCAAGTGCCCCGAAGGGCCCGACAGGAACGGGAAGCCCCACTCCGCGGAGCAAAAGGCGCGGGAGTGGGAATTCGCCGTCAAAATGGCGCTGATATTCCAAGACATCATGATGGGCAACCCCAAACTCGCCGAAATGGGCTTCAACGAGGAGGCCCTGGGGCGCAACGCCGTCGCCGGCGGCTTCCAGGGGCAGAGACAGTGGACGGATTTCCGGCCGAACGGCGACTTCGCCGAGGCGATCCTGAACTCCAGCTTCGGCTGGAACGGGAAAAAACAGCCGATCCCGTTCGCCACAGAAAACGACGGCCTTAACGGCGTCGCGATGCTCTTCGAGCACCTGCTGACCGGAATGGCGCCCGTGTTCGCCGACGTCAGGACCTACTGGGACCCGGAGTCCGTCAGGCGCGTGACGGGGTACTCCCCGGCGGGCAAAGCCTCGAACGGCTTCATGCACCTCATAAATTCCGGCGCGGCGGCTCTGGACGCCACCGGCGCGATGAAAAACGCCGACGGGAACCCGGTCATGAAGAAATGGTGGGAGGTCACCCAGGAGGATATAGACGGCTGCCTCGCCGCGACGGCGTGGAGCCCGGCCAGCCTGGGCTATTTCCGCGGGGGCGGCTATTCGTCCACCTTCTCGACAAAGGGCGAGATGCCCGTCACGCTTTCCCGCGTGAACCTCGTCGGCGGCCTCGGGCCGGTTTTGCAGATCGCGGAGGGCTACACCGTGGAACTGCCGGAAAGCGTGAACAAACAGCTCTGGGACAGGACGGACCCCACCTGGCCGTCCACGTGGTTCGCCCCGGTTTTGACCGGGCGCGGCGCGTTCAGGGACGTCTACGGCGTCATGGCCAACTGGGGCGCGAACCACGGCGCTTTTGTCTACGGACACGTCGGCGCGGACCTGATCACTCTGGCTTCGATGCTCCGCATACCCGTGGCCATGCACAACGTACCGGAGGAGCGCATTTTCAGGCCCCACGCCTGGGCGGCCTTCGGAACGTCGGATCCGGAATCGGCGGATTACCGCGCCTGCGCGAACTACGGGGCGCGGTTCTGACCGTAACCCGGAAATCGGTATATAATACCCGAAAACCTCCCAATCGTTTTCGGGTTTTTTATTTTCACACTAAATTTTCCGCGGGAATACTATAAAGTACGGGCACTATCTGAAAACTGGAACTTGAAACCGAAGCCAGGGCGTTAAAATGCAAAAAGGCAGGCAGGCCAAACACGAATCTCGGATAAATACTTCCCAGGCGGATGACTGTGGATATTTTAACCGAGATCCGTATAAGCATCTGGTTTTCCCAGTTTCCAGTCTCCAGTCTCCAGCCTCTAGAACGGAGGTCGCCTATGCGCGGCATAATAATCAAGGATGACTCTCGATATTGGTTTATGGAAAAATACCTCGCGCAGAAGAATTTTACATTCGCCGAAGAGACGGAACCGGCCGAAAACCTTGATTTTCTGATTTTTCCCTTTAAGGAAAATATAGACGCGAACACCTATAACAGCGAGTATTTCGGCAGGCTGAAAAAGGACGCCCTTGTGTTTTCCGGGGTGTATAACGCGTATATAGACAGAATGTGCCAAGGCAGCGGCCGGCTATATTTCGCCATGATGGACGACAAAGGCGTCGCGGTCAAGAACGCCGTGCCGACCTCTGATGAGGTGCGGATATGGGGAAGGGTTCTATTTGTCGGGTTCTGATTTTACCCTACCAGCTTTTCGCGAACCCGCCGTTGCAGGGCTTTGTCTCTTCCAAAATGGCTCCTTTGGCGCAGAACACCTTGCATTTCATGCAACCCCGGCACAGCATAAAATCCACCCACGGTTTATCGTCAGGCTCTTCACGGATAATGGCCTTTTGAGGACACTGCGCGTTTACTTTGCATTCCGGGCAGTTATGACATTTTTCTTGATTTATCATCGCTCTTTTCATTGCGAGCCTCCATTTTGGCCGGTAAGTCGCTTTCTCATTACCTGATCTCAATGCAGTCGCCGCAGCAGAGCGGGACACAGATACCGCAGCCGGTACATTTATCCAGATCTATTTCCATGCGCGAGCCGAGCGGCTCATCGTCGTCCTCGATCCAAGAGATGGCTTTTTCGGGACATTTCGCGAGAGGCTTGCATATACGCTTGTCGGATGAACATTTGCGTTTGTCGATATACGCCTTCATAAATGGCTCCTTTTGCAATATTTGATCACTGCGTGGGTATTACCGCAATCTTTGTTATAAGCGCGATGTATCAGCAGCACTTCCCGCCGGAACAGTCGCAAGACGGCTCGCTGCCCGTGAACCAGCCCTTGATAATCGCCGCCGCGCAGCCCACGCCCGCGTTGACATCAATCGCGCCTGCTGGGCAGTTCAGGGCGCAGGCCCCGCACTCCATGCACAAATCCTTGTCGATTATCTCCGCTTTCCCGTTGGTCATTTCAAAAACACCGTGCGGACAGACTTCCGTGCATCTTGCGCAGCCAATACATTTATTCGAATCGTATGAAAGCGTTGTAACGTCTTTTAGATATCTAAGGCCAAGACTCATTTCGATTTTTCCCCTCCAAACAGGTGAACTCCAAGCATAATCGCCGCGCCAACCGCCCCTGCGCCGACGATAAACGGCAACGCCTTCTTCATTTCCTTTTTTACTCCAGATGGTGACGTGTATGTTGAACTTCCGGTAGAATTCATAGCAAGATATGAAGATACGGCCGGAAACAGCAGCAATTCGCCCGCAGAGAGCAGCCGCTTGCCCCTATTGAACCGCTTTGTCAACAACAGATATTTCGCCGTCCAGCCGAATCCCACGAGCCAGCCCTTCCAGGCGAAAGCCTTGCCGGGAATCACAGGGAGCAGCGCGGGCGCGGCGACCGCCCCGGCAAGAACCGCCCCAGCGTAAGCGGCGGCATCATGTTTATCGAACGGTCTTTTTGCGATCTTGTTTGTCAGGAACAGCGCGCCGAAAATCGGGAATGATTTCTTTACGGCGGGAACAAGTTCCATTGGCGTCAGCACGATACGGTCTTTGAAGGTGAATGTTACCGTCCGCATTTCCTTAGTCGCCTTGTAGCCGGACGAAATAAACTCCTTGATGTCAATTGCCCGAACCGGGCCAAAAATAACGGAAAAGCCGGTGCGCCGTGCAATTTCATTGGCGTTAACCCCAGACGCGCCAAGCTGCGGTAGAATTAGCTTTCTGTGCGATACAATTTCGGAAAGGCCCACCGCTTCCACGCGCTTTACCAATTCGTCAGTCCCAAAAGTGCCCTTCCCTGCCGCGCACCAGACATTGACGCCTTTTGTGTCGAGGATCAGGAGCCAGCAATCCAATCCAGAGAGGTTTTGACGCAGAGTGTCAAAGGTCAGTTTGTAATTTGCACTGACTAAGACAGGGGAGTCGCCAGCAGGAGTCCCCACGGCGTATAGCCCCGGTTCTACTTTGTAGCTCATGCGGCCTATGCCCCAGCGGACTTTCCACGCGCCGAATATGTCTTTGAACGAAAGCGTCGTCGAGACGACCGGCAATTTGTCGGGTTTTCGAGAAACGTCAAAACCGCTGGAACCGCCAACACCATCGGAACCATCCAAGATGACCGACGCTTTATCCGGACTGAGAGAGCCAGAGCCGCCGGAACCGTCACCAACTACGGAACCATCTGAATCGCAACAACTTTTTTTCACGCAAGAACAATCCTCGCTCATACACAGCACCTCCCGCCATCTGAATCCGTCCCGTCAACCGCGATGGCTGTAAGCTCCTTCAGCAGATTCGCGGCGTATTCGCTTCCCGCCCCACTGATAGAGTAGTACGTCCATTTCCCGTCTTTTCGGGCGGACACGATGCCGCTGTCAACGAGAATTTTCATGTGATGGGACAGCGTCGGCTGCGAAATTCGCAGTTTCGCAAGCAGTACACATGCGCATTTCTCGCCGTTTTGCAGCATTTCCAGTATCATCAGGCGGTTTTCATCGCAGAATGCCTTGAATACGCGGGCATTTTCAGAATAATTGTTTTTCAGCAGGCTTACCTCACATCGACTTATTTCAATTTATTACAGTATATGCAACGGATTGAAGAATGTCAATATGGAATATCGTGAATCAATTTTCGCGATCATTACCGGTCTTTCTCTGACGATACTTCTGCCCCTTTGCGTTCGGTGTTTGAGGTAAAGTCATTTCGATAATCCCTGCTTCGAGTGCTGGGTGCAGGTAATTTTTACGGAAAGATGAACGATGCTTTAGGTTGAGAAGTTCCATGAGTTCCGAAGCGGAGAGCGTTTTTGTTCCTAATATTTCAACGAGCCTCTTTACTTGGTCGCTCACTTGGTCAGTATCTTGGTCGCTAACTTGGTCAGTACCTAGACCGCCCACTGCGTACATCTCCAGCGTGTCCCATATCGCACGCAGCATAAAACTCACAAACTCCGTGCAGTCGGCAGCGTCGTTCGAGTGTCTGAGCGCGGCGTAGTATTCCTGTTGGCGCTCCCAGACCATAGTTTCCACGGGAAGCCACGCGAAGATTTTCTTCCACTGGTACAATAAAAGCGTCTGCCACATTCTGCCCATCCTGCCATTTCCATCAGAAAACGGATGGATGAACTCAAATTCGTAATGAAATACACAGCTTCTTACAAGCGGATGAACCGCCGCACCCTTCGTCCAGCGGAACAAATCAGCCATCAGCCCGGAAACCGAATCGGCGGGCGGCGCGATATGCACAATTTCATCCCCGCGAATCACACCGACATTGCCGGAACGGAACCGCCCCGGTTCTTTTACCAAGTCCTTCATCAGAATTTGATGCGCGGTCAGCAAATCCATATCATCATATGGATCGAATTCGAGTAGCCGGTTGTACGCCTTAAAAGCGTTCTGAACCTCGCAAATATCCTGCGGAGGTGCAATAATGCGTCTGCCTTCAAAAAGTGCCGTGACCTGCTCCAGTGACAAAGTATTGTTTTCTATGGCAAGCGAAGAGTGAATGGATCGGAGGCGGTTGATTCTGCGCAATTTCGGGTTTTGCTCCATACCGCTTTGAATGGTCAGAACATCCACGCGAGCGGCAATCAGCGCCACATGATTGAGGATTTCGTCGGTGATGGTGTAATTGGGTTTGTATAGAAATTCACTCATGGTATCGGCCCTCTCATAAAGCACACAAAATCGTAATCATGAATAAAAAGTGTTATCTTGACCTGAAGCCGTATATTTTCTTTAATCTTTGCAGAATTTCAAAAACCACCGGGCATATTTCGGCGTTCGACAACACACTGTACAAGCTGAATATTCTGTCGGGCATGTCCGTGTGCGGATATTCTTTGCACACCTCAGGCTTGCATTCCTGGATCGCGCATTTCCCGTCAGGATTCAAAAAGGCGCAGGGCTCCTTGATCTCGTATTCACTGTCATATCCGTCGGAAGAACGAACCAGATAACCGCTTATAAAATCCTCGATTGTCAAACCGAGGTGTGCGGCAATGCGATTAACATCTTCTTCCGTTACTGAGATGCTAAAGGATTTGCAGCAGTTATTGCATTGACAGCAGTCGTATCCGGGAAAGAACTCGTTGTGCAGGTTCTTGAATTGTATATCGAGTTCATCGGGATCGGCACGGTTTTTTAAGAAGCTCCTGAACCTGAGATTCTCATCTTCGTATTTTTCGGCGATTTTCCGTATTTTTGAAGGTTCTATCATATGATACCCCTTTCAACAATAATTCTTTATCAGCCACTTCACGAGCACAACGGCGGCGATTTGCAGAATAATTATCACCGGTATGCCGACCATAAACTTGGCGTGCTGGGTCTTGTGCCTTGCGCAGCGCATCGTGATGAGCATAGCGACAGAACCGCCTATGACGGACACGATCAGCAGCGTCCGCTCCTTCACGCGCCACTTTCCTAATACGGATTTCAATCTGAAACCTTTGTTTCGAGGGAAGTTCCGCGCCAGAGGGCGCGGAACGTTTTGACCGAAGAAAGAAAGGATTGAAGATGGAATCCGTATAAACGCGCGGCGCGTTTGTCACGCAGAGTCAGCCATATCGCCCATAAACTGACAACGAAAAGATAAATGCCAATGTAAAACGCGATGTTTTCTGTCATATCTACTTTATTAGGATTTCATCCAGCGCGGCGCGCTGATCGTGGGCTTTCGCCTGTTGCAAATTGATTCCTCCAGCTCCTGGTTTAATCGTAATATTTTAGCGACTCCGTGTAATGCTCCGCGTCAAGTTCCGGGCTTGGCGCGTTTTCACAAAGCCAGCGCCGGATGTTAAAGCAAAGCGCACAGCGGGAAGGGCACTCTTTATCCGCGTCAAACCCCAACGCCTGCGCATATTGCAGCAGCCCAGCCACGCCTCCCGACAAAAGCGCCTCAAAAGCGGGATATTTTCCGTCCGGGATACCCCTGACAGCTTCATTCAGCGGAATCGTGATCCCCGTACAACCTGGCGGTATATATCTTCCGTAGAGGTCGACGTGAAAATGGTCGCCAGATAACAGACCACCGCACGGATTCGAATCCGTGAAAGAGCCGATAGGCTTTGGAGTGGCGTACTCCGCTTCGATATTGACGGCGCGGCCGCCCATGTTCACGCCATAGCTGCGCGTTGTTTCGAGAATATAATCAGGAGATATCAACCGCTCCAATTCAGCTCTGCTGTGCGTTATGCCGGAATCCACGCGGGAAAGTACGGGCAAAAATCTGTCCTGCCACAGAAAATGTCCAAAACCGGAACGCCGACAAGCTTCGGCCAGGAATAATGGGCGGCTAACAGGCACATATTCCGCGTGAAAAGGGTCGATAGAAATGCAAAGCGTATCCGCTCCCGCGCGCGCCAGAACCCGCAGTCGCTTTTCGATCTGTCGCTCGTCCGTCGCCCAATAAGCGTTCGTTTCAATGTAATCAACCGTTATGCCCGTTTTGCTCACGGTGTGAACAAGTTCCGCCAGTCCGTTAAAGTCAAGAAAAGGCTCCCCGCCACCGATGTGTACTGATTGGCAGCCGCCCTCCCGCAATAGAGCGCATATTTCCTCGGCGGTTTCTTTGCTTATATAACCGCCGGATCTCTCCGGGGAACACGCGTATAGGCAATGGCGGCACGCGGCGGTGCATTGGTAGTTGGCCATGATGCCGCCGTGCCGCAGTTTGTTGACAGTCCTCATTCTATCTCATTCCTTCACCCAAACACCGCGTCCGGGATTTCCAGCCAAATAGACCCGTAACGCGGATCTCCGAAAGTCAAAATGCTCCCAACCCTGCTCAGCAGCCCACTCTTTCATTTCCTTGTGTTCTTTGTGCCTGGGCTTGCTTATAATCTTAAGGAAGTCCGAAAAACCCTCCGATCCCCCGCAGTCTTCAGGCGGCGCGTCGTTTTCGCCGGAGAGCAGTAACGGTAAATCGTCAGCGCAATCATCTGTTTTACTCACAACATCAATGTAATGCATCCACTCATCGCCAAAGTCATAAATATACAGGATGTGTCGGTATTCGTCCAAATAGTCGGTCAGTTTTGCGCGGTGAACGAGCTTGGCCGTTTTCGGGTTCGACGCTTCATGCTTGTCCGTAACAATCTCAACGGATGGCTGCTCGCCTTCGTCACCGTTCTTGAATAACAAAAATTGATACAAATGGCTTTCATGCCAGTTGTACGCCGCTTGAATTATTTTGTGCAGACGCTCAAACGTAATATTCGCTCCGACACGAATTTTGCGTTTCGCGTTATTTGTCACGAGGACGAGTTCGATATCCAAATCGAACGCGGGCCTTGCTTTTGCCGTCGAGTTATCCATGACTTACCTCCTGATTCATATTGTCTGCATACATGATCATCATGTCATATTCCCTAGACAGTCAACTTAAACTCCCGCCAATCTCTCACAGGTTTACCGCTGAACACAACATCATTCTCCAACGCGGCAAAGTGCCTCTCACCGCAGTAAATCTTCTGCTGCTCCGGCCCCCTCAACTCATCCAGCCTTATCGTCCCTTTCGTCTCCAGCACGAAATACAGCTTCTCCACTCCGTCTTTATCCATATACACCGCCCAATCCGGATTGTACGTCCCAATCGGCGTCTCGATCTTGAACTTATCGGGAATCTTGAAGAACATCTTCACGTCCGGGTCGTCGTCCAACGCCACGGCAAAGGGCCGCTCTACGGTGTCGCTGTCGTAAATAACGTAGTCGTACACACTTCGGCCCACAGCGACGGCATTTCTGTCCAGATACGCGATAAGCTCGGCACTGTCGAATATTTCCTGAAGATAATACTCCTCGCCTTCTAACCTCATATATCGTATTCCGTCAATCTCCATATTGTTTTGCACGATCTTGACTGTTTCGATGAACATCTCCGTCATTTTCTGCGGATTATTCAGGAAATCCTGAATCCTGCCGCTTTCCGCCAGAATGTCCACAACAGTTTTCTGTGAGAGGAAGCATTCGTTATCTACCATCCGCAAAATATCCGGTAGGCGATGTCCCTCGTCTTTTATGTCAGTAGTCCGCAGTTCGGTTTCGGTGTGGCTCACACCCGCCATTTCCACATTGACGCGAGCTGTCCGAGTGACGATCCGCGCCTTGGGGACGCGCTCCATTTTTGCGAGTTCGGCGATACACCGCGCCTTTAGCAAATCCTCATCTATTGTAACACGATATGTTGTGCGCCCCTTGATTTTGTCCCACAACGCCAAAAACTCCGGCGAAATCAGGACTTGTTTCTTTAGCCGTACATGGACTTCTTTCGATGCGTCCCACACCGGCGGCTTTTTGTCAGCCTTGCTGATGACCGTCTCAAACTTTTGCCGCGCCGCTTCGAACTTTGCGGGCAGATCCAGCGTTCCGGCGGCAAGTGCGGCCTTCATCGTATCTTTTATCGTTCCGGCCTTGGTTACGTAGCCTTTCGTCTCAAAGTGTGTCATAAGCTCCGTTGCGTCGTCATAGGATACGGTTTGCTCGACCTGCCGGGTTTCGGTGTAGGTAATTTCCGCGATTTTCTCCGGCGTAATGTCCGCGCCCATCTGCGCGGCGGCCATGGCCTTCTCTATAACCGGCGCTAGTGCGGGCGATGCAAGCTCGGGCGCAATAGAAATAAGCGGCTGTATAATGGGCTTTGTCACCGCATCGGTAATTCCCTGAGTATTATCTGTTTCCGGCAAGATTTCATCAGAAGCCTGTTCTTCCGGGGTCATAAGGTTCCGCACATACTCCGTAATTTTCCGCGCCTGCTCCTCCGTCACCTTCTTTTCCTCGGTGACCGTGGACATATATGTCAATCCCGAAAACAGCGAAAGCTGAAGAATCCCGAACTTCACGCCGGTTTCGTCCTCGATTTCTTTCTGGAGCGTATCCGCGAACTCCGCGAAACTCTCGTTCGCCATTACGTGTAAAATGTTGATATTTCTGTCCTCGACGCGCTCACCGTCCTGGTTGACGCAGAGCCGCAGCCCGCGCCCGACCTTCTGCCGCGCAGTGAAGGTGGACTTTTGCTCTATCAGCGTACAGACCTGGAACACGTTGGGGTTATCCCAACCCTCTTTCAGCGCGGAATGGCTGAAAATGAACCTCAGCGGGCAGTCGAAGGACAGCAGCCATTCCTTGTCCTTCATTATAGTATTGTAGGTGTCGTAATCGTCGGCGGTGTCGCCTTTGGTGTTCTTATAGTTGCCCTTCTTATCCTGCGAAAAGTAGCCGTCGTGAACGCTTACCACAGCGGCTGGGAATTTACCGCGCAGGTCGGTAAACTTCGGCAATGCCAGCAATTCTGTATAACAATCCTCAAACATATCGGCGTAAATGCCCTTATCGCCCTCCGCTGTACGATATTTCGCCACTTCGTCGATGAAGAACAGCGATAGCACCTTGATTCCCTTTTCAGTATAGCGCAACTCTTTCTCCATATGCGCCTCAATTGTGCGGCGGATCTGCGCCCGTTTCATCAGGTTTTCGTCAATATCGCCCCACGCCTTTCCGAGAGGAAGAATCTGCCCGTCCGCAAACTCTATGCCCTCTCTATCCGGAGTACAGTCTATCCCCGCGACGGAGTAGCCGTCATACAAATCCCGCTGGCCGGAAAGCGCGTACATGTCAGCGCCGGGTTTGATGGTTATAATTTTTCTCTCTACTTTGCCGGATTTACCAGATTTATCGATCTCGATTTTAGCCGAGAAGCCGTTTTCGTTGGAAACGGATACAAGCCGTATGTACGGTCGGTTGAAGTTGCTCTCAACCTGATTGCTGGACACGCAAATCTGCTTCACCAGGCCCATCTGGTAGGCGTCCACAGGGGTCAGGCGGTACAGGAGGTTGATTTTCTCGCGGTGCGTCGCGGAATACCGGAACACGCACAGCGGGTTCAGGCTGGCTATGGCTTCCTTGGCCTTGGGCGTGTTGTCCACGCTCTGCGGCTCATCGATAACGACGATCGGGCGCGTGGACTGCACGAGGCTTATGGCCGCGTCTCCATTCAGCCGATCCAGTGCCTGGTTGATGATGTTTTCGCTCTTTTTGAAGGCGTCGATGTTGATGATCATTATCTCAATGTCGCTGGACGTGGCGAAAAGCCGCACTTGCGACAGCTTTTTGGAGTCATAAATAAAGCAGCGGCAAGGCGTGTTGTCGTAAGCCGCCGCGAAATGGTCGGCTGTTATCTGGAATGACTTATACACGCCCTCGCGGATGGCCACGGACGGCACGACGACGATGAACTTTGTAAAACCGTACTGTTTGTGAAGTTCGTAAAAAGTCTTTGTGTAGACATAGGTCTTTCCCGTGCCGGTTTCCATTTCGACGCAAAACTGATTTCCCGCCAGATCGCCGGTAAGCTGGAGGCTGTGCCGCTTCTGGACTTCGCGCATGTTAGCGAGAAGCTGTTCGCCGGAGATGGACAGCGTGTTACGGACGCCCAACCCCTCGTCGAGATTGAGTTGTTGCTCATTCGTTATAGTAAACGTATCCTGCCGCCAGATTTGGCCGCGAAAGAGGTCAACGGCGGCGTCGACGGCATCGGTCTGGAAGGCTTGGTTTTTGAACTTAAGCTTCATTCAGCGTTCTCCCCGTAATTAAAACGTCTATCCAAATCGTACAGCGCTAACAGCGCGCCTTCCTCATAATACTTGTCAGTATCCGCGTATTTCTTTTTGAACTCGAAAAACTTGTCATACATCCAAGGAATAGTATCCTCATCGCCGCGTAAACCAAGCACGATAAACACCAAGGACTGCGCGTAAGGGTTCCTGATTTCATCGAAAATTTCAATCAATGTCGATGAGTAGTTCATTTCGCATTTTGCCAGAAACTTTACTGCGTTCTCAATAAAGATCGAAATCCAGCTTGTTGCCAGCTTCTTTATGACAGTCATAGCAATTTCATCCTCAAACATCAGGGCCTTATCTAACACCAATTCGCTGTTTATTGGGTCAATTGTTTTTCTCATCTGACGAATCACTTCATCGCCTGTACTCAGAGATGAAATCTTCTCGGCTTCTTCCTCGCAGCTTATGATCCTTTCCGGCATAAGTCCTTCTGAGGAGTATTTTTTCAGTAATTCCATTGCCTCTGTTCCTCTGATCGTAATTGCAAATTGAATCATAGCCGGAGGAGTCGGAATTTTTTGCGGCGGGTTTTCATTGAAAAACTTATCGGATAATAATTTCTTATATTTCTTCATAAAGACCTCCGGTTCATCACAACGCCCTGATTGTTATGCCTTTATCCCGCAAAGTCAGCTTCACATTGGATTTAGCCTCGGAATTCACAAAGCACTG
>Ga0209629_10001678_pt1 | contig 14269 bp, 2 predicted proteins | sample TergutCu122P5_FD_187286 | JGI IMG/M metagenome (GOLD analysis project Ga0209629, IMG submission 187286) | Cubitermes ugandensis P5 segment gut microbial communities from Kakamega Forest, Kenya - Cu122 P5 (SPAdes) (version 2) | ecosystem: Host-associated > Arthropoda: Insects > Digestive system >... | reverse complement strand
CCCGCCCGGAAGGAGTCCCCCGTGCGTCGCATCGTTGCACTTCGTCATGCTCTGTCCCTCACCGTCTCAGCCGGGCTGATCGCCGCCGGCTTCCTTGGCCTCGCGGCGGCGCCCGCGCGCGCGGCCAGCCCCGACCCGTTCGACCTCCAGACGCCGTGGGTGTTCGTCGCGCAGTCCGTGACGGCGGCGAACTACGCGGTGGGATCACCGGAGCGGCAGATCGTGGCCGCGTGTCCGGGCGGCTCCGGTTCCCAGCTCTACCGGGCGATCCAGGTGTTCGACGCCGCCACCGGCACGATGTCCGTGCAGTTCACGACGATCGGCCCCCCGAGTTGCGTGCACTACAACGCCATCGGCTTCAATACCAACGACGGCTACGTCTACGGCATCAGCACGAGCAACACCGGCGGCATCGGGTACGACCACCTCGTCCGCGTGGACTCCGGCGGTGTCGTCACCGATCTGGGGGCGGTCAATCTGCCGCTCGATCCGAATAACGGGCCTACCACGCGGTACACGTACAACGTGGGGTCGTTCGCCTGGGTCCCCGACGCGCGGTCGTCGACCCCCTGCCCCGACAACCCGGGGCAGATGTGCTCCTACGCGTTCGTCGTGACGACGGGCTCCAACCCCGCCGGGAACGGCAACCAGCCCAAGCCGATGTGCGCGATCGTGTTCCCGCCGGGCTACGACTCGAACACCGGACAGCCACCGCTGCAGACGTCCTGCACGACGACCTCTATCGACAACGTCGCGGACTGGGTGCAGGCGTTCGGTTACCTGTGGACCTTCAACACCAACAGCGCGAACCCGAATTCGCCTTCGCTGGATCGGTTGGCGCCCTCGATCGACGCCGCGGGGAAGTTCACCGCGCCGCTCACGCGCTACAAGCTGGGCGGCAACTGGGGCAAGGCCGGCCAGGGCGCGGGCAGCTTCGGCGCCCAGTGGGTGTACGGCAACGGCAACATCGGCCTGTCCGACAACGACCAGGGTTGGGTCTATCAGGTTGAGCTGACGGCGGCGGACGGCAGCCCGTACGTCGATGGCACGCCCACGATCACGATCATCGGCCAGCGGATCAAGGGCCCGAGCTCGAACGGCAACGACGGCACGAGCGCGCCGGGCGCGCCGGTCGACATGGGCGTGACCAAGACCATCGTGGCAACCACGGGCGTCACGCCCGACCGGGGCTTCAACCCGGGCGCCACGCTGACGTACGAGTTGAAGGTGTACAACAACGGCTGGGGTGACTCCAGCGGCTTCATGCTGGACGACATGATCCCGAATCCGGGCGGGTCGACGACGATCGATCCGGCCACCGGCGCCCCCACCGGCGTGGTCGTGACGCCCGACAACTCGAACGTCATCTGCGGGTTCCCGGCGAAGGACGGCAACCTGCACTGCGTCGGCGGCACGTCCACCCCGAGCCTCGACCCGGTCGTCACGATCACCGTGACGGTGCCGACGCCGACCGACGCGGCGACGTGCCTCACGAACACGGCGGACGTGCTCGGCAACGAGATGGAGCCGCTGCGCACGGCGGATGCGTCCGACCCGAGTTACCACATTCTCACGCCGGCGTTCCTGCCGAACACCGCCAGCGTGCAGATCTGCCCGACGCTGCTGCATCTGACCAAGGCCGTCGCCACCGGTGCGACCGATCCGGTCACGGGCGACCCCGTCTACGACCACGTCGGCCAGTTGCTGACGTACACGTTCACGGTGTCGAACTCGGGCACGACCGCGGACCAGGACCTGGTGAACGTCAACATCGCGGACACGGGCGTGCTGGGTGTCACGGCGACGCAGTGCACGGTGGACCAGACGGGGGTCACGTATCCCAACGGCTCGATCCCGCTCGCGCACGGGCAGTCGGCGACGTGTGATGCCGCCATCGATCCGGCCGGGAACTACACCTGGGAGGTGGTGCAGGCCGACCTCGACGCGGGGGCGGTGACCAACACGGCGCACGCCACCGGTAGCCCCGCCTCCGACCCGGGCAGTACCCTGAAGGCGGAGGCCGACGCGAAGGCGACGGCCACGGCCGTGCAGGAACCTATGCTGAGCATCACCAAGGTGGCCTCGACCACGACGGTGGCGAAGGCGGGCGACGTGGTGACGTACACGTTCCTCGTCTCCAACCCCGGCAACGTCACGCTCACGAACGTCACGATCACCGACAGCGGTGTCGCCGGGGGGACCGGCACACTCACACCGGCGAAGGGCACGGTGCTCGTGTGCAAGGCGACGCTGGCCGCCGGCGCGGTGGACGTGCCGTGCGACGCGACGGCGACGGTGACCTACACGGTCAGCCAGGCCGACATCGACGCCATGGCGCCGCTGGTGAACGCGGCGATCGGCTCGGCGAAGGACACCAACGGCGGCGATGTGCCGGCCGCGGAGAAGACCGCCACGGTGACGCCGGCGCCGATACCGGAGCTCACGATCAAGAAGTCCGCCGACCGGTTGACGCTGGTGAAGGACCAGGTCATCACCTACTCGTTCGAGGTGACGAACGGCCCCGTGAAGCTGACCAACGTCGCCGTGGTCGACCCGCCGGTCAGTTTCTCCGGCGCCGGCACGCTCGGCCCGGTGACCTGCCCCAAGACGACGCTGGGCGCCTATGAGAAGATGATCTGCCGGGCGCAATACACCGTGCAGCAGGCCGACGTCGACGCCGGGACGCTGACGAACACGGCGAAGGCGACGGGCGTGCCCCCGCAGGCGCCCGGCGTGCCCGGCGGCGCGCCGATCCTCTCCGACCCGTCCCCGTATGCACTGCCGGGCGACGCGAAGCCGTCGCTCGCGATCGAGAAGCGCGCCGACAAGACCGACCTGGTGCTCGGCGAGACGGTGACGTACTCCTACACGCTGACGAACACCGGCCCGCTGACGCTGCACGGCATCGTCGTGACGGATGATCCGGCCTCGTTCACCGGCGTCGGCACGCTGTCGCCGATCGACTGTGGCGGCCTGACGGACCTCGCCCCTCTGGCGTCCCACGTCTGCACCGCCACCTACGTGGTACAGCAGGCGGACGTGAACGCGAAGGTGCTGGTGAACACGGCCTCGGCGACCGGCCTGGCCCCCGACAACACCAGCGTGCCGTCGGGTCCGGCGACGGCACGGATCACCCGCGTGGCCCCGCCGAGCCTGACCCTGACGAAGACGGCCGACCCGGCCACGGTGACCAAGGCTGGTGATGTGGTGACGTTCCACTTCACCGTGTCCAACACCGGGCCGGTGCCGCTGACGAACGTCATGATCACCGACGCGGGCGTCACAGGCGGTGAGGCCGCCGTGGCGCCGGCCACCCCCGTGCTGTGCGTCGCCACGCTGGACGTCGGTGCGAAGGATGTGCCCTGCCAGGGGACCTTCACCTACAAGACCACGCAAACCGACATCGACAAGGGCGCCACGCTCGTGAACACCGCGACCGCGACGGGCAAGGAGCCGCTCGGCGCGACGGTGAATTCCGCGCCGGCGACGGTACCGATCGCCGTGGTGCCCGTGAAGGGGATCACCCTCGACAAGACGGCCGACACGAAGGATCTGGTGCTCGGCCAGATCGTGACCTACTTCTTCACCGTGAAGAACGCGGGCACGGTGACGCTTTCCGGGGTGAAGATCAACGAGACCAAGTTCACCGGCGCCGGCTCGCTCGCGTATCAGGCCGGGTGCCCGGCCGGGTCGCTTGCACCGGGGGCGACCGTCATCTGCACCGCGAAGTACACCGTGCAGCAGGCGGACGTCGACGCGGGCGTGCTCATCAACGACGCGACCGCGTCCGGCGTGGCCCCGCCGCCGCCCGGACGGACGACGGGCGACACGGTGGTGTCGCCGGTGGCCGAGGCGAAGCTGCCGAGCACCCCGCTGCCGAGCCTGGGGCTCGTCAAGACGGCCGACAAGCAGAGTCTGGTCGTCGGGGAGACTGTGACCTTCTGGTTCACGGTGACGAACACCGGCAACGTGACCGTGAAGGACATCACGATCGTCGAGGGCACGTTCAGCGGATCGAACACGCTGTCCCCGATCGACTGCGGCGGCCCGCTCACGCTGACGCCGGCGCAGTATCACACCTGCTCGGCGACGTACGTGGTGTCGCAGGGCGATGCGGACGTCGGCGCGTTGAACAACACGGCGACGGCAAAGGGCACGGCCCCCGACAATTCGCCGGTGGTGTCGGATCCGGGGATCGCCGTGGTGCCCCGTACGGCACCGCCGAGCCTGAGCATCGCGAAGAAGGCCGACGTCACGTCGGCCAAGGCGGGTGACACGATCACCTACTCCTTCCTGGTGACCAACACCGGGCAGGCGAGCCTGTCCAACGTCAAGATCGGCGAGACGGCGTTTACGGGGACCGGCACGATGTCCGCCGTGACCTGCCCGACGACGGGTCTGGTCGCCGGCCAGGCGATGACCTGCACCGCCACCTACGTGGTGAAGGCCGAGGACGTGGCGGCCGGCTCGTCGCTGACGAACACGGCTGTCGCGTCCGCGATCGACCCGCAGGGCAAGCCGGTGACCTCGGAGGCGTCGTCGGCGCTCGTTGCGCTCGTCGCCCCGCCGGCGCCGCCGGCGGTCGTGGTGCCGGCCGGTGGTGCCGTCGGCCCGCAGGATGCCGGGATCATGGGCGTGCTGGTCGGCACGCTCGGCCTGCTGGGGACCGTGCTCGCCTGGGGTGGCCGGGTGGTGCGGCGCCGCGAGGACGCCTGACATCGTGGGGCGACCCGCTGGCCGAGCTCGTCGAAGCCAGCGGGCGCCCACGGCACCCGGGCGCCGGTTGAGCGTGTCGAAACCACCGCTGAGGGCGGAGTGGTGTGGCTTCGCCCAGCTCACGGGTCGCGACGGGGTCGCTGTCTTCGACAGACGCTAGGCTGATCGCGTGGGCGGGCAGCGTCGTCCCGCCGGTCGGGAGGGACGCGAGCCATGGGGGACGCGGAGTGCGTGATCGTCGGGGCCGGGCTGTTCGGCCTGACGGTGGCGGAGCGGCTGGCGAGTGCCGGCGTGAGCGTCGTCGTCGTCGAGCGGCGTAGCCACCTCGGCGGGAACGCCGCGAGCCTACGGGAGCCGACCACGGGCATCGAGGTGCACCGCTACGGCGCGCACCTGTTCCACACGTCCAACGAGCGGGCGTGGGCGTACGCGAACCGCTTCACGGGGTTCACGAACTACGTCCACCGGGTGTTCACCGTCCACGCCGGGGTCGTCTACCCGCTGCCGGTGAACCTGCAGACGATCAACCAGTTCTTCGGGGCAGCGTATTCGCCGGATGAGGCGCGGGCGCTCGTCGCCGAGCAGGCGTCGGAGATGGCGGGTCGGGTGCCGTCAAACTTCGTCGAGCAGGGCATCTCGCTGATCGGGCGGCCGTTGTACGAGGCGTTCTTCCGCGACTACACGGCGAAGCAGTGGCAGACGCCTGCGGAGCAGCTGCCGGCGAGCGTCGCGGCGCGGCTGCCGGTGCGCTACACCTACGACTCGCGCTACTTCAACGACACGCACGAGGGCCTGCCCGTCGACGGGTACGACGCCTGGTTCGAGCGGATGGCCGACCACCCCCGCATCGACGTCCGGCTGAACACCGACTTCTTCGACGCCAGCCAGCCCGTGAGTCGCGACGCCTGCGCCGGCCAGGTGCCGGTCGTCTACACCGGCCCTCTCGACCGCTACTTCGACCGGGCTGCCGGGGCGTTGTCGTGGCGGACGATCGACCTGGCGCAGGAGATCCTGCCGGTGGGGGACTTCCAGGGGACGGCCGTGATGAACTACGCCGACCTCGACGTGCCGTGGACCCGCATCCTGGAGTTCCGCCACTTCAACCCCGAGCGCGGCTATCCCGCCGACGCGACCGTGATCACCCGGGAGTACTCGCGCGCCGCGACCCCCGACGACGAGCCCTACTACCCGGTGAACACCCCGGCCGACGCGGCGCTGCTGACGGAATACCGCGAGCACGCCTCGGCGCTGCCGCGGGTGTTCTTCGGCGGCCGTCTGGGCACGTACGCCTACTACGACATGGACAGGACCATCGCCGCGGCGATCGAGCTGGTGGACACCCGGCTCGCGCCGCTGTGGCGTCTCCCCGCCGTTGGGTGAGCCCGTCGAGGCCTGAGGGCCCCGGCGCTGCCCGGGCCAAGATCCTGCGTTCCGCAGGCCGAGTCTTCGCGGGCGGGCGTGTCGCCTGGTTACACCGGGCGTCGGGAGGGGTGGGGGAGTTCGGCCCGGGCCCGCCCGGCGGTCGGCGCCAGCCCGTATAGTGGTGCTGCTGGGTGGAGCAGGCCACAGGGCGTGAAACTGCCCGGCGGTTCTGCGTGCCAGAGGCGGCCGGTCATGCCCCGTCCCCGAGGCACCGGGCCGACAACATCTACCTACCGAGTCGGGATGTGCGCGAATGAACCACCACGCTGAGTCAGAAACCACCGCAGCCGCGACGGCGGGCACCGAGGCCCGGGCGGCGGTACCCCGGCGGGCCAACCAGCCGAAGTACCCCGGCGTGCCGGAGGTGATCAACGGCAACGGGGCGGTCTCCTACGTGATGAAGCACGTCTGTGGCGGCATGATCGGCTACCCGATCACCCCGTCGACGGAGATCTCGGAGAACTTCGAGGCGGCCCGCGCGGAGGGCCAGCTGAACGTGTGGGGACGCCACCCGTTCTTCGTCGAGGCGGAGGGCGAGCACTCCGGCCAGTCGGGCGCGCTCGGCGCGGCGCTGACCGGCGGCAACTACGTCTCCAACGCTTCCAGCGCGCAGGGCGTGCTCTACGGCATGGAGTCGCATTACGTGACCGCCGGGCGCAAGGTCGGCGGGTTCGTGCTCCAGGTCGCGGCGCGCGTCGTGACGAAGGGCAGCCTGAACGTCATGGCCGGACACGACGACGTGTACGCGCTGCTCGGCGCCGGCTACACGGTGGTGTTCGGCTCCAACCCGCAGGAGGCGGCCGACCTGGCCGCGATCGGCTACCGCGGCGCGGCGCTGTCGCTGCTGCCCGTCGCGAACGCGATGGACGGCTTCGCGACGAGCCACGTGATGAGCGAGGTGCTGCTGCCTGAGCCGGAGGCGCTGAAGGAGTACCTCGGCGATCCCATGAGCCGCATCCCGTGCCCGACGGTGGCGCAGGAGATCCTGTTCGGCGCGAAGGGGCGCGTGTTCCAGCTCAAGGCGTGGCTGAAGCGCCACGCGCGCGATTTCCGGCCCGACGACCTCGCGGCGCTCACCGCGCATCTCGACGCCGACCCCGCCGCCATCGAGGCTGACAACGACGCGACGCTGTGCGAGCTGACGCTGGCGTTCGTGCCGGAGACCCTGCGGCGGGCGTGGCGGCGCGCCTGGTTGCACGCCTACCCCCAGGGCACGCGGCAGCTCGTCCCGGCGCTGGTCGACCCCGACAACCCCGGCCTGACCGGCCCCGTGCAGAATCAGCCCGACTTCCAGGCGGGCGAGGCCGACCACCGGACGCACTTCGCCTCGGCTGTGCCGGCGATCATCCGCCAGGCGATGGCCGAATACGGCGAGCTCACCGGGCGGGTCTACAGCCCCGTGATGTGCTACGACACCGACGACGCCGACTACATCATGGTCGGGCTCGGGTCGATCACCGACGACGTCCGTGCGGTGCTGCCGTACCTGCGCTCGCAGGGGATCAAGGCCGGCCTGGTGTCCGTGAAGCTACTGCAGCCGTTCCCCGAGGCGGAGCTGGTCGCCGCGCTGAAGGGTGCGAAGGCCGTCACGGTTCTCGAGCGCTGCGACGACACGGCGCTCACCCGATTCGTGCAGGGCGCGCTGTTCAAGGCCCGCTCGAATGCCGACCGGAAGGATGCCTACCCGGGCATCCCGGTGCTGGACGCGATGCCCGAGGTCGTGACGGCGATCGTTGGCCTGGGCAGCCACGACGTGCAGCCGCGGCACCTGATCGCGGCGTACAAGAGCATGGCGGCGGGCGCCAAGAGCCCGCTGATCTATATCGGCAGCCAGTTCTTCGACCCGAAGGCGACGGGGGCGATGGCGGACCTCCAGGCGAAGCTGAAGGCGGCCTACCCGGAGACGGAGTTGATGGCGCTGACGACCGAGCCGAACCCGCACCTGCTGCCGGACGAGGCGCTGCGCATCCGGTTCCACTCGGTCGGCGGCTACGGCACGATCGCGACCGGCAAGCTGCTCACCGACCTGCTCAGCGGCATGCTGGGCATGCACTCGAAGAGCTCGCCGAAGTACGGCTCGGAGAAGACCGGCGCGCCGACGAACTACTACATCACGCTCAGCCCCGAGCCGGTGCTGCTCACGAACAACGACCTGGAGGACTGCGAGCTCGTGATGAGCCCCGACCACGTCGTGTTCCAGCACACGAACCCGCTGCGGGGCCTGGCGCAGGGCGGCACGTTCATCCTTCAGTCCGACAAGGACCCGCTGGACGTCTGGCGTGACCTGCCGGGCCACGCGCGTCAGTACATCCGCGAGCATGACATCACGTTCTGCGTGATCGACGCGTTCGGCGTCGCGCGCAAGGACGCGCCGAGCCCCGAACTCGAGACCCGCATGATGGGCATCGCGTTCATCGGTGCGATGCTCGCGACGGTGAAGCAGCTGAGCGAGGGCACGACGAGCGAGCAGCGGCGCGAGAAGGTGCGCGCCGAGCTGGTGAAGAAGTTCGGCCGCAAGGGCGAGGCGATCGTCGAGTCGAACATGACCGTTGTCGCCGACGGCATGGCCGCGACGAAGGTCGTCGACTATGACGCGCCCGAGTTCCGCGAGATCGACGCGGCGCCGGTGAGCAAGGCCGCCCGCCGCGGCGTCGGCGTGTCGGCCGCGATGTGCCCGATCTCGACATCGCCGGGGGCGCAGGGGCTGTTCGACCCCGAGTACTACGAGGACCTGATGGCCCGGCCGTTCCGTGAGGGCACCATCGCCGAGTCGCCAGTGCTGCCCGGCATCGGGCTGTTCCTGCCGCCGGGTTCCGGCGCGTTCAAGGCGAAGGGCGTGTTCCGGCGCCAGCGCCCGGTGTTCCACCCCGAGCTGTGCACCGGCTGCATGGAGTGCGTCGTGGTGTGCCCCGATACGGCGATCCCGAACACTGTGCACGAGCTGGCCGACGTGCTCGGCCACGCGATCTCGACCGCCGACGTGACGCCGGCGCAGCGCGACGCTCTCGGGGCCCAGGCGCACGCCTGGGCGGAGGCAGCGCGTGCCGTGCTGCGGGACAAGGCGGACACCTCGTTCGGCGAGGCCGTCGAGCAGACCATCCCGGGCGTGTTCGGCGCCGACAAGGGCCTGGCGACGGCCGCGAAGGCCGTCAGTGCGGTCGTCGGGGAGTTCCCCGTCGCGACGCCGCGGCCGTTCTTCGCGGCGATGGAGAAGTCGGCCCCCGGCAGCGGCGGGCTGTACTCGGTCGTCATCGACCCGTGGAAGTGCACCGGCTGCCTGGAGTGCGTCGACGTGTGCGGCCCGCACGCGCTGACGTCCGCCGACCAAACAGACACGGACAAGGAGGCGATGGAGGCGACGTTCGAGACGCTGACGCAGCTGCCCGTGACGCCGCATCGGTTCTCCGACACGAGCGAGGGCGACCTGAAGCGGATGCTGCTCGACCGTGGGTCGTACTACTCGATGGCCGGCGGCCACGGCGCGTGCCGAGGCTGCGGCGAGGTCACCGCGTCGCACCTGTTCCTATCGCTGGCGCGCAGCGTCGGGCAGGACCGGCGCGCCGCCCACGTCGCCGAACTGGAAGACGTGGTGAACGGCCTGTATGCCAAGCAGCAGACGCTGGCGGCCGGTAGCGACCGGGCCAAGCGGATCGCGGGCCTGCTGGCGGTGCTGGAGGAGCGGCTGTACCGCTACGAGGCCGGGCCGACCGGCAACGGGCCGGCGCCGACCGTTGTGGTGAACTCGACGGGGTGCTCGTCCGTGTACTCCTCGACGATGCCCGCGACGCAGTTCATCGACCCGTGGGTGAACAGCCTGTTCCAGGACGCGCAGCCGTTCGCCGGCGGCGTGTACGAGGGCCTGACGTCCCACTACGCCGTCGAGGTGAAGGCGCTGCGCCAGGCGCACTGTGAGCTGGCCGACGACGAGGCGGGCGCGGCGGCCGTGTCCGACACGCTGCACTGGCACGACTTCACCGAGGCGGAGCGGCTGGTGCTGCCGACCGTGCTGACGATCTCGGGCGACGGCGCGGCCTACGACATCGGGCTCGCGGCGATGAGCCGCATCATGACGCAGGGCACGCCGATCAAGATGCTCGTCATGGACACCGGTGGCTACTCCAACACCGGCGGCCAGGCGTCCACGGCGTCGTTCACCGGCCAGGACTCCGACCTGGCGCGCTACGGCGCTGCTCACGGTGGCAAGGTCGAGACGCGCAAGGAGCTGGGCCTGCTCGCGGCGTTCCACCCGCATGTGTTCGCGTGCAACACCGCAACGGCACAGCACGGGCACTTCCTCGAGTGCGTGATGCGGATGCTCCAGTTCGAGTCGGGCGCGGCGCTTCTGATCGTGAACACGCCATGCAGCACCGAGAACGGCTTCGCCGAGGAGCTGTCCAACAAGCGCAGCCGGTTGGCCGTGGAGTCGCGCATGACGCCGCTGTTCATCCACGACCCGAGCGCCGGCCTGACGCTGAACGAGCGGTTCAGCCTGGAGGGCAACCCCGACATCGACGCGCTGTGGACGACGAGCACGGTGCAGTACGTGGACGACAACGGCCAGGTGGCGCTGCTGTCCACGCCGCTGACCCCGGCCGAGTTCGCGCTCGGTGAGGTGCGGTTCTCCAAGCAGTTCAAGCCGCTGAAGCCGGACGCGGACGGCGTGCCGATCGCCGAGTACATCGATCTGGACGCCGCGGCGCGGGAGGGCAAGACGCCGTTCATCTACGCGACCGACAAGGAGCGGCACCTCATCAAAGTGGCGTGCGCGGCGCCGATCGTGGCGCTGGTCGAGGACCGGAAGCACTACTGGGAGACGCTGAAGTACCTCGCGGGCGTCGGCGTCGGCCCGGCCGGCGATGCCGGTCTGGCGGCCGAGGTGGCGGCGTGGAAGGCCAAGTACGAGCAGTCGCTGGCCGACCGCGAGGCGTCGATGGACGCGATCGCCGACGCGATGGTCACGCTGACCATGGCGAAGGATCCGTCCCAGGTGGAGATCAGCCTCCCCGGCCTGGGCTCAGGTGGCGGTGGATCCGCCCCGGCGGCTCCGGCGGCGAGTGCCCCGGCGGCTGCGGCCGCGGCTCCGCCGGCTCCATCCGGCGCGAAGCCGGCGGTCTGGCTGGACCCGGCGGATGAGCCGAAGTGCACCGATTGCGGCACCTGCTACCAGGATCTGCCGGCGTACTTCGAGAAGACGACGATCATTGTGGACGGGCAGGCGCAGCCGGCGGCGCACTTCAAGCCCGGTTCGCTCGACGGAGTGGAGGTCACACCAGCCATGCTGAAGAAGTTCGAGAAGGTGCGCAACACCTGCGACTCGGAGATCATCCAGTGAGCGCGCCGGTGATCACCCCGCCGGGTGCGGGCGACCAGGTGCGGGCCTGGTTCGAGGCCCAGGAGCGGCTGGCCAGCGAGCAGCGCTCCGTCGAGGCGCTGGGCGCGTCCAAGGCCGTCCAGACGCACATGGCAGCCAAGGCGCTGCTGGAGCGGCGGCTCGTCGCCGATCCGCGGGCGTTCCGCAGCCTGTTCGTCACCTCGGGCATGGAGGCGATCGTCTCGGCGTTCCGTGCCGGCGGACCGCTGACGAAGGCCATGACGGAGCAGATCTGGGACATCCTGCTCGCGGGCGGGGACGGCGCCACGACGCTCATGCGCTACATCTGGCGGCTGCCGGTCGGGCGCAAGCGGTTGTTCATCCAGGGCCTCGACGACCACCTGAGCGACCGCTATCCGCTGTTCAAGGGGTTGTCGGCCGGCTGGCCGGCATCCGTCGCGATTCCGCCGTACATCCGGGAGCCCGACGAGCGCGTCCAGGACTTCGAGCTGGTGAACACCGGCTACCTCGGCTACATGCGCGAGGGGATGAGCCTGCGCGAGGTCGAGCTGATCGTGTGGCTGGAGGCGCTGCGCGACAAGCAGTGCGACGACATGCCGTGCGAGCTGGGCAAGCTGCTCGGCGAGGGGCCGCGCCGCTTCGGCGGGTGCCCCGTCCAGATCCACATCCCGACGATGTTCAACCTGCTCGGCGAGGGCAAGTTCGACGAGGCGCTGGAGATGCTGGAGGGCTGCAACCCGCTGCCCGACGTGACGGGCCGCGTGTGCCCGCAGGAGCTCCAGTGCCAGGGCGTGTGCCTGCACAAGCACTCCATGACGATCGGGCAGGTCGAGTGGTTCCTGCCGCAGTGGGACATGGTGGCGCACCCGGGCGAGTCGCTGGCGCGCTTCGAGGGCCGTCCCGACCCGTGGGTCACGGCCGACAAGCCGCCGGTCGCGATCGTCGGCTCGGGTCCCGCCGGGCTGATCAACGCGTTCCTGCTGTCGCGCGCCGGGTTCCCGGTGACCGTGTTCGAGGCGTTCCACGAGCTCGGCGGCGTGCTGCGCTACGGCATCCCCGAGTTCCGGCTGCCCAACGGGCTGATCGACGACGTCGTGGACAAGATCCGCCTGCTCGGCGGCAAGTTCGTGACGAACTTCGTCGTCGGCAAGACCGCGACGCTCGACGACCTGAAGGCCGCCGGCTTCGAGGTGATCTTCGTCGGCTCGGGCGCCGGGCTGCCGAAGTTCATGGGCGTGCCGGGCGAGGAGCTGCTCAACATCATGAGCGCGAACGAGTTCCTCACGCGCGTGAACCTGATGCACGCCAACCTGGACGACTACGCGACGCCGCTGCCCGAGGTGGCCGGCAAGAACGTGCTGGTGATCGGCGGCGGCAACACCGCGATGGACGCGGCGCGCACGTCGCGACGGCTCGGCGGCAACGTGACGATCGTGTACCGGCGCACCCGCGCCGAGATGCCCGCCCGCGTCGAGGAGCTGGAGCACGCGCTGGAGGAGGGCATCATCCTCAAGGCGCTGCGGTCGCCGTCGAGCTTCCTCGGGGACGAGAAGACGCGGTTCGTCACGACGGCGATCTGCGACGTGATGGAGCTGGGTGCGCCGGACGAGTCCGGGCGGCGCAAGCCCGAGGTGACCGGACGGACCGAGAACCTCGCGGCCGACCTCGTGATCATGGCGCTCGGCAACGCGTCCAACCCGATCATCAAGGACTCCCAGCCCGACCTCGGCGTGACCAAGTGGGGCACGATCGACCTGGGGGCCGAGGGCTCGCAGGAGACGACGAAGGCAGGGGTGTTCTCCGGCGGCGACGCGACGCGCGGCGGCTCGACGGCGATCAACGCGGCCGGCGACGGCCAGGCGGCGGCCCGCGAGATCGAGGCGCGGCTGGCGGCGGGGGAGTTCCCCGACGTCGCCGCCCAGGTGGCGAAGGCGGCGTCGTACACGGCGCGGGCGGGCGAGCTGCCCGTGATCGTCGCGAAGCGCCACCTCAGCCCGGGCATCGAGGAGTTCGACGTGCGGGCCCCGACGATCGCGCGCGTGGCGAAGGCCGGGCAGTTCGTCCGGGTGCTGGCCGACCCGAAGGGCGAGCTGATCCCGCTGACGCTCGCCGACTGGGACGCGGCCGCCGGCACGATCACCCTGGTCATCCAGGACATGGGCGTGTCGTCGCACCAGATGAACGCGATGGAGGTCGGACAGGCGTTCGCTGGCGTCGCCGGGCCGCTGGGGCTGCCCTCCGACGTCGAGCCGGTTCCCGCCGACCAGACGGTGGTGTTCACCGCGGGTGGCCTCGGCCTGCCGCCGGTGTACCCGATCGCGCGGGCGCACCTGCGCCTTGGCAACCACGTCACGCTGATCAGCGGCTTCCGCAACCAGGACCTGATGTTCTGGACGGAGCCGGGGGAGCGCCTGCCGGAACTGAAGGCGGAGTTCGGCGATCTGCTCGACCTCGTCTACACCACCGACGACGGGTCGTTCGGCATCGAGGGCTTCGTCACCGTGCCGCTGAAGGACCTGCTCGAGAAGGACAAGGCGGGCACCTCGGCGCGGCGCGTCGCCCACGTCACCACCATCGGCCCGCCGATGATGATGAAGAACGTGGCGCTGCTCACCAAGGAGTACGGCGCGCCGACCGTCGCCAGCCTGAACTCGATCATGGTGGACGCAACCGGAATGTGCGGGGCGTGCATGGTGCCCGTGTGGGTCGGCGACAGGATCGTGCGCAAGCACGCGTGCATCGACGGCCCCGAGATCGACGCCCACGCGATCGACTGGGACAAGTTCCTGCCACGCTTCA
>Ga0209629_10001675_pt1 | contig 14275 bp, 13 predicted proteins | sample TergutCu122P5_FD_187286 | JGI IMG/M metagenome (GOLD analysis project Ga0209629, IMG submission 187286) | Cubitermes ugandensis P5 segment gut microbial communities from Kakamega Forest, Kenya - Cu122 P5 (SPAdes) (version 2) | ecosystem: Host-associated > Arthropoda: Insects > Digestive system... | reverse complement strand
CGTCAGCGCGTCGTTCAGGCGCAGGCCGGCGACGGACGGCGGCGGGAGCGGGATCTCGAACACCGGATGCCCGAGGCGATCGGCGAGGTCGCGCCCGACACCGGGGGTGTGCAGCCCGAGGATCGCCGGCAACCCCACGGCCTCGCCGGATCCCAGGGACGGCGCGATCGCGGCGGCGAGGTGGGCCGCGAAGCCGGGCTCGTCGGCGGCACGCGCGTACGTGAGCGCGGACGAGTCGGCCTCGCCGCTGCGTGCGGGGATGTCGATCGTGATGGCCCGGGCCTCGACCCGTCCCGTCCGGGTCAGATTCCCGGCGATCAGGGCGGCCTGGAAGTCCTTCAGGCGGGCCAGTCCGACGATCACGACCCGGGTGGCGCCGGCGCCGGCCAGCATGCCCGGCTGACACAGGCACGTCGGACGCAGCGCGCCGACCGCGGTCGGCAGCCACACGTTCGCGGCCGCGTCGCCGGTCAGCCAGTCGGGCAGGTGTTCGGCGAGCCAGGCGAGCCCGTCCTTCACCGCCCCGACCCCGATCGCGGCGTACGGATGTCCGGCGGGGGCGGCGGCGACCGCGTCCAGCGGCGCCTCCACGCGCTTCCCGTCCCGGTAGCCCCACACGTCGATGGTGCCCTGGGACGTCGGCAGCCCGCCGAGCCCCTTCGTCGCCAGGACGACGTCGGCCCCCTCCTGGGCCAGTCTCGTCGCGGCGACAAGCCCGGCCAGCCCGGCGCCGATCACAACCGTCTTCACGATGCCACCTCCTCGGTTTCCGGCAGGTGCTCGACATCGAGGGTGCCCTGCAGAATCCAGTAGTCCAGCGCCGTCTGGCGCACCTGGTCGCCGTACAAGATCGGCCATAGCCCGATCCAGCGGTTCGTCAGGAACCGCCGCAGGGCGTTCGTGGCCGCCGTCGCGTCGGCGTGTCCGGCATCGCAGGCCAGCCCGGTCGCGCGCAGCGCACAGAACCCGCCCTGGCACGGTCCCATGCCGAGCCGCAGCTGGCGGCGCAGGTCGTCGAAGCCGGCGTCGGGCTGCTGCTCGAACAGGTCGAGGAACATCGAGCGCGTCATCAACTCGCACTCGCAGATGATCGGGTCGGTTGGCACGTCGCCGCTCCCGGGCGCCCGCTCGGCCTCGCGATCCTTCAACCGGTGCGTCACCAGGTAGTTGTGCCCCGACTCCGAGCCCGGCACCGGCTCGTCGGCCGTCGTGCAGGGGCGTGTGTCGCCGAGTTGCTCGCACATGCGGTCGATGATGTGCTCGGCCATGAGCCGGTACGTGGTCAGCTTCCCGCCCGTGATCGTCAGCAGGCCCTTGAGGTTGTCACGCTCGGCGTGGTCGAGCACCGACATGCCGCGGCTCATGTGCCGGGTGTCGCTGGCGGACACCCGGGAGTCCTTCACCAGCGGCCGCGCTCCCGCCCAGGCGTGCAGCGCCCGCGAGGTCCGGAAGCCCGGCACGAGCACCTCGCCCGCGTCGAGCATCTGCTGCACCTCCTTGCGGGGAATCTCCAGATGGTCCGGGTCTTCGGCGCGCACGTCGGTCGTCCCGATGATGCTGACCGTGTGGACGGGGACGAGGATGTCGCCGTCGGCCGGGTAGATGCAGCGGTTGATCACCCGGTTGACGAGGCGGTGGCTCATCGCGACCATGATGCCGCGCCCCGGGATGACCTCCACGTCCTCGCAGCCGGCCAGCCGCGCGATCTGCGCCGACCACGGCCCACCCGCGTTGATCACGAACGAGCACGCGATCCGGACGTCCTCGCCGGTCTTCGCGTCGTGGCACACGACGGCCTCCACGGCCCCGTTCCGCACGACGATGTCGGTCACCCGGTGATAGGTGAGCACCTTCGCGCCGTGGCCGATCGCCGAGCGCGCCACCCCCCACACCAGCTGCCAGCCGTCGACCGTGCCGTCCTGCACCTCGATGGCCCGCCGGATGCCCGGGTTGAGGCGCGGCTCGCAGCGCAGCGCCTCGGCCACATCGATCTCCTTGGCCGGGACGCCCGCCGTGGCCGCCCCCGCGAGGAACTTGTCCGCAAAACCCGGGTCGTCGTCAGGACCGGTCACGAAGTAGCCGCCGGTCCGTTCGACCGCGTCCGCGTTGATCCGCCCCACGATGGCGTTCTCCGCGGCGCACTCGGTGGCCGAGCCCGGGTCGCTCACCACGTAACGTCCGCCCGAGTGCAGGAGGCCGTGGAAACGTCCCGTCGTACCTTGGCCGAGGTCGGCCCGTTCGACGAGAACCACCGAATATCCCCGCATCGCGGCGTCGCGCGCGGCGCCGACGCCCGTGGCGCCTCCCCCGACGACGACGACGTCGGTTGACAGCTCACGCATGTCGTCTCCGATCTGTCAGTTCACAGGCGATCCCGACTCGTCGTCCGTGCAACAACGCGAGCGGGCCGACATCCGGGAACGCAGGACCAACACTAGCCAGTCCGCGGTCCGCTAGTGCGCCATCGGCGAAATCTCACCACGCCGGCGTGTCAGCGTGCTCCTCCGGCGTGCCGCGCGACACGAGCGTCGGTTGCGCCGCCCGAGGGCAGCACCAACCGGGCCCTGGCGATGACGGCCCGTGCGGTCTCGTCGTCCACGACAAGATCGGTGGTCGTCCCCGCGCGCAGCGCGCCGACGATCGCGCGGGCGCACCGCGGATCGGCGACGACGCAGTACCGTACGGGAACGGACGCCAGGTCGGCCGGGGTGAGACCGGTCGCCCGGGCGTTGAGCGCGATGTTGCGCCACGACCCGTCCTCGCGCAAGGCCACGGTGCACACGCCGCCGACGACGCCCTGGCCGGCGAGGTCGCGGCGTTGGGACGCGTCGAGGCTGGCGGCGGCGAACGCCTGCCGGGGCGGGCTGGCCTCCAGCGCGGCCACCCCGAACAGGGCCACGTCCAACCGTCGGCGGAGGCTGAGGACGCGCCGCACGGCGCTCTCCCGCCACAACGCCGCCTTCGTCTCCGCATGGTCGAAGAACGCGGGCATCGGAAACGCGACGACGTCGGCGCCGAACGCCGCCGCCAGCTTGTGGAGCGCGTTACCGGTGCCCGCCGCGACCGCATCGTACGGGTTCCGGTCGCCGCCGCACTGCACGACCGTGCAGTCGGTGAGGGGCTTGCGGGCCACGTGGGCGGCGACATGGGCGGCCGTCGCGCCGCTCGCAACGCCCAGGACGTGCCCGGACTCCATGACGTCGCCGAGCAGCTGCGCCGCCACCCGGCTCACGCGGTCGAGGCGCTCGGTATCCCCGGTCCCCGCCGGGACGGCCACCACATGGGCCTTCACGCCGAACGCGGCACCGATCGCCTCGGCCAACTCCGCACCGGCATCGGGCGAGCTGACGCTGATCTGCACGAAACCCGCGTCGCGGGCCCGCTTCAGCATGCGCGACACCGATGAGCGGGATACGCCGAAGTCGCGGGCGATGCTGTCCATCGTCTCGTCCTGGAGGTAATACCGCACGGCCGCGTGGTACATGTCGCGGTGACTCTTCGGTGTGGTCATGTCCGCCCCTCGGATGGGTGCGCGGTCGCGAGTCGCGCGCCACGCCGCGCCGCCGGACCTCCGGCGGTGCATCCCTTGAGGATACTCGGAGACGACCGCCCCGGGCCGGTCTTCGCAGGCATCGGTCGCTCTGGTCGGAGGCTGCACAAAGGTGCGTCGTGACGCACCGGGCCGCCGTGGCCCCCGGGACTCTTTCGCCATCCGCCCGCGCGAGACGAATCACCTGGGTTCGCCGCCGCGTGCACGTCCGTGCAGATGGAGGCGCAACGGTACAACCCGATGATCGCTGAGGGAGGACATGCGCCTAGACTTACGCCATGGTCGGCGCCAGCCGGACGGAGGAATGCCCGCACGTCGCCGAACCGTCATGAATACCCAAAACCGGTTCGTTGATGAACCAGATGTGGAGAATATCAATGTCTCTTGGAACTATCTTCTTGTCCGAGACGATGGGCACCGCCATGCTGATCCTCCTCGGCGTTGGCGTCGTCGCCAACGTCAACATGAAGGGAGCCGGCAAGGGCGGTGGCTTCCTGATGGTCAACTGGGGATGGGGTCTCGCCGTGTTCTCCGGCGTCCTCGTCGCCTTCAAGTCAGGCGGCCACCTGAACCCGGCCGTCACGCTCGGCATGATCACGGCCGGCCACAAGTGCTTCGTCGGCGCCGCACCGGATTGCGCGGGCGGTGTCGCGGTGAACTTCGGCTCCACCATGACCTACTTCGGCGGTGAGCTGATCGGCGCCTTCCTGGGTGCCTGCCTGGCCTACCTGGCCTACAAGAAGCAGTTCGACGATCCGGAGATCCCCGGCGCGTCGAAGCAGGTCTTCGCCACCGGCCCGGCCATCTCCTCGCCCGTGTGGAACGTCGTGACTGAGGCCATCGGCACGTTCGTCCTGGTGTTCGTCATCCTCCTGGCCGGTCTGCAGAGCAGCGCGGGCAACCTCGGGTGGCTCAACGCCTTCGGCGTCGCGTTGCTGATCGTCGGGATCGGCGCGAGCCTCGGCGGCCCGACCGGGTACGCCATCAACCCAGCTCGTGACCTGATGCCGCGTCTGGCGCACTTCCTCCTGCCGATCCAGGGCAAGGGTTCGTCCAACTGGGGTTACGCGTGGATTCCGGTCGTCGGTCCGCTCATCGGCGGCGCCATCGCCGGCTTCGCGGGCAACGCTGTCGTTTCCGCGTGGTCCTGAACCAAACCGGTCGTGTGGTGAGGCGCGACACCTCGCCTCACCACACCCCGGCCTTTGCATCACCTATCAGTAGCAATCTCTTGTCACATCCCTAGAAAAGGAGAGGACGCTCTATGAGCGACAAATACATCATCGCGATCGACCAGGGCACCACGAGTTCCCGGGCCATCGTTTTCGACCACAGCGGCCAGATCGTCTCGGTCGGCCAGAAAGAGCACGAGCAGATCTTCCCGCAGGCCGGCTGGGTCGAGCACAATCCCATCGAGGTCTGGGACAACGTGCGTGAGGTCGTGGCGCAGGCCCTCGCGAAGGCGAACGTCGGCAAGGACGACATCGCGGCATTCGGCATCACCAACCAGCGCGAGACCACCGTCGTGTGGAACAAGGAGACGGGCCAGCCCGTCTACAACGCCATCGTGTGGCAGGACACGCGCACCGATGACATCGTGAAGGCGCTCGGCGGCTCCATCGGCCAGGACAAGTACCGCGATCGCGTCGGCCTTCCGCTGGCGACGTATTTCTGCGGCCCCAAGGTGAAGTGGATCCTCGACAATGTCGAGGGTGCACGCGCCGCGGCCGAGGCCGGCAAGTTGCTCATGGGCACGATGGACACCTGGGTGCTGTGGAATCTCACGGGCGGCCCGGAGGGCGGCGTTCACGTCACCGACGTGACCAATGCCTCGCGCACCATGCTGATGGACGTCAAGACGCTGCAATGGATTCCCGAGATCTGCGCCGAGATGACCATCCCGATGTCGATGCTGCCCGAGATCCGCTCGTGCTCCGAGGTGTACGGCGAAGTGCGCGCCAACGGCATGCTCGCCGGTGTGCCGATCGCGGGTATCCTCGGTGACCAGCAGGCTGCCACCTTCGGCCAGGCCTGCTTCGAGTCCGGCATGGCGAAGAACACCTACGGCACCGGCTGCTTCATGCTGATGAACACGGGCGAGGAGCCCGTCTTCTCGAAGAACGGCCTGCTCACGACGCTGTGCTACAAGATCGGCGACGCGAAGGCCGTCTACGCGCTCGAGGGTTCGATCGCCGTGACCGGTTCGCTCGTCCAGTGGCTGCGCGACAACCTGAAGATGATCGACGCCGCGCCGGACATCGAGGAACTGGCGGCATCGGTGGACGACAACGGCGGGGCGTACTTCGTCCCGGCGTTCTCCGGCCTGTTCGCGCCGTACTGGCGTTCGGACGCCCGCGGCGCCATCGTGGGCCTGACCCGCTACGTCAACCGCGGCCACATCGCCCGCGCCGTCCTGGAGGCCACGGCCTACCAGACGCGTGAGGTGCTGGACGCCATGGAGGCCGATTCCGGTGTGAAGCTCGCCGAGCTGAAGGTCGACGGCGGCATGACGATGAACAATCTGCTCATGCAGTTCCAGGCCGATCAGGTGGGCGTGCCGGTGGTGCGTCCGGTCGTCGCCGAGACGACGGCGCTCGGCGCCGCCTACGCGGCCGGCATCGCCGTCGGTTTCTGGGAAGGCGAAGCGGATGTCATCGCCAACTGGGCCGAGGACAAGCGCTGGACGCCGCAGGCCGAGCCGGTGCAGCGTGAGCGTCTCTACCGCAACTGGAAGAAGGCCGTGACGAAGACCTTCGACTGGGTGGACGACGACGTGTAGTTCACGTCCGACCAATTCATAGGCGAGGCCGGGGTGGAAACACCCCGGCCTTTGCTTTCGCCTCAGATGCGCAAGCCTCGTCGCCGACGGGTCGCCGGACGGTTGCCGGGGGGTGCTAGAATGGCGTCCATGAAGAAACTCATCAATGATGTCAATGATGTCGTCAAGGATTCTCTCGTCGGTTTCGAGGCCGCGCATGACGATCTTGTCCGTGTCGATCACGAGAACAAGGTCGTCTTCCGCAAGGACGCACCGGTGAAGGGCAAGGTCGGCATCATTTCCGGCGGCGGCTCGGGTCACGAGCCGCTGCATGGCGGTTTCGTCGGGCTGGGAATGCTCGATGCCGCCTGCGCCGGCGAGGTTTTCACCTCCCCGGTCCCCGACCAGATGCTGGTCGCCACCAAGGGTGTCGATTCCGGACGTGGCGTCCTCCACATCGTGAAGAACTACACCGGCGACGTCATGAACTTCGAGATGGCCGCCGAACTGGCCCAGGCCGAGGGCATCGATGTCCAGGCCGTCGTGGTCGACGACGATGTCGCCGTCGAGGATTCCACGTGGACCGCCGGCCGGCGCGGCGTCGGCCTCACGGTGCTGTTGGAGAAGCTGGTCGGCGCGGCCGCCGAGGAGGGCCAGGACCTTGACGCCCTCGTCGCGCTCGCGAAGAAGATCATCGCCGAAGGCCGCAGCATGGGCATGGCGCTGACGGGCTGCACGGTTCCGGCGGCGGGCAAGCCGTCGTTCGACCTGGCCGACGACGAGATCGAGGTCGGCATCGGCATCCACGGCGAACCGGGACGCGAACGCCGCAAGATCGGCACGGCCGCGGAGGTCGCCGAGATGCTGGTCAAGCCGATCCTGGCCGATCTGGACTACGCCGGCTCGGACGTGATCTGCTTCGTCAACGGCATGGGTGCGACGCCGCTCATCGAGTTGTTCATCGTGTACGCCGAGGTCGCCAAGCTTCTTGCCGGCGCCAACGTGCACGTGGTGCGCGATCTCGTCGGCAACTACATCACGAGCCTCGACATGGCCGGGTGCTCCGTGACGCTGCTCAAGGCGGACGAGGACCTGCTCCGCCTGTGGGATGCGCCCGTGGTGACCCCCGGATTGCGGTGGGGTAAGTAATGTCCCTCGATGCGACCGCTGTGGCCGCCTGGCTCGCCGATTTCGCCGGTCAGATCCATGAGCACGAAGCGCTGCTCACGGATCTCGACCGGGAAATCGGCGACGGGGACCACGGCTCCAACATGGACCGCGGCATGAAGGCCGTGATGGCACTCGACGTCGCGTCGTTCCCGACGGTCGCCGACTACCTGAAGAAGGCCGGCATGACGCTGGTCTCGACGGTCGGCGGCGCCTCGGGACCGCTGTACGGGACGTTCTTCCTGCGGCTGGGCGTGACCTGGGGTGAGCCCCAGAACGCCCTGGACGTCGGGAAGGCCCTGCGGGCCGGCGTCGACGGCATCGTCGCACGCGGCAAGGCCGAGGTCGGCGACAAGACCATGATCGACGCTCTCGTCCCGGCGCTGGCCGCCTACGACGAGCACGCCGGCGAGGGGGTCGCCCCGGCGCTTGCCGCCGCGGCCGAGGCATGCGCGGCGGGCCGCGACGCCACGATCCCGCTGGTCGCCCACAAGGGGCGCGCGTCGTACCTGGGCGAGCGCAGCGCGGGCCATCAGGATCCCGGGGCCACGTCCGCCACGATGCTGATCGAGGCGGCGGCGCGAACCCTGTCGTAACGTAGCCTGTCGTCACGGCCGGGCCCGCCGCTCACTCACGAAACACCGGAGGTAGTCGTGATCGGAATCGTTGTCGTCTCGCATTCGCGCGCCTTGGCGCGGGCTGCCGTCGGGCTGGCCGCGGAGATGGTCGCCGAGGAGGCGCGACCGCAGATCGAGGTCGCGGCGGGCCTGGACGAGACCACGTTCGGCACGGACGCGGCGGCGATCGCCGAGGCGATCACGGCTGTCGACTCACCCGACGGCGTACTCGTCCTGCTCGACCTCGGTTCGGCGATCCTGTCGGCCCAGATGGCGCTCGAGTTCATCGATCCCGACCTGGCGGGGCGGACGCGGCTCACGCCCGCCCCGCTGGTCGAGGGCCTTGTCGCGGCCGTGGTGACCGCCAGCGTCGGGGGCACCCTGGACGAGACGGCGACCGAGGCCGAGGCCGGCCTGATGGCCAAGCGGGAGCAGCTGTCCGAGCCGGACGAGGGGGTCGCCGAGGCGCCGTCCTCCCCCATCGGCGAGCCAACCGTGCCGGGTGAGACCCTGACGTTCCGTACGCCCATCCGGAACCCCCACGGCCTGCACGCCCGGCCTGCGGCCGCCCTGGTGGGTGGACTGCGGGGGCTCGACGCGTCCATCGCACTCAGCAACGCCACGACCGGCAAGGGACCGGTGCCGGCGTCGTCCCTCACACTCGTGCAGACCCTCGGCCTGCGCCGCGGCGACGAACTCGCGGCCACGATCACCGGACCGGAGGCGGCCTTGGCGCGCGACCGGCTGGCGGCGCTCGCCGCCGACGACTTCGGGGAGGGTGAAGCCCTACCCACGAAGACCGCCCCGTCCGCACCCGCGCGGGCGGCCACGCCCGCCGACCCGGCCCGGAACGGGCGCCAACTCGTCATCGGGCCCGCCCACCACGAACGGACCACGGTGGACGTCTCGGCTTACGTCCCCGGCGACGTGGACGCCGAACTCGCACGCTTCGAGCAGGCCCGGCAGGCGGCTGCGGCCCGCCTGGACGCCCTGAGCGGCGACGGCACCCAGGGCGACATCGCGGAGATCGAGCAGGTGATGCTCGCCGACGAGACGGTGCTGGACGCCGTGCGGGCGGCGATCCGGGAGGGCCGGCCGGCCACCCGGGCCGTCCAAGACCAGTACGGCGCCGTGGCGGCCCAGTTGGAGGCGGTCGACGACCCGTACTTCCGGGCGCGCGCCGAGGATCAGCGGGGCCTGGCCCGGCTGCTGCTGGGGCTGCTGATGGGCGAGGCGGTGGCGGCGGGTAGTGCCGCGGGCGTCCTGATCGTCGACGAGCTGGACCCCCTGACGGCCGGTTCGCTCGACCCGGACGCCTGCCTGGGCGTGATCACGACCAGCGGGGGCGCGACCGGGCACGGCGTGATCGTGGCGCAGGCGCGCGGTTTCGCGGTGCTCACCGGGCGCGCCGAGGCCGCGTCCATCCCCGAGGGTGGGCGGATCGCGTTCGACCCTGTCGCGGGGCAGCTGTGGATCGACCCGGGCGAGGACGACCTCGCAGCGCTCCAGGAGCGCCAGCGTGCCCGCGCCGCCGAGGCCGCGGACGCCGCCCGCGGCGCCCACGAACCCGCCCTGACAAGCAGTGGCGTACGGATCGTCGTCGAGGCGAACCTGTCGAGCGTGGCCGACGCGCAGGCGGGCGCGGAGAACGGCGCCGAGGGTTCCGGCCTGGTCCGTACCGAGGTCGTGTTCGGCGACTGGGATCACGCGCCGACCGCGGAGGAGCAGGCGGCGATCTACGTGGCGATGGGCCGCGCCCTGGGTGGCCACCCGATCACGATCCGCACGTGGGATCCCGGCGGCGACAAGCCGCTGCCGTTCCTCCCCCAGGCGCCCGAGACGAATCCGATGCTCGGCGAGCGCGGCCTGCGGGCCATGCGCCGGTTGCCGACACTGCTGGACGAGCAGCTGAGCGCCGTGCTGCTGGCCGCCAGGGAGACGCCCGTCCGGGTGATGTTCCCGATGATCACTGTGCCGGACGAGGTGCGCTGGGCGCGCGAGCGGCTGGACGCGATCCAGCGCCGGCTCGGCGGGACGATCGAGGCCGGCATCATGGTCGAGACGCCCGCCGCCGCCGCCCGCGCCGCCGACTTCCGCGACCTGGCCGACTTCATCTCGGTCGGGACGAATGACCTGACGCAGTACACCATGGCCGTCGACCGCGGCAACGCCCTGGTCGCCGACCTCGCCACGGGGCCGATCGAGGCCGTGTGGGCGCTCATGGCGGGCGCCGCCGCGGCCTTCCAGGGCAAGCCGGTCGCCGTGTGCGGCGACCTCGCGTCCCGGGCCGAGCTCGTCGCCCGGCTCGTCGCCATCGGCGTCACGGAGTTGTCCGTCCGGCCGCCGCTCGTCGGGGTGATCAAGCAGGCCGTCCGCGCCGCCTGAAGCCGGGTGCCGGCCACTCGGCCATGGATGAACAGGCCCACCGATCTGCGCCAACTCCTTGACCGCGCTCTCCCCGAAAGGGCCTAGAGTCGGTCCCGGGAGAAGAACGAAAGCGGGCTGGCGGTTGAGCAAGGAAATTCACAGCGCCACACCAGTCCATAACACCGATAGCAACGTGTATTCGTCCTTGGGCGGCGTGCCCGGGCCGACAGCGTACACGTATTATGACGATCGGCCCAACGGTTGGGGGAATCCGATGTTCACTCTCGCAGATCACTGGGTCTGGGCTTCGCTCCCCAGCAGCTACAATGACAAGATCGGCAGCGTTTGGATCACTGCGAGTAACATGTAATGGGCAATTCAGGAATGACAGGGCGCTCGACCCGACGCATCCCCCGCGCAGCCAGCGCCGTCGTCGGCTTGGCCGCGACCGTGGGTCTGTTTCTCGTGTGCGGCTGCGCGCCCAGGGCTTTGGTCCCGCCCACGCAGCCCGGATCAGTCGGGCCGCAGACGAGTCCCGGGGCCAATGCGGTTCTGGATCGAAAGACTGCGACGGTGGTATTGCCCCTGGACGCCTACGGAATGTCCCCCACGGAGACATTGATGGTAGGTGTCGCCGCGAGTATCGTAGCGGCTCAGTGTCAGGCGAATGGTGATCCCATTGATTCAGCGGTCGTTCAAGAAGCCGTTTCGTACCTGAGCACCACGCCGCAGACTACCCACTGGCTGTGGGGACGGTGGGATGCGCCCTATGTTGCCACGCATGGCCCGATGGGTGAGTTCAACCCGCCACCCAGTTTCGAGAGTTCGTTACCGCAGGGTGACCACTGCTGGACAGTGATTTCTGACGCGGGGCTGACCATCATCGCGACTGGTGGCGTCAACGTAGCCATGAGTTCCGAAGCAACTTTCACCTTGACGGGGGCGGCGATCGACACCTATGACGGGCGATGACCAATCCCGCCTACCTGACCCTCATGTCGCAGTGGGACGCCTGCATCCAGCTGGCCGGCTACACCGTTGAGGCTCCGGCTGACGGTGGTGGCACGCACTGGGAAGACTCGTGGACTGATGAGCAGCTGCTCCAGGCGAACATCACTGAGGCAAAATGCGCAGACGACATGAACTACACCCAGCAGGTCGGGGATATCTTCGCGGCCTATCAAGTGGACTACATCAAGCAGCACGAGGCCGAGTTGGTCGCGATCAAACAGCAAGCGGACGCGGCCGTCGCCAAAGCCAAGCAGATCCTCATCGACGCCGGGGTCATGTAGTGGTGCCTCGACCTGACGACGCGATGTCGGGGCCGCCGTCCGCAGTTTTCGTAGACAGATCTTCGCACGTGAATGAGAACCGGCTCTGACCGGATGCGCCGTCACGGAGGATGAGAAGATAGGTGCTATGACAACCGACGAGCACTCGCCTGACGCAGACTCGCGCACCGCCGCGTCTGCCACGCTCCCGGCTGCCGCAACGTCGGCTGAGTTCACGTCCCGCGCCCCCCGGGGCGCGCGCGGCAGCATCGTGTTGGGTGTGGTGGCCGGGTTGTTGGTGGGCGCCCTGGCGGGTTCGTTGGTGATGGCGGTGTGGTTTCCGCGGCCGGATACGTCGGCGATTGATGTGGCGCAGGAGACGGTTCGGGTGACGGGTGTGGTGTCGAGTCAGCCGGTGCGGAACGTGGCCACGTTGTCGGGGACGATCACCCCGCCGATGGTGGTTTCGGTGATGCCGAACGCGGCGGGTGGTGCGGGTGTGGAGGTGGTGAGCGGGCGGGCGCGGGGTGCGGGTGAGACGGTTGGGGTGTCGGATGTGGTCGCGGAGGTGTCGGATCGGCCGGTGTTCGCGTTCCTGGCCGGGATGCCGCTGTTCCCAAGTCCTCCGCACCGTGTAGGCAAGACGTGAGCCCGGCGGCGCGGATGCTTTGCTCACGCGATGGCGGCCGGGTCGACCTGGACGCGAACGATCCCGGGACACTTCCGTGAGGTGCCGGACAAGCAGATCCGGGCGGCCACCGAGCGGGCGTTCGATCTGCGGCCCGCCACCGTCCCGCTCGGCTGCTGGCAGGGTCGCGACGCATCCTGGTCACCAACAGGGCTGGGCGGAATGCTGCTGATGCGAAAGCGCGGTGTCGGTGTTTCAGCCGTTCACATGAGGCGAACAGCGACCGTTGAAGCTGCGACAATCCTGCTCGACGTCTGCCCTACGCTAGATACATGGGTGGTTGCTTCGATGCCGAAGCCACCCCACACCAGAGGGCCCCCACACAGAGGGCCCCCACACAGAGGGGACCTCATGTCTGCACAGAGGAGACCGATCAGGCGACTTGTCACGGTGTATTTATCGCTCGCCCTGGCCGCAGTCGCTACGACAACCACGGCCACTCAGGCCAGTGCCGCACCCAGTTGCAGTGGTGCGGTGTGCATGTATCTTGATTCCGACTATAGGCCCGTCTCCAGCAACCCGTTGGTGGGTGCTAGGGCAATGTCAGGGTCGTATCCCAACCTCAAGAATCAGAACTTCAATGATGTGATGTCGTCCATCAACAACACAGTGGGTCACACGCAGCAGTTCTATGACGATGCGAATGCAGGCGGCTTTAGCCTGGCGGTTGGACCGGGTGTCGCATACAACAATCTCGCAAACGTGAGGATGCCGTGGAACTACGTGGGGTTGCACAATGACTGGAATGATCGAATCAGCAGTGTCTACTGGATCGGGTAGTGGGTCACGGTACGCACCCTTGCCCATCCATGATTATCTGTTCCGCGCCAATCCACAGTCTTGGCCATTGGTCGCGGGGAGAGGACTCTAGGTGCTCCTCAGACCGGACTGCCGGACCGCAACCGCGTTGCTTGTCAGCGCGCTGGCGCTCGGCGCATGCGCCAGTAGCCCGGTGAGCGTTCCAGAAATCACGTCAAGAGCGACGCTCAACTGGCAAGAAGCAACAATCGGACTCCCGATCGACGCGTTTGCCATGAGCCCCAGCCAGACAAACACGGTCCAGGCGGCTCAACAGATCGTATTCGCGCGTTGCATTCTCGGTTCGGGCCCCATTCCGGATTCGACCATTCGGTCCGCCGGTGCGACGCTCGGGACGGTCGTCGCACCGAACCGTTGGGTTTATGGCTATTGGGACATGGGCTTCATCAGCGCGCACGGCACAGGTTCGCCCTGGGGTTCATACAGCGTGGGACAGGGCCTCACCTTCAGCGACGAGCAACTTAAGGCTTGCGTGTATTCTGAGGAGTACATGAGTCTGGACATTATTGATGGCCATACCGTGACGGCAAGTGTATCCGAGGGTCATGATGCTGGAGGCTTGCTGATGGACATCAGCATGAGCGCGTACGGCCAGACCCTTGACGATTCACGCTTCAAGGAACTGGCCCAGACGCGGGCGGACTGTGTGACGGCACGGGGCTACGCCATCGACCCGGACAGCTCATACCAGGGTGTGGGCATTCAGGACGGTTGGGGGGTGGAACAGACACTCAAGGCAGCGCTCGTCGAGGCGCAATGCGGCGACGGCATGGACTTCACCCAACAAGCCGCCGACATCAACGCGACGTATCAGCAGGCGTTGATCGACCGCCACGAGGCAGAATTGGTGGCGATCCAGCGATTGGTGGAAGACCGCGTGGCGAGAGCCACGGCCATCCTTCAGGACGTTGGGGTCATGTGAGAGCTGCTCGCATGTCCCTTTGGGCCTCGCTGCATGCGGTGGAACGGGCGGCCTCTGTTCGGGTGGCCATGGCGATGACCGATGTGTGAGTGAGATGAGCGAATCGCCCCCTGTGG
>Ga0209629_10001674_pt1 | contig 14279 bp, 14 predicted proteins | sample TergutCu122P5_FD_187286 | JGI IMG/M metagenome (GOLD analysis project Ga0209629, IMG submission 187286) | Cubitermes ugandensis P5 segment gut microbial communities from Kakamega Forest, Kenya - Cu122 P5 (SPAdes) (version 2) | ecosystem: Host-associated > Arthropoda: Insects > Digestive system... | reverse complement strand
GCCATTTTAAGTTTGCCTTCTGGCTGGTCACAGACGCGGCATGGCTTAAACGTTTGTTATTTCACCGCGCGTTTGGTATAATGACAGTAAAGATCGGGCCACGCGAATGAAAAAACTTGACCGGCCCGGGGGGTTATCTTCAAGATAAAGAAACAGAAAATTTGAGCGACGAAGAGCTTATGAAGCTGGTGTTGAAGCCATTGGCCGATCCGGTCATTGCCGCCATCTTCACCAATGAGGACGCCGCTGGCCTAGCGGCGCAAAGCCTGGTGAACTCCGTGCTGATGATAGACGGCGATTCCCCTATGGGCAAGATAATCAGGCTTACCACGCAAAAGACCGTGTCCAACATCTTTAGCCGCGGATATCGCTTGGATATAGAGGGTCTCACCGAGAACGAGCTGACTGATACGGAGGTTCAGCTGACGCCTCTCAATATGGTGAACAGAAGCTTTTTACAGGCGGGGCAGCTGGCGGGCGCCAATGCCAAGCGCGGCGACACAATGCCGGAATTGCTGAGGAAAATGCCGCGTATCCTGATGATTAACCTGAATTGGTTTGATGACCGCCCAAAACATCCGGATTTCACGCAGCCGGTCGATCTGATGTACAGAAAACCAGATCCCGTGACAAAGGCATATTCTGTCGCAAGCGACAGGGTGCATATTTACAATGTTTCCATAACGAAATTCATGGATAAATATTTAGAAGAGCTTAAAAGCAAGCCATATGATCCCCTTAAGCCCAGGTTGTATTATTGGCTTTTTGCATTGTCGGAATCGCAATTTAAGGGCATTTCACTGACGGAGGTGATCCAGACGAGTGCCGCGTTGCAAGAGTTTGTAAAAAATGACAAAGGTTTTGAGCAGTACAACACAAGGTATGTGGAAGTGAGCAGCGATTTGGAAGTGCGCCGGCGGTTTGCCGAATGGTCTACCGAAATGGATAAATTGGAAATAGTAAAAGAACTCGGAAAACAAGAAAAGGCAGTAGAGGACGCAAAACGGATGTTATTGAAAGGATTTTCGCCGGAGATAGCCGCCGATTGCGTGGATTTGCCACTTACTCAGGTACAAGAACTTTTACAGCAAATTGATACTGATAAACAAGCGAACCCTGATGAACGCAACATTGCAGGAAGTGAGCGGTGATTTGGCAGCGCGCCGGCGGTTTGCCGAAATGAATAAATTAGCTTTGAGGTAAAAAACCTTCCGGCTAAAACCCGGAAGGTTTAACGCGGCTAGGGTTGCCCCGCCGCGTTTTGTTTTGCGGTACTTCAGAGATCAGGCCGGCTTTGCGTGTTCACCGCCCGCTTTGCCCTCTCCAGCGACGATTTGCTGATCCTAGTCATTGCCGAAACTTCCTTGTATGTATGCTTGTCAAGCAGTTCCACGGCATGGCGGATCTGCTCGGGCGTATTCTTCCTCGGCCGCCCTTCCTTGAAGCCCGCCTTGGTCTTTGCGATAGCCTTCCCTTCCTGCGTCCTCTCGACAATCATGTCCCGTTCAAATTCGGCGAAACTAAGGAAAATGTTCCTTATCAGCTTGCTGGCCGGGGTGTTGTCCATCACGCCTATGTTTAAAATATTGACCGCGATGCCCCGGTTCAGCAAATCGGTGATCAGCCGGCTGCCCTCGGTCATCGAGCGCGCGACGCGATCCAGCTTGGTTACGATCAGCGTGTCGCCGCCCCGCAATTTCTCCATCAATATTTTAAACCGCGGCCTGTCCAGCTTCGTCCCGGTGAAACTGTCGGCGTATATCTCCGCAGCGCCGGCGTCCCTTAATAATTTCTCCTGCCGATCCAGCGAATTCCCGTCCCGCGCCTGCCCTGCCGTACTCACCCGAGCATATCCGTAAACCACAAAACCGCCTCATTTTGACCATAAGTTTTGACGATCCAATAACGGCTATTTTACATCCAAAATTTACCGCCGTCAATACTTTTGAGTTTTGGGTACGCATTATTTATGGGCCGCAAACGGCATGACCCCGTTAAAAATAAGCCGGATTTCCTTAGCGTACGGAATTTCCGACTTATTTGATTAGATATTTGCTTAGCGTTCGTTTTCCGACCGAAATAATCATAACCCGCTCGAACCACAATGACCAGATAAACCCCGAACCTGTAAAATAGGCGCCTGCATGAACAGAAGTGCTTTTTCCATTTGACATGATTATCCCCTTCTCGTATGATTATGATAATAGGTCGAAAGGAGCATGTCCATGTACAAAACAATCGAAGAAATAGATCGGGAGTATAACGGCCAATGGGTCTATATGATTAACCTTAAAACAGATGATAACGGCAGTGTTCTGGGCGGTGAGGTAGCAGCTCACAGTGAATGCCGAGATAAAGTTGTCCAGGCAATGCTTAATGATCCTGACGGCGGCATTTACATTAGGTATGCTGGGGAAATACCAGAGGGGGTAAGCATACTGTTATGAAAACAGCGTTGCCGTTAACTTCATTTCGTGGTTTAATGATGATTGACATTAACGTTTGGAATAAGAAAAAAAGCAGATTCGATAATATGTTTATTACACTTGATACTGGCGCGAGTGTTACAACAGTGTCAAACGATATGCTTGAGCGTATAGGATATGACACATCGTCAGGTAGCCAAAAAAGAATAATTACGGCTTCTGGCGTCACGTATGTTAAATCTATTTTTATTGATAAAATTAAGATTGGTCAATTTGAAATCAATAATATAGAGGTTAACGCACTTACGTTTCCGTCAGAGAGCTTTTCGTTTGGAGTGCTGGGCCTGAATGTTCTAACGAAGTTCGATATAAATTTATTATTCAGTAAAAAATTAGTTGAATTCTATAAATATTAATCAGGCTAAATGCCAGCGCGGGCATTGGCTTGGATTTCTCACCGGCGACGCTTTAATGGAGATTAATACCGATAGAGGCGGTGGCTTCATAGATTAACTGGTAAAGGAGAGTGATCGCGCATTCCCCGCACCGCCTATAGAGGCGGGCGTCTCCTGCGCGAAAACCTGATGAATACAGCGCCGCTATTTTTGCGGAAAATAAAAATGACGCCTTGTACAACGGCGTCATTTTTGTTTCCATATTACCCGGCATAGATCCGCCGCGTATTGAACAAGTGATATGTTTTTTAATTAGGCGTAAAATTCGACATATTTGGTACTACTAAATGATCTAATATAGCCTGGAGCAATTTGGGGATCCGGGTTATATTCAGTGCCGGTAAGGGTTACAGCGCATGTCCTCATCTGATCCAGATAACTGTATGAATAAGAAGACATCGAATAGTTCCAGCCCAACAGATAGTTTGCAGTGCTTATTGAGCAAGTAACTTTATCAACCTGCGAAAATTTATGGACATTGCTGGAATCAATATTGATAATACCTTGAAGAGTGACATTGATCCATGCCGTTTGCCATGTTGGTTGTGTACTTACATAACTTTGCAAACCCCTTTGCAAACCCGCAACGTCAGCCTGTACTTCCCCTTTATTGCTGTTTGCGTCAGCCGCGATCCATTGAATCGAATTATATGACATTCCTGTCCTATCTTCATATAGCCTTATAGCCGCCGCATTATCTTCAGCAATCTTTTTCGCTTCGCTCTCTAAGTGACTTTCTAATTCTTCCGCAGTTAATGTAATCACAACTTTTTGGCCATCAGGTGCTATTAAATTAATGTCTGTCCCGTATTTCTCGTTAACCCGGTTTAAGATTTCCTGAACTGAATAATCATTGTTACCGGCGTTGCGAGCAGCGTCGTTGGTGTCAGCTAAAGCCGTTACACTTAGAATGCTCACGGTTAATACACTTACCAAACAGAATGATAAAAATCTTTTCATAATTATGCCTCTCTCTTATTAATATTTTTTTTGGATACTGAACATTTACTTGTTCACGTTTAAGGTATTCCCGGGTGTTGCTTAAACGTGAATTTTGTTGCTCTGTCTATATAACGTTTCAACTAGCAAAATCTATCCCAATTTTCGATCTAAATTTTCACTGATTGTCTTTTATAAGACAGTTTGCTGCCTTTACTTATATAACGTTTTAAACTGAAAAATCTAACGCACGATTTCTAAATATTTTAAAATTTTATTTTAATGATCGGGCAACCACAAAAAGCTGTTCTACTGAAAGCTGACCACCGACATAGTACCTATATTTGTCTATATCCCATACGATATAGTTCAATTTTTCGGTAGGTTCTGATTTAAAGACATGGTAAATAACATCTTCGATGTCTTTTTGCGTATATTCCATATCTACAATATTGATTTCAAGCGAGCTATTCACTGGAACAGCTCTTAACAGTAAAACGGCCCCTGTTTTATCTGTATAAGTAATTGCGATCAAATTTTCTGTTTTCAGCCTCGCACTCTCGGTGTAGCCTTCGGGAATATATTGCGGTTCTATCGCTGCAATTTCATTATTTGCTCCGTTCGTGAAAAAACGGACAACATCATCTGTCCAATCAATGATCGTGCTGAAAACATCCGCTCTTACATCAGCTGCAGTGAACATTAAGGTTCCGAATAATGCAGTAAATGCGACGACAACAACCCCTGCGGCCTGCCTTGACCATTTCCTGGCGGTTTTTAGCCGTTCTTGACGATCAGCTTTCGCAAACAGCTTTCTCATGCGAGCTTTATGTAGCTCCGATATCGTGAATGTATCTTCCAATTCTTCTTCTGTGGGGAGCTTACTCAGTTCAAGCTCAAAATTGTCTTTTACTGCCTGGCTGAACATAATTTCAAATAGACTGTCGTTAGGCTCTTTTTCATGCAAAATTCAACGCCTCGTTTCCCATCTTGGTTCTGACCTTTGCCCGTGCACGGGCTATGCGGCTGTTCACTTGTGTCGTTGTGAAACCGAGTACATCGGCTATTTCATTCATAGACATTTGCAAGTCGTATTTCATCACTAGAATTTGGCGGCTTGTGTCATCTAGCTCGGCTATGTGGCCTTTTAGCCTTTTGTATGTGTCCTGCTGAATTACATACTCGTCAACCGGTATTGTATCAGCCGACATAAACTCGCCCATATCCTCTATGGGTGTGCTTGAATAACGTTTGTCTTTCCGCAAAATGTCGATGCATTTACGCTTCACTACTATAACGCTCCACTTAAGAAAATCTTTCTCCGTCATTGATGATAATTTGTCTCTATGATTTATAGCTGAAATGAAAGTGTTATGTACGGCATCTTCAGCCATTGCCTGATTATGTGTAAAACTAAGGGCGGTTGAAATTAACCGCCTTTTGAATTTTTCATAAAAAAATGATAATTTTTGCCGTTCTTCGGGTGTGCTAAGAACCGCTAAATAAAACAATAACAAATTTACCACCTTTTTCTTCAGTGTATAATAGTGAACATATACTTTTACTCCTGTTCTTTAAACTGCGTGGCGTGGGATACTATGTAGAATCAAGACGCCGCCTTTATGTCCCATCATCCCAATCGATATATTAATAAAAATATTTCTAAATCATCGATAGATTTTCTCAGATGAAACGTTATATAGACAGTGATGTAAAACATGGTTTAGATATAATACCCGGGGGTCTAAATATGAGAATGCATCATTAAAAATTTTAAAATTTGAGGAGAGTCGAGGTTATTGAGAAAATTAACCAGCTTGGTCGCATTAAGTTTATCTGTCCTGTTTTTATTAAGCCCTATTACTGTATTGGCTTCCGATAAAGACGATTTATTATCGGCAATAGAGCCTTATCAGCAAATAGTTGCGCAAGTTAACGCCGAATATGACGCGTCAATTTCGCTTGATCTGAGTGACTTAAATTCTGCATATTTATACCTTACAAGTATGACATTGACAGAATTTAAAAACAAATTGATTGAAAACTATCAAGCCCCTGATGAATTGAACGTTATATCCCAAACTACAACTAACATGACAGATCCGCGTTTACGCAGCGTAACTGAAGATATTACTCAAACATTTTATATTGACTATGGCGCTGTATGGCTCAGATCATATGTATTCAGCGGCTCTGGTATTGCTGGTTCTTTCACATATCAATCCGTTATTGATACCGGATACGTAGTAATGCCCGGAAAATACTTTCGTTCAGATTCCTCTTCATATTCAATAAGTTCTGATAAAAAATCAGTAACCGTGAAGTATACTGGCGTTTGGGTTGAAGGAATTATTGAATATACTGCTGTTAAATATTATACTGTGACATATTACGCCAATTAAGCAATGAAAATGTATTATTCCTACATAACGTACACTGGCTATCCCCTTCACTTGGTAAAGGTAAGGGGATAGCCATTTTAACCCTAAACTGCAGAGATCCCCCCGCCTCTACAGGCGGAGGGATGAATCGACAGGGTTTTGACTTTGATCGCTAAATGCAATTGTATTGCCATCCTCGCGTGTGTTTGATAAACGTCAATTCTTTTGACGGCAACTGCTTATATGACTTTCCCGGTTTTGTAATATACACGCCATTAAGATCCTTGACGTATATGCCGCCTGTAGTAAATCCGGCAATAAAACCTTTTGATCCATTGCATCCAACCAGGTCGTTCAGATAAAGACCTGATTGACGCTTTGTATTCTTAGGATTTCGTTTAGCTGTAGTGTTTGGGGCTTTTCTACCCTTGCGCGGCGTGGCTTCGTGCAGGCTGCGTTTTTTGATTCTGGCTTGGCGCGCGAGGAATGGCCCCTGGATGTTGTTTTTGATTGCCTTGATTCCTGTTATGGCAATCGCGTCGTTATAGTGCGTCTTTTCCAAACCCAAATCACAACGGTCTTGGAATGTGACATTGCCATACGTAAATTTAGCCGCTGGGTATCTGTCAAACATTTTGCGCCTGACAATATTCATGAATGCCGATTCCTTGTAAGTCTTGGGCTTCTTTTTTTGAAGTTCGGATTCATCGTCTTTCGCGTGAATGTCTTTGTGGCATCGTTCATGCAGCAAGGCCCAATGTTCCGGCCTATCTTTGTGCCTTCCCCAGACATGGTGCAGCCGCCAGCCGTTGCCTTTCTCATATGGTTTGCCGCAATACTGGCACCTGCCTTGTTCCCTTGCGATAAGGTACGCAATGCGGTTCCTGTACTCATACATTTCGCCTTGTTGGTAGCCGGCGCCATGTATATCAGGGTTTTCTATCTTCTGGATATCGAACTTGCCAACCTCGACAACCAGTTTGGGGGTTGGCAGCAGCGACAGAAACTTGTCTATCCAGCGCATTGTGTTATCAACACGGCTTTGTACGCTTGGCGGCAGCCAGCCGGCCTTTCGTGTCCTGTTTTGGAATCTTGGCTGGCGGTACCTTGTTTTGCGGTTTCTACGGCTGCGGCGGTATATTTTTCGTGCTTCCAATAATTGCTTGACGTCATCACGCAATTCTATCGTGCCTTTGATTAGAACTTTGTTATTGGACGTTGCGGCAACGCCAATATATTTTGCGCCCGTGTCGACGCCGACAGCTATTTCTTGCTTATAGCCGCTGGAACCGTACAGCAACTGGATTGCAAATGGTTCGTATGTATGGATTTTTGCTTTACCTTGTTTGAGCAATAGCCGCGCTTTGCGCTGTGAACATGGCATCAGCGGCTCGCCGTGTTTGTTAATAACGAAAACTAACGTGTAGTTTTCCTCCTTTCGGATTAGCTTCCCTTCGACAATGTTACTAAGGCTTTAGAAGCGGTTCACTGCCCATTACCCTGACGGACTGTTTAGAGAGCCGCGAAAGAGCCGCAAACTAGGGAATCATTCGCGGGTTTCTGTATCCAAAGTAACGTAGTTCGGCTTGCGCCTCACTGAGTCTAGTCAATCAGGCTTTTCAAGCCCCCGCTTCTATAAGCGGTGGGTGATTGACTAACAATATTGATAGGAATACTATAGCTCACTATTTTACCGTTTATGGAGTCAGAATTTTCTGTAAACTTCGGATCGTATTTATACATAAGGATACCAACAATTTCATTACTGGAGTTCAACAACGCACCGCCGGCGCTTCCTGCAGGAACATCTATATCTGTTTCGATAACATTCATTGACCTGCCATCAAATTCAATTTGCTTATTAATCTCATTAATAAATCCGTGTTTTGCTATCACCTGATGATCTTCGGATATGATTGCTTCAGGCATATTATCTGGTTTTGATAAATAGGCGGTACTGTTCACTGCCAGCACATTATCACCAATCTGAACTTTTGACGAATCACCAAATGCGGCGATTTCATATTTGAAATGAATTGCGCTCAAATCAGCCTTGGTTATATATAATACAGCTAACCAGGATTCAGGGTCATATTTAGCTATATATGCGGGTATTTCAGTATTGCCATTAGGATTAACCAATATTTCATCATTATCAGGCGGAATTGTTGTAACAATATAAACATTCACCTTATCCTCAGAAAAAATGATGCCTGAATTGTACCCGGTTGATGAAAATTGAGGCGTATTATAAACCGTCTTTATCCCAACAATAGATAGCGCGGCTTTATTAGCGATATTTTGATATTGGTTTAATCCAAGCACAATTCCTGCCGTTCCTGAATTTTTGTTGTTAACAAAACCTACGCTCAATACCGCAGCCAGCACAATAACCGTAAAAAGTAAAATTCGAGAACGGTTCTTGATTTTCAATATATTTTTTATTCTTTCTTTAATGCCGCCCTCACCGAAAGCGAGCGGGTTTCCGCCAATTACCCTCTTTTCACCGGCTAGGGACAACAGAGACAGTGAATAATCCCGTTTTATTGCTCCGCCCATTTCTTTTAGCGCCCGTTCGTCGCACGACATTTCCATATCGGCGCTCATGAGTATAAATGCAGCCCACGCGAATGGGTTAAACCAATGCAGACAAAGAATGAAATAGGCGATAAATTTAATAATATAGTCGTACCGTTTAATATGTATCCCCTCGTGCAGAACTACATAATTTCGTTCCTGCACAGATAATTCTAACGGGATATATATTTTAGGTTTGATAACGCCTAATAAAAACGGTGATTGGATATTGTCAGCTTTGTATACATTATCCTCACCGGTAGTTATATTGCGCATTTTGTATTTAAGCAAAAAATAAGATGTAATACCATAAGCCAGCATAATAATAAGACCAGCCAACCAAATGTAAGCACCGATAAATGTCCACACCTGCAACGGATTTACGCTGTATTGAGGCGTAGCTGACGGTAAAAGGCTGCTTATCGTATTGTCAATGACAGTTATTCCGCTGTCAATTCTCGGAACGGCCTGCGTCGCAATATCTTGCGGAATAGGCGCGGCCTTGAATGGAATTAAGCTTACTGCCCAGCCCATCGAAAGCGGGTACACAAACCGGAAACCGGGTACTATCCATAGACAGTATGATATATTTTTAGGCAGTCTTTTTAACGGAAGCCGCACAAGCATAATCACGGCTACAATAAACGCTCCTGTTAGGCTCATGTTCAGTATGGTGATAAAAATTTTATCCATCCTTGCTAAACCTCCCACATTGGTTGCGAAAGAAGCTTGACATTCTGCCTGGACAGCTTAGCTTGTGCTTTCATCAATCAAACGCCGAAGTTCGTTAACTTGTTCCTGCGTCAGCTTTTTACCTCCAGTAAAAGCAGTAATAAACTTCGGAAGCGAACCGCCGAATGTTTCTTCGACATAACTCCGGCTCTGTAAAGATATCAGCTGTTCTTTTGTATATAGCATAGTTACGCACGAGTTTTGATTTTGTGCAACGCCCTTTTTAATTAGTGTGTTCAGGTTGAAAAAAGTCGTAGATTTTTTCCAGCCTATTTCCCTCTCAGCCAATTTGATCATTTCCATTGAAGCGATTGGCGCGTTATTCCACAGCAGTGTCGCGAGTTTTTCCTCCGCCTTTGTTAATCTAGAATTTACACCCATTATATCATCTCCAGGTTTGAATAGTTCAGACTACTTTAAGTTTAAATCAATCAGACCTATTTGTCAAGTACGATATTCAATGAGACCCAAAATTCATACTCTCTCTAAAACCGCGTTTACAGACACGTAGACGCGGTTTTGGCTCGTCCATGTGGGGTAAGGCATCTGAAGTATTTTAAAGCTAAATTTGAGCCGTTTACGCATTGACCATTGCCTCCAACACGGGGGAAACGCTCATCATCGACGGTAAAAAACTCAAGGCAATCAATCAGCAATACAACAAGCATAACTCGGCGCTTCAATCGCTGAAGGACAAGAACGGCGTACTGGGGCAAACCAAACTTCAAAAACGAATTACACGCAAGCGGAATAACCGCGTAAATGATTACATAGCAAAAGCATGCCGCCGCGCCATAGGCTTCTGTATTGACAACGGCGTTGGGACACTGGTTTTTGGCTACAATAAAGGCTGGCAGAATGAAAGCGGCATGGGTAAAGTGAAAAACCAGCAGTTTGTCAACATACCGTTTGCCATGATCAAAGAGAAGCTGTCATACCTTTGCGAGCTGTATGGCATTACCTTTGTTGTTCAGGAAGAAAGCTACACGTCGCAAGCGAGCTTTTTTGACCGCGACTTCATTCCTGTCTATGGGGAAACCGGCGCCGGTGACGTGAAGTTTTCCGGCTGGCGCGTCAAGCGCGGAATGTATCGCGCCGCAAACGGATACAAGTTCAACGCCGATGTGAACGGGGCGCTGAATATTATGCGTAAAAGTAAAGTTGTAGGTCTTACGATCTTATACTGTAGGGGCGAAGTGGACACGCCCAAGAGGGTTGGCGTTGCGTAAGCGCATTTATGCGCGGCTGCGCGGCTTTAGCCGCTCCATGAAGCTACCACCTTTAGGCGGTAGAGGTTCACTCTGAAAAGATAGATATAGGTATTTTGTTTTCATTTAGAACTCTGATTATGCTGTTTATTATAATGTCATTAAGTTTTTGGTTACTCTTTACACTAAATAATTCTTTAAAATCATCAATATTTATATTCGTATTTTTTAAGTTAACATTTATGTTTTTTGAAGGATCAGCATATATAAAATTACCATCAACATAGACAGAAGATAAATTTAGATAGTTAAACATATTCAAAACGACTTCGTCAGAAATTGACAGTAATTCAGTATAATTGCATGGTATTGAATTGATCAATATTACCGCATTGTCGACATATTGATTACTTGCGGATAGTAGTATTCTTTTATTTCTGTACAACAACATTAGATTATAGTGATCGGTAATTGTATTAGTTAAAGTATTGGGTAGTGTATTAACATCTGTGCTATTAACATTGTCATTTTCGCTTTTTGTTATACTAATATTCCTTTCTGAAATCTCTGGGCTGATTGTATTTGATTCACTAGCCTCAACTCTTTGGTAATGGATTCTAATGAATAAACACAAGGAAATTAGTACTGCGGTTAATAATATAAAAATAATCGTTATATTTTTACTAATGACCATATAGAGCCTCACAGTATTTCAATATTTTATTTCAATTATGTAGCTTTGAGTAAAATGAATCAGTCGTGGCAGCAATTCATTGTTAATTTTTCTGCTTTTATTTTATATAAAACACGGCTGATTCATTGTGTGCTGACTTACAGTAATATATTATTCAATTTCGAGTGCTGAATTAATTAGGGGCAACAACATAGTTAGCAGTTATTAAAGCGCCGGTTGGACTGCTAAATTTAACATAATAAGATTTGCTTGTCGATAAGCCTCCAACAGCTAAAACATAACCCGAATTGGCGGGTAAATTAGCGGTATAAGCGTTATAGTTTGCCAAGGCTGTGTTGGTACTGGAATCGTAAACAGTGAATGCAACTGTTTGCGCTTGTAATGGTGTAACTGAAATATAAAAGTAGTTAGAAGATGGTTGATATTTGTAATTTGAATAGACAAAATTTGTAATGCCGTAATAACCGTTGCCGTCTATAGTGACAGCTAAATTCATGGTGGCAGTTGGAATGCCTGTGCCGAACGGCATAATATTAATACCGTCTCCATTGCTTTGCGGCGCTCTGTAAAGGTTTTGATACGCCGGATCTTCTTGAGTAATCATCGTTATTGTTACGGAATCGGCAGCAAAAACTGAAGCTGTATTCGATAGCAGTAAAACAGCAACGACAAGTGATACAATGAATTTATTTATTTTCATTATAAACCTCCAAGATATATTTTGTTCTGTTATAAAACCTTGTATTTTGTTTTAACTTAATTTGATACACTCTACACCCGGCCGGGGTACATAGCTTAAACATAGACTTTTACGTCTCTATCTATATAACGTTTCATCTGATAAAATCTATCGTAATATTTATGAATCAATGCCATTAACTTAAGGATTTTTCAGACATATCCGGCAGCGTGAACCCCACTCGAAATAGCTTGAATCTAAGATTTAGCCATTGTCGAAATCACCATGTTTTTGCTTAAGTTAATGACATTGTATTTATAATAGATATTTATCATTTCGTTTATAAGACAGTTTTAAGCTACTACTAATTTAACGTTTGAAACTGATATATCTATCTCAAATAGCAAAATTAATTTAACACCTATTGTGTTATCTTGGCTTTTTCTGATACCAAGCGAAATTCTTTATAAATAAATAAATTTAAAGCCACAATAACCAAACCACCACCCGGCATCGAGCCGCCGCAAATATAAACACGGGCATAAACACGCCCGTGTTATTTTTTTACGAAAAACATAGGCATAAAGCGATTAACGGCAAGATGGCGGCACGAACAAACGTAAGATTTATGGTTGCCATTTTTAACAGAAATTTCTTTTTATTGACATAATATAAGTTCATGTTTTAATAATAGACAAAAAAGGCTAAAAGTGATATAACATAAAAAATAAGTAATACATACCAAATATGGTAAAAATATATGAAAAAACTGGGAGGAAAATATGAGCGTAGTCGGCGACGAATCCGCGCAGGTAGTCATGCAGGCGGCCACTAAAGGGGTTGAAATAAGCGCGGACATTTTAAAGGAATTATTAAAGTGGCTTATCGGCCTGCGCGGCAGGCATATTGAAAACACGCTTAAAAGCCAGCAGATAAAAATGACAAAGAATTATAACGCTGTGATGGAAGCGCAAATGGCGATCCAGGAGGGCCGCGGCCTTATAAGCGCGCAAAAGCTGTATAGGAGCGGGGAGCCGATGGTCGCCGGCACCATTGCTTTAGACAAACAGCAGCAGATAGAATTCGCCAAGCTCGCAAAAACTTACGGCCTTACATATTCCCTGATCAAAAACGATTACGATCCGACCGGGAAAAAATTATTGGTTTTCGCGAAAAAGGATCTCCAGAAGGTAAAGGACATTACGGATCGGATGACCGAAAACGCCCAGATAAGGGAGATCAATAAGCGTATCGATGAACTGAAGGAAAAAGGCGTCGAGAACTTTACGGCGCAGGATTATAAGGATCTCGCCAACCTTGAGGATTTACGGGACAGCAAGATCGCCGCGCCTATAAACGCGCTGAACAAAGCCGGCGACGAGGATATATTCGCAAAGGTCAGCGGCGATTTGAAATCTGACGGGACGATAACTTTCGAGCGCGCTCTGAACCATCTTACCGAACGGGATTATTCCAGCAAGGAGCCTTATTATTTGGCTGAACGGACCAACCCAACAAAATACATAGAACTGATGTCAACACGGGATGTGTTCAATAAAGAGGCGTATACAAAAACATATTATAACGTCTTTAACCGTAACGAGAAATTAGGCGAGTGGAACGACGGGCGGTTTACCGGCAGATCCCGCGATTATTGGTTTGGGTTAAAAGAAAAAATGAAAGCGGCCGGGGGCTTTACGGACGACGTTGTGATCTTCAAAAGCAAGGCTGAATTTGACCAATATGTCCAATACTACCGCGACAGCCTTATGCGTTCCCTTAACCAGAATTTGAGCGTCGCGTTGACCGAGCATAGGGTGGCCTTTGATGTAACTACAGGGCAGCTAACCGATATTCAGACCGGAATGCCCGTTATAGAATTATTAAGCAAAGTAAACACCCTGGACGACAGCGAACGGCTGCGGCTTTATGAGGCTTTGGTTATCGCCGAACAGGTTAAGATCAACAGAAACCTTGAATTGCTGCAGAACGAGGCCGCCAGGATTAACTATATGATGCGCACCGCTCCCGAAGGCACGCCGGCGCATTCGGAATTGCTGAAACAAATGGAACAGGTAGATCAGGCGGAAAAGAATTATCAGAAATTGGCGGAGCAAAAGGCTGTGCTGCGCGGTCAGCTGAGCGGCGTGGACGCCATGCAAAGGCTTCGTGAAAGCGAGAAAGTGCC
>Ga0209629_10001673_pt1 | contig 14280 bp, 17 predicted proteins | sample TergutCu122P5_FD_187286 | JGI IMG/M metagenome (GOLD analysis project Ga0209629, IMG submission 187286) | Cubitermes ugandensis P5 segment gut microbial communities from Kakamega Forest, Kenya - Cu122 P5 (SPAdes) (version 2) | ecosystem: Host-associated > Arthropoda: Insects > Digestive system... | reverse complement strand
AGAGGTTTGAATGTGCTGATTCAGATACCGCAGGATAAACGCCATTTTCTCAGCAAAAGCAGGAATGTCTTTCGACAGTCCTAAAATCCAGCACTTGCCTAATATGTTCTCCATGCGGTAATCATGCCTGCCGTGGATTTCGCCGATGTTATCGTCCTGCGAACGCTCCGCAAGGCGAGTAAACCAAGCCGACGCCTCGGCATTTTGAAGCAGGAGACCGGCGGTTTCGGGGGATTGATCGAGATTATGTCGAATTGGCGCGCCAGCGTTTTGAAGCAGCCATTGCCGGTTCATCGGATTTCCGCCGCCTTTCCGTCGCAAGCCGGTCCGTTCGTCATAATTCGCTCCATCTCAGAAGCAATCACCCTCACCGCCGCCATCCTCGCCAGCTGATGCGGCAGCGTCATGGCCGACAGGCTCCACCTGTAGTCCGCCCGCTCCAGCACGTTTTGCCCCAGGCCCAGGCTTCCGCCGATTACAAAGGCGATATCCCCGGAATGCCTGCGGAGCAAGGAACGAATCTCCGCTTTTGAGTATTTTTCGCCGTTCATGTCCAGCGCCACGACCGTCGCCGCGGCGCCGATCCGTTTCAGAATGGCCTTGCCCTCTTTTTCTTTGATCTGGCGCTTCTGCGCCTCCGAAAGACGTTCCGGCGCGCTTTCGTCCGGGACTTCGACGATCCGGAGCGGGCCGTTTTTAATGGAGCCGCTCCTTGCGCCGCCGATTGCGGAGCTATTGGCGTACTGGCTCCGATAATACTCCGTTCCCTCGGTGAAAAACCGCTCTTTCAGCCGCCCCACGCATATGATCACAATCACGGCAGGACCGCCGCCTCGCTCAGCCCGTCTCTGTCGGCGATCAAAAGGCTCGCGCCGTTCGCGAAGCCGCCCGCCGCGCTTAAAATCCCGCTCACGGTGTCCAGGGCTATCAGCGGGCGGTTGTTCTCCTTGCTCAAATGCCCCAGGTATATGTATTTCAGCTTGTCCGAAAAGGATTCGGCCAGAAGGCGGCCGGCGGACGCGTTGGACAGGTGCCCTCTTTCGCCCAGGATGCGTTCCTTTAATTTCTTGGGATAGCGGCCGTTGACGAGCATCTCCACGTCGTGGTTGCTTTCGAGAAGAACCACGGACGCCCCGGATATGTTCCGGCGGACTTCGTCGGTAACGGAGCCGATGTCCGTGCCGACGAAAATCTTGTGCCCCCCGGCGTAAAAGCAGTAACCGACGGGTTCGGACGAGTCGTGGGGGATGTTGAACGGCTCGACCTCGACGCAGCCAACGGACAGCCGTTCCCCGGGCTCCAGCGTCCGGGCCCGTTCGCGGGAGAGACGGCCCAAAGTGTCGTGCCGCTCGAAATAGCGCCAGGTCTTGGACGTGGCGTAGATCGTGAACCCGTACCGCCTGGCCAGTATGCCCAGGCCGGAGACGTGGTCGACGTGCTCGTGGGTGACAAAGACCGCCGAAACCCTGGCGCAGTCCACGCCGAGCTCGCGGAGGCCGTCCTCCACGCGCCTGCCGCTTATCCCGGCGTCGATCAGGATATGCGTATCCCCCGCGCCGACGTAGGCGCAGTTCCCGCCGGAACCGCTGGCGATGGGGCAGAAAGTCACGGGCATTGGGTGGATTCTCCTCATGAAAATGACATAACCGCGCATAAATCCGAATCGGCATTAATCCGATTCAGTATAAACGCTTTTCATACACGGCGCAACTGGAAAAAAGCCGCCGCGAAAATTCGCGGCGGCTTATATCGGATGCAGAAAGCATTTACCGGCAACATGAGGAGGTTAATGTTTTCGCCCTCCGGTATAATCGGTGCGGGATGGAACCCGCAGCTACAAAGCCACATTCCTCGTAGGGTAGGGGTTCCATCCCCGACCGAACAACCCGTAGGCTTATCCTTAACCTGTTGACATTGCCTTTTACTCTACAGCCCGCTCTCCGCATCAACCGCTTTGTCAAGTTCCTTTTCGGCGTCCTTTTTGTCCTTTTTGCCGAAGATGGAGCCCAGGTTGAACTTCGACAGTATCCCCGGCACCATGTCGATCAGCTTGTTCACGCTCTCCTGGTTCTTCACGTTGACCATCTGAACGGTCCCGTTCATCACCACGACCACGGCGCTCGGCGTGATCTTGCCGCCCAGCGCGCCGCCGCCGAACTCCTTGCCGCTCTTGCCCTTCTCGTCTGTCCCGGCCGTGCTGGTCACGCCCGCGCCCACGCCAAACGTCACCTCCACCAGAGGAATCAAAATGACGCCGCCGATTTCCACCGGCTCGCCCACGACGGTTTTGGAGGTGACAAACCTCTCCATCTGGTTGAACAGCCCCTCCAGGCTCGCGCTCAATCCTTCGCCCATAACTTTACCATCCCTTTCGAGTGATTACTTCCGTTTCAATATGGCCGGCCTGACGACCGCCCATACGGGCCTTGCAAAAATAAACGCCGCCGCCGGCCAGACGAACGAAATGAAGTACAGCCGGCCCCTGGCGTTGATTTTGTATATAAGGACCTGCCTTTCAAAATCCCCTCTGAGATTTATTATGCCGCATAATCCGAAAATTCCGCACAGCGCGCCAGCCAATCCGAGGACATACCCCGTATGGCTCGGGTCGTCGAAGCCGATAACGCCGTTCGCCGAGAATTTCTGCTTTTTCAGCGGCCGGGCAAGCCTTTTCAGAAGTTTTCCCGCAAGCGCGAACAGACGTTTTTTATCGGGAATATTCAGGATCTGCCTGATTTTACCGTCCGCGCCCGCGAATTTTTCCCGCTTTCTCCGTTCTTTGACGTCTTTGGCGTTTTCAATTTTTTTTGACCGTTTGTTTGCTTTTTTTTCACCGGCAGCGGATTCGTCCTTTTTTGAACCGGCCCCGCTTGCCGTTTCAGAACCGGCCCCGCTTGCCGTTTCATTTCCCGCCTCCGGCGCGCCCGCGCGATTTTTCCCCGCGCCGCGCCTTTTCAACGGTATCCCCAGCACCTTGACAACGGCCGAATTTCCCCCGGCGCTTCCGCGCGTTTGGTATAGAAACCGGAGCGCCCCGAACATCCAGCCGGCGTCTAGCTTTACCGAAAAGGAGCCGTTGCTCTCCGCGCGAAGCCTGTAGGACACCGGCACGAACAGCACCGCCGCCGCGGCGGCAACAGCGAGCGCTAAAAGCCCGAGGATCAGAAAGAGGATCACTTTCAGGATCAGGAAAAGGACTGCCAAGGTTACCCCTCCAATTCGCGGCTCGCCGTGACCGGTTTCCGCGGGCCGATTATCATCCGGACGATCGCCGACGCGAGCATCACCAGCAGGCAGAACGAGGCAAAAAGTATTCCGATTATCAAGGCGATGTCGACGAAAAAGCCTTCCGGCACGATGTTAACCAGCAAATCCGTGGACGGATCCAATATCCACAGGTTATTGTTGAAAAAAATATGGTGAAAGACTGTGAACGCGGCGTTGAAGTCCCTGGATATCAAAAAGGCTGTAAGCCCCGCCAAAACCATGAAACAGCCCAGGAATATCTGGTATACCAAGGACAGCGTCCTGACGGGCCTGCATTTCAGCGCGATCATAAGCAGCAATGTCACAAACCAGAACGCTATGGCGATGTTCCTGAGGGTGAACCCGTCCAGGAAGAGCGTCCTCACGTCGGCCATGTGTTCTTTTTCCCTGTCGTTGAAGAAATCGCGCGTCCGGCCGTTCACGACGGCGGATATCGACAGGTCGTACTCTTTGCCGCTCATATAGCGCAGCATATGGTCGGTGACCTTCATAAGGTCATCGTCAGTCATGTTGAGCTGGACGGGAATGTTGTACTTGCCGTACTCGAACTCGTAGAACGGCTTGCAGAAGGTGGGAAGCTGCACGGCCGTGAGTAAAATTATCAGCGCGAGGCAGATCGAGTTAAGTATAGCCAGGAACCACTTCATATAATGAATCCCCCGTTTGAGGTATACCGGATGCAGAAAACATTTGCCGACGACGTGACAGAGGAGGCTAATGTTTTCGCACTCCGGTATAAATTGGTTTCCAATGGTACTAACGGCGACGCATAAAAAACCGCCGCGGATTGCGACGGTATGATTTTATAGTTTTAGCATGGTTTTTGTCAAGAATGGAAATCCGGTCGATTCTGATACATTGAAGCGCTAGAACCATCCGCTTGTAGTTTTTTTAGCAATTCTCCCCTGTGTCGCTTGCACATCCACGGCAATTCCACTGTGCAGTCAAAAGGCCCTTCCGCATCAATTTCGGGGCCGTGATTCAGCAGCGCTGATATCCCCGGCTGATACCCTTCCAAATCAAAAGTCTCGTCTCTGCCGACAACGCTTCCAATCGCCTGTTCCGGAAATCCCATAAGGCCTAGGCAGGGGTAAATATACCCGTCGATCGACACGCATATCTGCATACGGCCGGAGCATGGCCTCACGGGTGTCAGAGGAGCGGGCCTTTCGTAGCGCTCCTGGGCGAAGTCCTTGGGATAAAATGTGATATCCGCCGCATTCAAAGCCGGAGAGCTTAAGAATCCGTGACGTTTCAATTCGTCAACGTGGCCTACTATGCTCATTGGCCGCCGTAAGTCGACCAGCTTCTTTATGAAGTCCTCCACAGGGGTCTGCGCAGCAAGCTCGTCCAGCCTGTCTGCGACGATCTCCAGGGAACTCAGCATCCCCTCGTCGCATAAAGCCTGTACCTGTGAGAACTCACGAAAAAAGCTGATGATGCCGATGGTAAGCAAAACGCTAAACCCCAAGCCAGCCGCGCAAGCTGCCAGTTCCTTGAACTTCTCGGGAACGGCGAGGCAGTCCGTGCCGATCATAGAAACTTGGCGGTTGTACACCATGAAGAGGCGCTCGCCTTGATCTATACCGGAAGATTTTTTGAACTGCGCGTCAAGCGTTTTTAGCCAGCCGCAAAGGCGGGTACACTCTACGCTAAAATCCCCGACGCCCTCTTTTGACGAAAGAAAAATGGCTGTTGATTTAATATAGTCCAGAAGCTTTATGTTCTCGTCCTTCATCAGACTGCTTCCTTTCCCAGGCGTTCGAGCGCCTCGAGCCTGTCTGCCGCGCTTATGAGCGCCTCACGCTTACGTCTCTCAAACGCGCGGCTGATCGCTTCCGTATATTCCGCGTTTGAAAAAATGGAGTAGCACAGGTGACATATGCCATAAAAATCCTCTCCGAGCGGATATCCGGCCTCCTCCAGCATCGGGAGAAAGACGCTTGGGCCCGAAAAGACAAGCCGACGCATAATCGGGTCGCCGTTTATCCTTGCTACTATTGTTTCCAGCGGCTCGTCGGCAACATTTCCGATTCTGTACTGCCCGCTGTGATCAAATCCCGCGCAGCACGGAGATACATCGCCCAAGGCGTTTATTGTAAGGTTGAGCATGCTGTGGCAGGAACTCTGCAAGGGAGCGCGGGAGTAGTAAAACTCATCTTTGTCAAGATTAGCCTTTGCTCTGCCGGTGGCAAACACAGGGCCGCTCGTTATCCTCGAGGCGCTTTGGGCGGCTTCCGGGCTTAAAAACGAGACTGCCTCATCCATACCATGATTTTTGGTGGTAAGCAGACGAAGGGTCGTCTCTATCTCCGCTTCTTTGCAAGCCAGCAGACAGTTGTTGATGGCTTCAGCCGGAACATACTCGCGGTGCCAATAATCCCAGGAAACTTCCATAGAAAAAAGGCCCGACTCGCGCAAATATCCGCACACTTCCCGGGCTTTTTCAGGCGACGCCGCCCAAAACGCGTTAGTGGTGGTTGTAATGATTGAAAACCCTGCCTCCTTTGCGGTTTTGAGAATTTCATACGTGTCATCCGGATACAAAAAGCACTCGCCCCCTGCAATGTGAAAGCGGGGGCCTATTGTTTCTATAATAGACGCCTCGCGGATGCAGCGTTTGATGAGTTTGGTATCCATCCGGGCCTCCCCCATGCCGTCCGACCCTTTTGGCCCGGCTTCCTGGTAGCATATAGCGCACCTGGCGTTGCAGCGCGTCGTGCATTCCACGACCAGCGACTGATAGTGAATAGGCATACTCAACAGGAGAACGACTTCGGCGGCCTCCTTGGAGCTAAAAATACCTTCCTGCATGTTTTTCTCCTTACGTGGATCCGGCCGTGCCGACGGGCAACGAAAAATTCGTGACGTCGGCACGGCCGGGAATATGTAGCCAAGTTAGAATTACATCTACCGCAGCGTTTTTGTCTTGGCTGCGGCAGCCTGGTTTGCGAGATTGGCGTTTAATGCCTGATTAGCGAGATTGGCATTAAGTGCGCTGTTTGACACCTTATTCGCTATCGCGTCCGCCGGATTTGTGAACTGCGAACCTATACCTATTCTGTCCCCTGTCGTTGTCGACGACGAGGATGATGACGAGGACGAGGACGATGATGACGATGATGACGATGAATCCGTATACTGCATTACGGCGACGACCGCCGAAACTACGGCGGCAGCCGCCGCAACGGCTGCGAAAACCAGCATAAGAGTGCCGGTTGTAACATCCGCTTTATTGCCAAGGTCGATCGGACTTGTGTTGACGATGTCCTTGTAACCCTTGTACCTCATTTTCCGCAGGTCTATGATGTTTCTCATCCCGTCCACGTCGATCTTTTGCTTGAGCGAATCACTTAAGTTGACGTCGAATAAAACAGAATTCGTTACATCCCTGACAACATCTGGAGACAGAACAACACCGCGGGCGGCTGCATAATCTACCGGATTTGCCATAAAAGCGTTTACATTAGCGTCGTTTGCCGCCACATCCTTGATGAAAGCGATTTGCACCTCCATAGGCGAGAACTGCACTTTTTGCATTAATTCAGCTTCCTTCAGCCTGGACGCTGAATTCTGCTGATCTTCGCGGTCTAACTGTGCAGCCGCTTCTCTTGTTAATTTCCGAAACTCTGGCATAATAATCCCTCGCTTTTGTGATTTTGCGTATACGTAAAAAAAAATGATATGAATAAAATACCATATCAAATAATAAAATGCAACAATATTTTACAAAATATGTTATTACTGCTACATGGTCGTAATGAGATTACGCAATATACCTCCCCACGACAAAATGTACCCTCTCGAAAACCAGTCCCGCCAGAAACCAGACGGGCGCGTAGTCGAAGCGGATCAGGCCGAAAAGGTTGAATTTGCTCCCGCTGTAGTCCCACGGGCAGACGCGCGCCTTTTTTAGCACGGCGCCCGTCGCGAACTCGATAGCGAAGAAGCACAGGACATACGCGGCGCCCCTGGCGATTAGCGGAAGCTGCCTCATCATGTCGCACACGGGCTCCACAAAAACCGCCATGCCGTAGATGAACAGCATCCATATAGACGTGCTGGCGTGGAGCTTGAAATCTCTTCGGAGCAAAGAGCCCAGGCCCGTCCAGATGATCTCCATGAACCAGCCGAGGGCGCCGTAGATTAAGAATTTGATAACCATACGTTTAGTATGGGCAGAAGAAATACATATATCCCGGGAAATAATATGACAATTAGTATACAATTAACATTCCTGCTCGCAGTAGACGCACCTGTAGACCTTGCGCTCGGCCTCCGTCAGGCGGAACTGGTGCGCGATCCCCTGCTCGACAGACGTGATGCAGCGGGGATTTTTGCACTTTATCACGTTGGTCAGAAGCGGCGGGAGGCTCATGGTCAGCTTCCGCGTCACCTTGTCGTTTTCGATGATGTTGACGGTAATGTTCGGCGCGATGTAGCCGAGCGCGTCCAGGTCGACGTCGAGCTGATCCTCGATCTTGATTATGTCCTTCTTGCCGAGCTTGCCGCTCTTGACGTTTTTAATCAGCGCCACGCTGCAGTCCAGGGCGTCCAGGCTGAGCTGCCTGTATATCCTCATCCCCATGCCGGCCGGGATATGGTCGATGACCATGCCCCTGATGATGGTGTCGACGCTCATCATTAAAATCGGCCTCCTTTTTTACAGCCCCAGCAGCTTCAATATCAGAGCCATCCTTACATACTTCCCGTATCTCACCTGGTTGAAATACTGCGCCCGAGGGTCGGAATCGACCTCGACGGAGATCTCGTTCACGCGGGGGAGCGGGTGCAAAATCGCCATGTCCGGCTTCGCGCCGGCAAGTTTTGACGGGGTCAGTATGTAGCTGTCTTTCAGGCGGACATAGTCCTCCTCGTTGAAGAACCTCTCCCTCTGGACGCGCGTCATGTACAGAATGTCCATCCGGCCGATATTGTCCTCCAGGGAGGCGGACTCTGTAAAATTTCCGCAGCCGCGGCGCGCGCCCTCCTCTAAAAGATAGCCGGGGACGCGCAGCTCGTCGGGCGAGATAAAGACGTATCTGTTGTCCGGGAAAAGGCAAAGCGCTTTCAAAAGGGAATGGACGGTACGGCCGAATTTCAGGTCCCCGCAGAAGCCTACGGTAAGGGAGGAAAGGGTGTTTTTCAGGGATTTGATCGTCAGGAGATCGGTGAAGGTCTGGGTCGGGTGCTGGTGCCCGCCGTCGCCCGCGTTTATGACGGGTATCCCGGCGTACTGCGCCGCGACCAAAGCCGCGCCCTCTTTCGGGTGCCTGATGGCGCAGATGTCGGCGTAGCAGGATATGACGCGCACCGTGTCCGCCACGCTCTCGCCCTTCGACGCGGAGCTGGAGTCCGCCGAGGCGAAGCCTATGACGCCCCCGCCGAGGGAGAGCATCGCGGACTCGAAACTCAGCCGCGTCCGCGTGCTTGGCTCATAAAACATCGTGGCCAGGATCCTGCCGCGGCATTTCTCCGAATATGCCCCGGGGTTGTCGATGATGTTTTTGCTGAGGGCGAGAAGGTCGTCGATCTCGTCCCGGCTCAGATCTGTCGGGTCGATAATGTGCCGCATATGCGCCTCCGTTTCCGCGTCAGTCTGATTTATGACATTGATGATTTCTAAGCCTGCGGCGCTCCCGTTTGCTTAAGGAACTGTCCAGAAATAACATGCACATTTTTTTGAAACGACGAACGCTTCTACGGCGTTTCAAAAAAATATTTGATCAGTTTATTTCTGGACGGTTCTTAAGCCTTACCTTGGCCGCCTCCAGCCTGTGGTCCTGTATCAGTTCGATACGGATATCCAACCCGTACCCTTCCACGTCCAAAGTGCTGCCGTCCTCCGGGATGCTGCCCAGCATGTCGAAGACCATGCCCGCGAAAGTCTCGTATTCGTCCAGCGGGAGAGGCGCGCCCACGGCCTCCGCGACCTCGTCCAGAGGGGCCGCGCCGCTGACGAGCCAAGTTTGCGCGTCGATCCGCTCGATCGGCGGCTTTTCGACCAAGGTCACGTCGTCCTCCAGATCGCCTACGAGCTGCTCCAGCAGGTCGTTGATGGTGACAATTCCGCTCATGCCGCCGTAATCGTCCAGGACGACGGCGAAATGGTTGTGATTTTTCCGCATGTTCCGGAGCAAAATGTCGGCGCGGGTGGTCTCCGGCACAAACTGCGGGGGCTTCACGGCGTTTTGCATGACGTTTTCCCTGCCGCGGTCTTTCAGCCTGAAATAGTCCTTCGTGTTTAGCACGCCGACGATGTTGTCCGGGCTGTCTTCGCAGACGGGATAGATCGAGAACCGGCTTTCGAGTATCGTCTTTTCCCATTCCGCGTCGCTCTCCTCCAGCCACAGCATGGAGACGTCGGTGCGGTGGGTCATTATCCGGTCGGCCTTTATATCGTTGAAGTCAAAGAGATTGTTGATAAACTCCTTTTCCTCGACGTCGATGGCGCCCTTTTCGCTGCCGGCGTCCACCATGATACGGATCTCTTCCTCGGTTATTTTTTCATCATCTGCGTTGGGGTCGATCCGGAACAGGCGCAGGATAGCGTTGGCGGAGACGGTCAGGAGCCACACGATGGGCGTGAACAACTTGGACACCACATAGACGACGCCGGACAGCGCGAGCCCGATGGCCTCCGCGTTTTTCATGGCTATCCGCTTCGGAACGAGCTCTCCCAGCACGAGCGTTATGTAGGAGAGGATCAGCGTGATTATGACGACCGAAACGGTTTTAAGCACGGAACCCGGAAGAGCCGAGCCTATGCCGACGAACCACCTCATGATCCTTGCGGAAAAACTGTCGGCGGCAAACGCGCTGCTCAAAAATCCGGCGAGGGTGATGCCTATCTGGACGGTGGCGAAAAATTTGGCGGGCTGGCTTGTCAGCGCAACGAGACGCCTGGCCTTTCTGTTCCCCTCATCGGAAAGCCGCTCCAGTTTCGCGTCGTTAATAGAGATAACGGCTATCTCCGAACATGAGAAAACCGCGTTAACCGCGATAAGCAGCAACAGCAGCAATAACCGCCATAAAAGAGGATCAGGGGCGGGGTCGGGCATTGCGATAAAACCTCCGTATTCATATTCAAAAAAACCGCCCCAATCGGCGGTTTTACGGGCTTTACCGTCCGGGCGGCTCCAAGCGGGTGATGGGAATCGGACCCACGTGACCAGCTTGGAAGGCTGGTGTTCTACCATTGAACTACACCCGCGCAGTGGTTCCACAACAATGCCCAGGGACGGAATTGAACCGCCGACACAGGGATTTTCAGTCCCTTGCTCTACCAACTGAGCTACCTGGGCTGGACACGAAGAAAAATCATACCGATTTTGCAGGGTCGTTGACATTCTAATGGTAATCCTTTCTTTTGTCAAGATAAATCTATTCCCCCGTAAAATCGTCTGAAAGGGCTTTGCCGCCGATTTCGGAATTGTCGGCCTTATCGCGTGTACGAAACGGAGCAAAAAAAAGAGCGCGCCCGGCGCGCGCTCTCAAAGATAGACTTTTTTCGGTTTCTTGCCTTTTTTCAGCGGGGAACCGCCGGCAACCGCCTGTTCAGCCATCGGGGCGGGCGGCTTTAAGGACTTCTGCTTGGACATATGATCACCTCATGATAAGTATTGACGGGAAAACCTAGGGATATACGGCAAACGCAATCATATCCAAAAGAGTTGCGAACATTGGGCTACGATGAGTACCGCTATCATATCGGCTTCCCGATGATGAATTACATCGCGGGTCTCTCGCTGCTGGCGCTCGCATTGACGAGCGGCGTTTCCCTTATCAGGACGCGCAGAAAGCGCGCGGCATAAAGAAAAAAGAGCGAGCGTGGCGGTTTGTCGCCGTCACGCTCGTTTGCTCAGAAGATTTTGTGATACTCTTGTTTCATCGTTTTGGGAGCGCGTTTCCGCAAGTATGTTGCCGATATGCTTTGTCCCGAAAAACAAGTCCCTGTTAAGAACTACAACGATTACAGCCGCCGCGTACAGCACAAAGGTTTCGACGCATTTTGTCACCTGCGTCATGGCGATTTCTTCTTGCAGGAAATTCACGAAAAAGTGAAAAATCATACACGCGAGGATACTGCGGTTGTTTTTCACATAAACCCATGTGAACAGGATCGCCAGCGGAGGGATGCCGGCTATAAAGTTCACCATGTACCACTGGTTCTGCCGCATGATATTGTACTGGTATGTATTGGGGATCAAAAAGAGCGGCAGATGCCAGACTGCCCAAAGCGCCCCGAAAATTGCCGACGCTTTCCACCAGCTCCGCGAATAGGCGAGTGAATCCTCGGCATAGCTGCGCCACCCCATTTCCTCCAGCAGCGCCGTCAGGATAAGCGTCAACAGAGTGGGCACGCCGCCGATGGCGAATGAAAACCCGGCCACAAACGCGAATTGGCTCAGGGACTGCCCGAAAAATGCTGACAGAAGGATCGACGCGGCGATTATCGCAAAGAACGCAAGAATGGAGGCAAGCACAACGAGAGGTTTTACCCTGAACATCCCGAACAGCTTATGCCTGAAATCCCTTTTCAGTTCGGCGCTTTTGGAAAACATGACCGTGCATACCGCCACGGCGGACGGCGCGATCAGTCCGAGCAGCATCAAGGTCATGCCGGCGCTTTCACTGCCGCCCGAGCGGCTGATAAGCGCCGCCGTGAGCCAAAACCCCCATGTCAATGCAAAAACGGTGACAAAAAAGCGGAGAGGTTTGTGTTTATACGCCATAATCAATCACCAACTCCGCGTTCATCCCGGCAAGCTCTATGCGGTTGTCGGCGTCGGCTTCGCCTTTATACTTCGCCGGTTTGCCGTTTTCGGTGAAAGTGATTCTATTGGCGCCTTTTATCTTAGTAAAAAACTTAGCGTTTTGGGGTATGCGCAGTTTAGACGAAGCGTTGATCTGGTTGATCTCAATAGCGGAAGGAAGCCGCTCCGCGCTCATGTCCATATCAATACCGCAATTCAATGTGACGCGGCTGTTTTCCCCCGTGATAAAAACCTCGGCGGCCTTGCCGTCAAACTCAAAGGGGAAACCCATGTCTGCAAGACGCAGGGTTTTCGCCGCGGCTGACAACTCGGCTTCGCCGCAGAAAGAAGCCGGCAGCGCGATTTCAATGTACAACGCCTCTTTCCCGTCCGCGTCGTTTTTTTCCCCCGACCGGCGAATATCGACATCCATGCGGCTGCGGTGTTCATCAATCTGCACCTTGTAATCCTTATCAATAGTTTGCAGTACCTGAGAAGCGAGCTGCACCCGCAGTTTTTCATTCGGCGATGTCGTTACCCTGACTTCCAGCGCGCCGGGAGCGTGGATGTCAAAATGCATAACCCGGCTGACATCATACTCGGTCACGCTTGTGTAGGCGAATCCCTGTTCCGCGCGCGTCAGCTTTTCGGCTGAGAGCAGTTCGTCCATTGAAACGGAGAACAGCGCCGCGATAGCCATCAGGTTTTCTATGTCCGGCAGACCGCCCTCCGTTTCCCATTTTGTGATCGCCTGGCGGGAAACGTTCAGTTTTTCGGCAAGCTGTTCCTGCGAGAATTTGAACTGCTTGCGCAGGGCTCTCAATTTTTCTGCGAAGTTCATGTTGTATGGCCTCCTTGTGTTTGATGACACAAGTTTATGTCGGCTTCACTTTGCAAACAAGCAACTTGAAATGACATTCGGCGCTTTTTCCGCTACTTATCGTAGCATATGCTGTTTCGTCGGCAATTTTCAATCTGTGTTGGCATATATAACGCAGTACGCGGCGCCGTTCAGGATCGGCACGGCTTTCACGGTGAAACCCTCGTCCGCGCCGGCTTTGCTTATACCGGAGTGCGAAAACATTAGCCTCCTCTGTCGCCGATTCGCCGCTGAAGCGTTCGTCGAATCGGCTCGTCGTCGGCAAATGTTTTCTGCATCCGGTATAACTGCTCCGGTGTATACCGCCTGTATCCGAATTGGGTATGCGAAAACCGGGACAGGGTTTCGTTGGTATAGAGAATATTGACAAAAAGGCCTCCCGGTTTCAGCACACGCCGGATTTCTTTCTGTGCGCCGTTGAGATTGTCCCAAAAGTAGACCGTGTTGTTTTGAAATGTAGCTGTTTAGGCTCATGGGGCGCACTCGTTTCCTGTGGTTTATCAGACACGACTGAACTATGGTCACCAGTCCCGATTTTTCACCGATTTCCCATGCCCGAAGTGTATTTCAATGTTGCCAAGCGAGCCAATCCGCTCCGCGCTTTTTTCCATGTCGGCGCGATTTCCGTAAAGCGGGGATTTTGTCGGATAGAACATATTCATCAAGGCGTCCCCGACGATCATATCCGTATCGCCAATTATAACGCCGATGGAGCCTTTAGTGTGTCCAGGTAGTTCCATGATGATTGCCGCCCGGATGCCGTATTTATCCAAAGCGTCCCCTTCACTGAGGAAAACCGCAGGTTCAAACGGATCTACCTTATCATTTTCAAAGCTTGACATGGACATCCTCAAAATGAGTTTCCCCAAAAGGCTATGCGCCGATAAAGGCTCCGCCAGGTTGTTCTTTATCAGTTCATAGTCCGCTTTGTGCATGGCAATCGGGACGTTCAGCTCTTTTGAGAGAAAAGCCGCGTTCTGGATATGGTCGATATGCCCGTGTGTCAACACGATCAGGCGTACATTTTTATTTTCGCATTGTTTTAGGATCCTGTCCCTGAACTGAACGCGCGAGGTATCGACGAGTATGGCGTTTCCGCCGTTCCGCACAAGAAAACAGTTCCCGTTCCCGCATTTTATTCTTTCTATGCCGTTCATGAAGCATCACCGACCGATACACTGAGTTTTTCGACTACATGTTACCGTGCGAAATATTACCTGCATTTTACCACTAAAACACCAAAAAGTCTATCGCGCCCTCGACTCGGGGCACGACAAACGCATGAACATACAAATTGCACAACGAATGTAGGGCGCGCCGACCCCGGCGCGCCGAGCTTGCAATAATATTCATTGCAAATAGTGCCAATTTAGTGGA
>Ga0209629_10001672_pt1 | contig 14281 bp, 15 predicted proteins | sample TergutCu122P5_FD_187286 | JGI IMG/M metagenome (GOLD analysis project Ga0209629, IMG submission 187286) | Cubitermes ugandensis P5 segment gut microbial communities from Kakamega Forest, Kenya - Cu122 P5 (SPAdes) (version 2) | ecosystem: Host-associated > Arthropoda: Insects > Digestive system... | reverse complement strand
TATCTCTATATTATCTTTATTACTTAATCCCACAGTTACCTCTTGTTTTTTATATCCTTGTACATCACTAAGACTTTTTGGAACAGCAATAAGCTTAACATTTCCGGTGTAACTCTCATCCTTAACATATACATAAGTTTTTGAGCCATCCTTATTTATTGCTGACATAGGTATAACAAGAGCACCATCTTTGCTGTCTAATGTTAATGTGGCATTTACATTCATTCCTATTTTTAAGGCTCCATAATCAGATATAGTAATCTCTACATCATAAGTAGTAACACCATTTGCACTCATCCCTGCTGAATTCACTTTGCTTACTGTTCCTTTAAATGTCGTATTTGCAATAGCATCTGCTGTAACATCTGCCTCCATTCCTACTTTAACTTTATTCACATATAATTCATCAACTGATATAGTGAATTTAACGCTACTCATATCAGCAACCACAGCAACCGGAGATGCTGCACCTGTATTTGACGTTGTTTGTACATAATCATTTACTTGTACGTTCGTCCATATTATCTGCCCTTTTATAGGAGACTTTATAGGATATCCTCCTATATCAAAAATAGTCTGGTCTTTATTTACATTGTCTCCAATTTTTAAATACTGTTTTGTTACTGTACCGCCCATTGGTGCAAACACATCGTTTTGTCTGCTTGCTTTTATTACTCCGCTATCAGTTTCCGTCTCTGCTATTGTGCTTACAGTCGCAGTCGATTCCAATATAGAAGACCCGTGCATACTCATTTAAAACCTTCTTTGAATTAGCACTTATTATAAAATATAGTACCAATAATACCAGTAAAACTATTCCAATAATAATATATTTTTTCCATTTATTCTTTTTCTTCATCCTCAGTTTACCTCCATATGTGCGACTATCGTCGCAATGAATAATTAATAGTGAATAATGAATAGTGAATAATATTAATTTCTCATCATTCATTAACTAAAATATTATATACCCTAGTTAAATTTAAGTAAATAGCTATTGCAAGAAAATAGATATTATTGTATAATGTTTTTTGCGTATGCAGGTGTGGCGGAATGGCAGACGCACATGACTCAAAATCATGCGGGAAACCGTGTGGGTTCAAGTCCCACCACCTGCACCAAAAGTGCCCTACGGGCAATGAATAATGAATAGTGAATAATGAAAAATGAATAATTTTTAATATGGTAGTGTCTCTGGGGCACTTTTGTATTATTAATTATTCATTATTCACTATTCACTATTCACTAAATTAAAATTATTCGTCCAACATAAACTTTTTCTTTGATTTTTTTAATTTTCTTAATTGTTCTTTTTCAATTTCACTAATACCTTTTTCTGGAGTAGGTAAATCTTCAGGCAATGTACCACCAACTCGTTTTATTGTTTCTCTAACTTCTTTTCCAACTTTGTAATGAGTTTCTGTTGCTTCATTTGAATTATTTACTTTGTCTTTCTTTAATTTTGCTTCTGTTTGAGTAATTCTGAATATATTAGCACCAAGTTCTTCACTTCCCATGAAATCTAATATTTTTTCATTGTCTTTTAAATTCTTCTTTTCATGGATAGCTTCAACCGTCAATCCGCCATATAATCCCATATATCCTGCATTTTGAAATTTGGCATATTCTTCATTTGTTATGACGCCTGCATTATGAGCAGCTTCAACAAGCATTTGATTCCATTGTTTTATATTGCCACGAATTACAAGTCTTTTATTATCTTCATCTAATTGATTAAAATAATCTGCAACTTCCTGCCTTCTGGTTTGAATTGCAAAATAGGTTTGTCCGAAGTGCAATGATTTCTTTTCTTGGATCTCCATTTTGAACAATTAAGTAGCCTGCGTATCGAGACAACTCATATTCTTTTACTTTCTTCTGTGTTGCGCCTGCTTCAACGATTTTGTTGATGTCAACAAAATCGTTACTAACATTAAACCCACTATTTTTACAAGCAAGTTTTGCTCTATTAATAACTTTTTGGAAATTTCTCCATTCGGTATATTGTAATACTTTTGCTAAATCTCTTGCATACCAAAATTCTGTGCCATCGTCTTTTACTCTTTTTATACTTTCAAATGTTTTATATTCTTCAGCTTCCAACTTACTCATCAAATCACTCCATTTCTTATCTTGTATTTTATAATAGTCATAACAAATAGTCAATATATTTTACGAATAATTGTTCCTTTTTAATTTGGGTATATCTCTTCACAACTGAAAGTACAACATCTCCTTTTGTCGTATTTTGCACTTTTCAAGTATAAACATTTCATAATTCATCCATACTAATTAATATGAAAAAGCCAAAAAATGTATTTGTTTTAATATTTATATGGATTATAGTTATACTTTTAGCAATGTTTATATATAAAGCCGCATCCAGCAAACCTGCTCCTCCAGCAGGCAATTATATAGTGCAGCAAATAAGTCATAATGCCACAAACAACGTAGCTTCCACACCAAATGAAACTGCGGATAATACCATTGCCCCCAAGATAAAGAAAAGTTCAAAAGGGCTGCCGATACTGATGTACCACTGCTTTTATGATAAAAAGACGAATACAAAAAGCTTAGATAACAACTTTACAGAAATATCTGCTTTCGAGCAGCAGATGAAATATTTAAGTGACAATAATTATTATTATCCCACATGGAATGAAGTTTATCAATTTGTAGAAGCCAAGTCATCACTGCCTTCGAAGAGTGTTGTTGTAACAATTGATGATGGCGATGTGAGCTTTTTTCAATTGGCTGTTCCTATACTAAAAAAATATAATGTTAAAGCAACATCTTTTCTAATTACGTCATTTGTAGACAGCAAAACAATTGCAGAGTTCAAATCTCCTATACTTGATTTCGAATCTCATTCTAATAATATGCACAGAGCAGGCAAAAACGGGAAAGGAATATTCCTCAGCTTGTCACATGACAATGCCTATAAAGATTTAATGGCATCCCAAAATCTATTAGGTTCACATCAGGTTTTCTGTTATCCATTTGGAGATTACAATACTTTTACAAAAAATATGCTTGCTGAAACCGGATATAAATTAGCAGTTACAACAAAACCCGGCAGAGTTTACCCCGGAGAAGACCCTCTGGCACTTCCCAGAGTAAGAATGTCCAGAGGCGACACTCTAGACCAATTCATTAGCAGAGTGAAATAAATCATATTTATTTATCTGTTATCTGGTGGCAAAACTCCTCTATTATCTTCATGAACATCTAAAGGCATTCTTGCTTCTTCTGGCGTTACTCCATATATCCTCAACACCTCTTGTCTTGGTATGTTAGAGCCATCTCCTATAAATGCGCCCCTGCTAAATGCATCCGCTATGTCAAATAATAATAATTTTCTCTTGATATCTTCTATCCTAGCATAACTGGCAAGTATTACATCTTCTTCTTCCTTATCTACATGGAATGTTTTCTTGTATTCTTTATATTCATCACTATCTAATATAACATCTTCAGTTAGTACATCATATAGCTCTGCTAACAAGTCTTCATCTATATTTTTACCTTTTGCTTCTCGCCTTATAATAAGCTGCTTTACTGCTTCTTCTAATGATACAAATTTACTCCTCATTATTTCTATGACACTATCTGAATCTATGTTCTGAGATGCCCTTAAATCATTTAACAATACTCCATATTTTTCGTATATCCATGCTGTTGGTATTCCTTGTCCGTTTTTTATGTATGATTCTATCGCTTCTTCTGGAGTTTTTCCATACCTTCTTATACTCCAATATATACAACTATAATTTAATTTATTTTCTATGCAGTATTGGAACAGATTCTTACCATTATATGTTATTTCATCTTGTATCCCTAATTGCTCTACTTCTTTCATGTTAGGATTATCAGCTATAATTTGTTTGATTTCTTCTATTCTCTTACCTTGATTTAGTAATCTTATGAATTTAGAATGTTTTATCCCTAATATAATTGCTAAATCTTCTGTTGTTACAGTACTTTCATTATACTCAACCCCTGCTTTTCTTTTATTCCTTTGACATATCTTGCTATTGCCGCAATTGACAACTGTTCCCTTTATAGCCTATCTTCCCTCGCGAGTTACTCTTTGTTTGTTTTACGGCTTCATATATATTCCCTAATCTGTGATAAGAATCTATTAATGTTTGAACAGCTATTCCGCTCTCTTCTTGCTATTTCTCTAAATGACAATTGTTCCCCTTGATAGTCTATCTTCTTACTCTTTGCTTGTTCTACAGCTTCATATATATTCCCTATCTCGCGATAATAATTTATTAATAGTTGAACAGCTATTCCGCTCTCTTCTTGCTATTGCTCTCATTGACAAACGTTCTCCATTATAGTCTATCTGCATCGACTTCCCTTGCGAGGAGGTACCCTTTGCTTGTTTTATAGCTTCATATATATCTCCTAATTCGTCATAATGTCTTTTTAATGCCCCAGCATATATTCCGTTCCTTTTCGCTATTTCGCTAATTAACAAGAATTCTCCTTGATATTCTATTTTTAATTGCTTCCATCTCAAGTTACTCTTTATTTGTTTTACAGCTTCATATATATTCCCTGTCTTGCGATAATTACTTATTAATGTTTGAACAGCTATTCCGTTCTCTTCTTGCTATTTCTCTAAATGACAATTGTTCCCCTTGATAGTCTATCTTCACTATCTTCACTATCTTCCCTTGTGAGTTAATCTTTGCTTGTTCTACAGCTTCATATATATCCCCTAATTGGGTATAATATTTCTTTAATGCAATATAATCTATTCCGTTCCTTTCTTGCTATTGCTCCAATTGTTAATTGTTCCCCTTGATAGTCTATCTTCATTCGCTTCCCTCGCGAGTTACTCTTGGCTTGTTCTACAGCTGTATATATATCCCTTAATTTGGCATAATATCGTCTTAGTGTACTATACTCTACTCCGTTCCTTTCTTGCTATTGCTCCAATTGTTAATTGTTCCCCTTTATAGTCTATCTTCATTTGCTTCCCTTGCGAGTTACTCTTTGCTTGTTCTACAGCTTCATATATATCCCCTAATTGGGCATAATATTTTCTTAGTGTACTATAATCTACTCCGTTCCTTTCTTGCTATTGCTCCAATTGTTAATTGTTCCCCTTTATAGTCTATCTTCATTTGCTTCCCTTGCGAGTTACTTTTTGCTTGTTCTACAGCTGTATATATATCCCCTAATTCGGCATAATATCTCTTTAATACTACATCAGTTATTCCGTTCTTTTCTTGCTATTGCTCCAATTGTTAATTGTTCCCCTTTATAGTCTATCTTCATTCGCTTCCCTTGCGAGTTACTCTTTGCTTGTTCTACAGCTTCATATATATCCTCTAATTGGGTATAATATTTCTTTAATGCAATATAATCTACTCCGTTCCATTCTTGCTATTGCTCCAATTGTTAATTGTTCCCCTTTATAGTCTATTCTGACTAGTTTCCCTTGCGAGTTACTCCTTGCTTGTTTTACAGCTTCATATATATCCCCTGTCTTGCGATAATTATCTATTAATGTTTGAACATAGAGTCCGTTCTTTTCTTGCTATTGCTCTCATTGACAAACGTCCTCCATGATAGTCTATCTGCATCGACTTCCCTCGCAAGGAGGTACCCTTTGCTTGTTTTATAGCTTCATATATATCCCCTAATTCGTCATAATGTCTTTTTAATGCCCCAGCATATATTCCGTTTCTTCTTGCTATTGCTGTCATTGTTAATTGTTCCCCTTCATATTCTATCTTCACTAGATTTGCTCTAGAGTTACTCTTTGTTTGTTTTACAGCTTCATTTATATCCCCTAATTTGGCATAATATCGTCTTAGAGAACCAACATCTATTCTGTTTCTCCTTGCTATTGCTCCAATTGTTAATTGTTCCCCTTGATATTCTATTCTGACTAGTTTTCCTCGCAAGTTACTCTTTGTTTGTTTTACAGCTTCATATATATTCCCTGTCTTGCGATAATACTTTATTAATGTTTGAAAATAGATTCCGTTCTCTTCTTGCTATTTCTCTAAATGACAACTGTTCACCTTTATATTCTATTAAATCCGCCATATTCGTACCCCCTTATTACACTACCATATATTTTTCACATACCTATTTTTATATAAAGTTTTTCTAAATCCCATCATCGCACTATATGTTACTAAAAGATACAGTTTATTTGTGCCGGTATTCTTTATTCCTTCCAGCACATCTTCATAAGTTTCGCAAAATACAAATGTTTCTTCTTCCAGTCCTGCTTCTTTTAAGCGCACTCCCAAATCATATAGTCTTGTCCCGCCTATTAAAAAATTCGTATATTCCATGTCCTTAAATTTTTCAAACTCCACATCTTGTATCCAAGATATATCCGTACCATCGCCAGTATTATCATTTAATAAAAATCCTAAATCTATATTACTATTATCTAAAGCAATTTTATTTATTACTTCATTAAATCCAACTGGATTTTTAACCAAAATCATTTCTACTTCCCTGCCGTTAATATCAATGATTTCCTGTCTTCCAAATTTTTTCTCGTAATTTTCTATTCCATTTTTTATATCTTCTAGTTCAATACCCAGCTCGCTGCCGCATGCAAATGCACATACTGCATTATACACATTATATAATCCCCCCTGATTTATTTTTATGTTCTCTCCATTTATTACTGCAAGCGAACTATTAGCAAAAGTCTCTTTTATTTCTTCCACCTTAAAGTCTAATTCTACATTATCAGGCGTGTTCTCAGCTACTCCAAAATATATTTTTTTGTGAGCGAGCTCCATATCACTTACCACTTCATTATCACCATTTAAGATGACAGTAGAACTTGGTGAATTTTCAATTGCTTCAAAAATTAAATCACGTGTTATTGTAACATCACCATATCTGTCTGTTTGGTCACTAAAAATATTGGTAACAACAAAAACTTCAGGAGATAAATCTTCTGTTATCTTTCTGGCATATGCTTCATCCATTTCTATAACTGCAAAGCACTCACCCATATGTTTGAAAAATTTATAATTTTTGATAAGAAGTGCAGCCATTCCGCTTTTCATATTAGCACCAGTATCATTTGTAATAACATTTCTGCCACTGGTTTTTAATATATTGTAAATCAGCCCTGTGGTTGTAGTCTTGCCATTAGTGCCTGTTACAAGGATTACTTTATAATTTTTTGCAAGTTTTTTTAAGATATTTTTATCTAGCTTTAATGCTATTTTTCCAGGAAAAGCACTTCCTTTTCCTAAAAGCCTTAAAATTGCTCCAGCTATTTTACATATAATTACAATTAATATAGTCTTCATATTAGCCCTTTCAATATTTCGCACAAATATTAGGGCGAGTCAATGTCTCGCCCCTACATTATCTTCTTCCTTTTATAACTTTCATTCTTGCGAGGTCTTCTCTTTCCCTTTCCTCTATTGCACTCTGTATCCCCTGTGCCATAGCTCTTATCCTTGGTATTACCACATTTTTTAGAGCATTTGAACGTTTCTGAACTTTTTGTATTGAATTTGCTAATCTATAAATTGTATTTTCAATCTGTGCAAGTTCCAATATAAGTTCTTTTATTTTCTCAAACTGAATAGAGGCTCTATCTAAGGCAATTGTGGTATTATGAAAACTATAATTCACATCTGAATTCTGCTTTTCATGCCTTATGGTCGGAATCTCTACTCCCATAATTGTTCTGACTAGGATGCTTATTCCATTGTCTTCTACTGCATTATCAGCAATTCTTGCTACATTTTCTATACCCATTGAAATATTTGCTTCCTGCAGCTCCAAATATGCCGCTCTAAATAAATCGTCTGCCTTTTTCTTTATCCCTTCAGCTTGTTCAACATACTTAAACATTTCTTTTATTAAAATATTCTTCTTTTTCTCTAATATCTCATGTCCCTTTGTAGAAAGCTTTAATGTGCTCTTTGCTTTCATAAGGTTGGCATGAGTGGGTAAATATGACGTATCCATTAGTAATTCACCTCTTTGCTAATGTAGGAATGTAAGAATGTAAGAATGTAGGAATGGTGGTAGAAATTCTCCTACGTCGAATTTCTTTATTTTAAAATTTTTAATTTTGGAATTTAAACGAAGTGAAAATTCCTTCCTTCATTCCTAAATTCCTACATTCCTACATTATCTATTAAGCCTATCTAATTCCTCTGGCGGCAACACTTTCAAGACTTCTAATCCCAAGTCTAATGTTTCATTCATTGTTCTTTTCGTATCTTTTCCTTGTGATACAAATTTTTCTTCAAATTCATTTCCAAATTTCATATATAATTTATCTGTATCAGATAAATCATCTTCTCCTATAACAGATGCAAGTGACCTTACATCCTGAACTTTTGAATATGATGAAAACAGCTGATTTGCTATATCCGGGTGGTCTGCTCTTGTAAATCCTTCTCCTGTTCCATCTTTCATCAGTCTCGAAAGTGATGGAAGTATAGAAACCGGCGGGTATATGGATTTATTAACTAATTCTCTATCCAGCACTATCTGTCCTTCTGTGATGTACCCTGTCAGGTCTGGTATAGGATGACTTATATCGTCATTCGGCATGCTGAGTATTGGTATTTGTGTGATTGAGCCGGGTCTGCCTTCTATTCTGCCTGCTCTTTCATATATACTTGATAAATCGCTGTATAAATATCCTGGATATCCCTTTCTGCTTGGGATTTCTCCTTTTAGTGAAGATATTTCACGAAGCGCCTCTGCATATGATGTCATATCTGATAATAAAACTAAAACATGATACCCTAAGTCAAATGCCAGATATTCTGCTGTTGTTAAAGCAACTCTTGGTGTTAGAATCCTTTCCACTATAGGGTCTGAAGATAAATTCTGGAACATCACAACTCTTTCTAAAACCCCACTATTCTCAAAACTTTTCTTGAAAAAGCTTGCTGTTTCGTACTCTATTCCCATTATCCCAAAAACAATAGCAAAATTAGGATTATCTTCATCTTTTATATTTGCCTGTCTTATTATTTGTTCTGCCAGCTCATTATGAGGAAGCCCATTTGCTGAAAATATAGGTAGCTTCTGCCCTCTTATTAATGTTGTAAGTGCATCTATTGTTGATATTCCAGTTTCAATATAATCTCTAGGATATTTTCTTGCAACAGGATTAATCGGGCTTCCGTTTATATCTCTTTTTATATCACTGTAAATTTCTCCAAGTCCATCTATCGGTCTTGAAACTCCATCAAAAACTCTTCCCAGCATTTTTTCGGAAAGTTCTATTTCAAGTGCTTTCCCCAAAAATCTGGTTTGTGTATCTTTGGGAGACAGTCCTCTTGTGCCTTCAAAAACTTGTGCAATACAGAATTCTTCATCTATATACACAACATTTCCCATCCTCATTTCTCCGCTGCCCATTTCTATTTGAACCAATTCGTCAAATGAAACTTCTGATATGCCTTTTACAACTATAAGAGGACCATTAATTTTTTCTAAACCAATATGTTTTAATATCATAACTCTTCCCTTCTTCTTTCATTCCTACATTCCTACATTCTTACATTCCTACATTATTCTTTATATCGTAGCTCTAAGCCTTTCAATTCTTTTGCAATTTTATTGTTCAAATCTGTAAATTTCTCTATTTCATCATTTTTTATGTTGTATTTTATTTTGATATAATCTTCAAAAACTCCCAGCTTCTTTATTTCTGACAGAGGAATCCCTTCCTGCAAAAGTTTTTTAGCTTCCTCATGTAAAAGCAGAATTGTCTCTAGCATTTTATACTGCTTAATCGGCAATATATAAGTATCTGTTTTATCAAAAACGTTTTGTTGTAAAAAGCCTAAACGTATTGCCCTGCATGTTTCCAGCACTAACTTCTGGCTGTCAGGCAGCACATCTGAACCAACTAATTTTGCTATTTCAGAAAGTGAATTTTCCTCACTTAAAAGTTTCCTTACCTCTTTTTTATATGGCACAAAATTTTCATTTATATTTTTTTCATACCATCCTTCCATCAATTCCGCATACTCACTGTAACTGGTCAGCCAATTGATTGCCGGATAATGTCTTGAATATGCCAAATCTCTATCCAATCCCCAGAAGCATTTTACAAATCTTTTTGTATTTGAAGTAACCGGCTCAGAAAAGTCTGAACCTTGTGGTGAAACTGCTCCTATTATTGTTATTGAGCCGATATTTCCATTAAAACTTTCACATCTTCCAGCTCTTCCGTAAAACTCTGCTAGTCTTGACGGCAAATATGCTGGGAATCCTTCCTCTGCAGGCATTTCTTCCAATCTAGCTGATATTTCTCTTAAAGCCTCTGCCCATCTTGATGTAGAATCTGCCATAATTGCCACATCATATCCCATGTCTCTGTAGTATTCTGCTATTGTAACACCTGTATAAATTGATGCTTCTCTTGCTGCAACCGGCATATTTGATGTGTTTGCAACCAATATTGTTCTTTCCATAAGAGGTCTGTTATTCCTTGGGTCTATCAGTTTTGGAAATTCTTCCAGAACCTCTGTCATTTCATTTCCTCTTTCTCCGCATCCAATATATACTATAATATCTGCATCACACCATTTAGCCAGCTGATGCTGTGTTACTGTTTTTCCTGTTCCAAAACCTCCCGGAATTGTTGCTGTTCCGCCTTTTGCAAGAGGAAATAATGTATCTATTGTTCTTTGCCCGGTGATTAAAGGTACTGATGTTTCAAGTCTTTTTTTGTAAATTCTGGTAGTTTTTACTGGCCATCTGTGAACCATTGTAACTTCATATTCTTTTCCATTTTCTGTTTTGAATCTGGCAATAACATCATTTATCTTATATTCTCCGGCAGGTGCAATATACGTAAGCAGCCCTTTCAAGTTATAACTGTTCATTACTTTATTTGTAATACTTTCAGACTCTTTAACTTCTCCAAGAATTGCGTTTTTATATACTTTATCTCCGAACTTCGGCAGTTGGTTTAAATGTATATAATTTTTCTTCATCTAGTGACTTTATCTCTATACCACGAGATATAAAATCACCGGATATCCCCCTTAATGTATTTAAAGGTCTTCCTATTCCATCAAAAACATTTCCAATCAAGCCTGGCCCTAAAGTCATAGACAGCGGCATTCCGCTTGTTTTAACCTCTTCTCCAACTCGCACCCCCGTTGTAGACTCATACACCTGTATTGTTGCAGTATCTTTTTCTATGCTTATAACTTCACCTATAAGTTTTTCTTCACCAACATAAACCATTTCCTGCATAGCAAAATTGCCTGCACCCTTTGCCTGTATAACAGGTCCGGTTTATTCTGCTGATTAACTTTACATCATCCTTTTTGTTTTGTTCCAATTTACAATATTCCTTCCCTTAAATTTAATGTACGAATGTACGAATGTACGAATGTACGAATGAATGTTGAAATGCTCCTACGTCCAATTTCTTCATTATAAAATTTTTAATTGGGGAATTTGAATGTAATGAAAATTCCGTCTACCATTCCTACATTCCTACATTCCTACATTCTTACATTCTTACATTCCTACATTATACATTAATAAATCTCTCTGTTTCTCGATTTTATCTGAAATCGAATTATCTACAATAGCACCGTCTTCATCTTCTGCAATGCATCCGCCTATTATTTCATCATTAATTTGTATATCTATTTTGCCTTGGAATTCTGCCTCTAATATATCAGAAAATCGCTCTTTATCATGTGATGTTAAATAAATGGTTACATTATTATTAATATGGGTCATTGCTTCTCGTATAGACTGGATTAAATATCCTTCATATGCTTCAAAATTTATGAAATCATTAATTCTTGACATAGCAGCATTTATTATATCAGTTACAATCTGACTTTTTTTATCCAGTATTTTTTTCTTTGCTTCTACGCTGTCTACCCAAATGTCTCCATTTACCTGCTTTTCTACCTGTGTTATACTTCTGGAAAATTTCTCATCCGCAACTTTTTGATATTCAGCCCTAATTGCAGCTAATCTATCTGCTGTCTCTTTTTCAATTTCATCTTCCAATTCAGCCTTTTGTCTATTAACTTCCTGGTTTACTGTTTTTTCAAAGCTTATAAGCCTTTCCTGTACTCTATCCACTACTTTATCATTCCTTCCTAAAATAGCAATTATAGTTCAAATTAAATTAGATGAGATGCAAGGCAATCAAGAAAAAATTTTTGAAACTCTGTTAGGGGACACTCTTCTTGCTAAGAAGAATGGCTACGCAGAGAAGGGTATCTCCTTAAAATTTTTTCGCGGATTAACGCCGCAGATCGCTAATTTAATTTGAACGCATCATATTCCAAGGGACTTACTAATATACTGCTCAATATCACCTGCAGATTTATACGTCAAATGCCTGTCTGGTATTTCTACAATCAGAGGCATGCTGCTTTTCATTCTAATATCTTCAATCAGTTCTTTTGCTGTGTTTACTATTTTTTCAGTAACAATAACAATACCTACTTCTTTATCAAGGATAACTGTTCTAAAGGCATCTTCTATCTCTTTTTTTTCATGCAGTACAATGCCGTTTATCCCCACTAATTTAAGTCCCATGTAAGTATCTATATTGTCACTAATTAAAAACATTTTCATAAATCCCTCCCAAAAGCTATTCTCTGGAGTAGCCTCCCAATAGCCCACCCCAAAAATCTCGCTTCGCTACGATTTTCGGGGACCCCGGACAGGGAGGCGGCACAAATGCCGAAGCCTTCGAAGCATCGTCTAAATCCTGTTTAATATCATAATAGATATAATCAAACCATAAATTGCAATTCCTTCGGCTAATCCAACAAATATGATTGTTCTACCAAGCATTTTAGGGTTTTCACTGATTGCTCCAAGTGCTGCTGCACCAACCATTGCAACTGCAATACCTGCACCAATTGCTGCCAAACCTGTTGATAATGCCGCTGCAATTAATCCAAGTCCGGTGCCTTGACCAACTCCTGCTGCAACACTTGCTGTTCCATCTGTTGTAACTGCCTCCCCAGTAGTTCCTGCAATTGATGTAGCATATACAATACTACTTACAATTAAACTCAGTAAAACTAAAAAACTTGCTACGATAACTTTTTTTAACATCTTTTTTCTCTCCCTCTTTTTTTATTTTTATTTATCTGAAAATTAATCAAAAGCGAGTAGTACTAGGCAATCGAGAAAAAATTTTTGAAACTACACAAAGGTGTGTTGAGAAAATTTTTTCGAAGATTAACGACGTAATACGAAGCTTTTCATTAATTTTTTCATTCGTCTAATGGTCTATATTCCTTGCCGATCTCCCGAATAAAATCTGCTGAACAATTCATAATACTCCAGCCTCAGCACCTGTATTCCTACAATTAAGCCTTCCAAAGCTATTATTATAACATTTCCAATAAGTGCTACTATAAATGTCCCTACCCCTGATGTCATTTGTGCCAGTATATAAATTGCCATACATAAACCAACATGATTTATTGCAAATGCAGACAGCCTTACAAATGATATTGTATTACTTGCAAATGCCAGCAGTGTTTCAAGCATTTCAAAAGCTCTTTCCAATATTCCTGACTTTTCATGCCCATGCAGAGTTTTGCCATATCCTTTTCGTTTATTCACAATTCCTATAATATTTTCTTTGAAAAATATTATTGCTAAAGGAAGTAAAAGCAATATTGCAAGTAATCCAAGAGATATTATATTCTTCCCTAAAAATACCATAAATCCAATAAATACCAGAATTATTAAGTAGAATATCACTCCTGCCACTCCGTTTTTATCGAATAAAACCCTTGCGACATCTCGTTCTTTAATTCCATTTATAATGTTAAATATCATTACTATTAAAATTAGAATTCCGCCAGAGGCAACACCAAGTATCATCATTGTATTTATATTCTGCATTGGTGATATTACCAGATGAGGTATTATATTTTCGAGTCCAAATATACTTCCATATGCAAATCCAAAAATCACTGATGCTATACTGGCACCTATCAATATTTGCCCTAAGAATATTTTCTTTCTATATAGAATATAACCAATTATTCCTATAACCAGCCCCTGTCCAACATCTCCAAACATCATGCCGAACATTAAAAATGCTGTAATTGCCACAAAACTTGACGGGTCTATTTCTGTATATCTAGGAAGCCCGTACATCTCAACTAAATTTTCAAACGGTTTAACAAGAAAGTTATTCCTGAGCTTAGTAGGTGGTGTGCTTATTACCTCATCATCATTTTTCACCACATAGGTTATATCTTCTTCTTTTTTTAACTTAGGAGCAATTTCCTTAAAT
>Ga0209629_10001671_pt1 | contig 14285 bp, 8 predicted proteins | sample TergutCu122P5_FD_187286 | JGI IMG/M metagenome (GOLD analysis project Ga0209629, IMG submission 187286) | Cubitermes ugandensis P5 segment gut microbial communities from Kakamega Forest, Kenya - Cu122 P5 (SPAdes) (version 2) | ecosystem: Host-associated > Arthropoda: Insects > Digestive system >... | reverse complement strand
ATTCAGTGTTGAAACATTGTGCAGCAAATAGAAAGAGACTGTTTCAGCGTTGCCAAACGTAGGTCCATATATATACGACGTTAACATTTCTGGCTTTACTAGGGCTCCATATATATATATATGACATTAGTAGCCTAAGGGTTAAATCCTCAACCATGTTGTAAAACTGGACTCTCCACTGCTATGAGAACTGCTTCCCTTAGAAAATCATATTTTACCAAAATGCTGTATTGCACCACAATGAAACAGAAGATTGGACAGTTAATAATCTGCTGAGCATACTGGAATACTATAAGCTGGCAGGTGTGCAAATCTCTCACTTCTCAATGCACACAATTTTTTTTTGCCAACCACAAACATTCCCCCACCCCACCCAACCCCCAACCCCAGACGTTTGCACTCTTGTGGGTCATCTGGAAACCATGCCCCTTCATCCATTTCCTTCTTCAAAAATCTCTTCCTCCTCATTTTCCTTGTATCTTCTTCCCTTCTTACCATGTCACACATATATTTACCAATTTGTTACTATACCTATCCCTTCTTTTTAGTCTCATTTTCAAAACTCCCTTTTCTGATTCTGTATGTGCTCATTCTTAGAACATCCAAATACCTCTCAAGTGTTACAGCTTTCACAAACTTTCATGGCAGACAATGCTCATATTATGGTCTTCCATGTTATTACACCACGCAGAATTGTAGGATCACAGGTCTGTTCTGCTGTTTAGGTGAAATGTTCTGCCTCTGTATTAAACAGCAGAAAAAGCAGATTGTTCAGGCTGCTGACAAAGTAAGTGGACAGAACGTAAAGGGAATAAATCTTGTACTCCGCCAACAGAAAATGAGAGTTCAAAGTGAGACAACCAGGGTAAAGGAATAGAACTTCTCAAGTTAAAAAATTGGGGAGAAATATGACCTTACATATGCAATGTCATAACAATGGGAGGGAAGAAAAGGGGTAAGAGATATATGAAGAGAATAGTTTTCTCCAGGAGACTAAACCAACTCAAACCAAACATTGCAGTCAGAAAATAATATCCAAAAATTCTTGACAAGCAGTCTCAAATGTGTGTTGGCTAATAAAACTTAATAAATAAGCTTTAAACGATAACAAATAAAAATGCTATGTAAGTTTTCAATAGGCATCACAATGCCATAGTTTATTCATATTCTCAATTTTATGTCCTCCAGCATGTTCTTGCTACAAGGTGATTTCACCAACTTCAATACTTCTTACTATATTTTGCTGTCACACCCTCCCTTGTTCCATTGCTGCACATGCACACATGTAATTTCAAAGGCATTACTCACATCATAAAACTGGAAATGTAAGTAGGATGCCACATGCAATGACAGCATTTTGAGATGGGGAAAAGTATGACTAGATTCATAAACTTAAATTCCATAAAAAATTTAAGGACATGATGTGTAAGATAGTAAGTAATTTCTCAATCTCAAACATTCTTGCAGATGAGAAATCTGGATTTAGGAACAACTTCTCAACAGAAACACCCTATCAAGTTTCAGTGACAAAGCCCTGGAAACTTTTATGAAATGTGTGTAAGTAAAATATCTTTCTAAACCATTTGGCTGTGTAAATCATGAACTGTTACTGTAAAAGCTACTTTTACAGCACCTGAGGTGCAACTAAACAATGGTAAAATCATACCTTCATGACAGACAGAAAAAAGAGAAATAAAATGAATGCACTGAAATTACAGTGTACTCTACATGGGGCATTAATAAAATATGGACTTCTTCATGGTTCAGTACTTGGTACTTTGCCATTTCTCAAAGATCTGCCTCCACCCATTAACTCCAAACCCACGTCTATACTCTTTGCAGATGATGCTAGTTATGTCATTTAGATACCAATCACTTTCAAAAGTGTGTGAATGACATCTTCACTATCCCAAATAACTGGATTAGAGTCAAGAGACAATTCCGACAAAAATTCAAAATTTTTGCACTAATAACTGTTGCAGACCTAAAAACATGGTATAAGAATAAAAAAGCCAGCAGAAGCAATTACATATACTCGTTTACAGAAGGACAGTAACTTTAATTAGAAAACACATATGAGAATAATCATCTCTAAACCAACATCTGCTCATTTTGCTATCAAAATATTCAAATCCCTTATGAAAACACAAAATGTAAGATTACTTTACTTCATATATTTCCATTCCATTATGTGATATGGAATTATTTTCCATATAAATTCAACAGACACCAAAAGAGTATTTTAAATCTAAAAGAAAATAATTAAAATAATGACAACTACTAAAAGGAAAGTCTCTTGTAGTGAAATATTTAGGAAGTAAAGTATTTGTCCACTTGCCAGCAAATACTCTTGAGTATAGGTAAAGGTGTGCCTGTCCACACCATGAAGGCACGTGTGAGGAGCAGAGGTAACGCTCAACTCATTCTTAACCTTTGCGCTAGATGGATATGAGTGGTCACAAATCCCACCCCAGCCAATTTACCCCAGGAAGGAACCCCAGTACCCACTCAACAGGACAATGATAGGGCACCAGAGCCACTCTGGACATCTGCACAAGAGATGTCTTGCATCAGCCCTTGCTGGGATTCAAACCCTAAACCATCCAGCCCATAGCTTAGTTGCTAAAATGACTACGCTAACCCATCTCAACAAATACTCACAGAACTAACATTTCAACAATTTCTTATACAAACAATAATGGTTTAAGACATTGACATCACCTTCATGTGCCAAATACCTCAGAAAATACCACAATGGAGAAACAAAAGTGTTTTGCAAAGATGTTCACAGTACTGTAATACAATTATACAATTATATGCTACTTGACCATTAACAGTTTAAGTCATAATATAAAAGACAAGTATTTATGCAAGCATTAACAAGTACCTATTTTAGGTCTTCCACTCTATACAAGAATTTTCCTGATTAACATATTCTCAGTAATAATGAAAACTGTACAAAACAGTGACTTTCGGTGAATTAATTCTTTTTGCTTTAACTGTATAAGGGTGTTTATTTCTATTTATATTTGTACTTGTAATGATAAGATACTATATTATACCATGACATGCTCTACATCCTTGGGTTCCTTCTGTGAAGGCTCCTTAGAATGTAAATCCCATTCTAGTTTCTACTTGTACCTAGACACTAACTTGAAAAAGTCTATAGTTAATATACACTACAGTAACTAGACAAGCCTAATAAAATGAACATTTTAAATTAAACATCTTGGACTGTTATTCTAACGTTCATTCAATTCTAATTCTCAGGTGCATCAATTAATGGTTTAAAGATACATGTTAAAAATATATACCTGTTCTCCAACTCCGCTGTACATGCATCCTACTATGTTGTCCAGCAAATTGATGTCAAGCTTCTGGTTGAAATCCAGAAGTTTGGAGGCTTGTTCAGCAAGAGTCGCCATTCAGACTGAGAAACTGATAGAAGAAATTCAAATTGTCATAAATCACAAAAATCAGAGATATACAATACACGCAACTGATCTAAAAATTTTGATCGCATATTCGTTTTGACGACAGTGTGATCATTAGTGTGAAATCATTAACCCATACAAGAAAACGGCAAATATCCAAGTTTTCATTACTCACTTTCAATTTTTCAGATCAGAAGCAGCTTAAACTCTGCCTTTTGCTTGGGCTGCGGACAATCATTCCTCTCCCACACACTTCTTTTCCTTCATAACAGAAAATACAATATCAAAATACAGACATAACCTGGCAGATACAGTTAGGTTAAGATATCATTTACTTTTTTACGCCTTGCGCGATGCACTGAATTATACGCATTTGCTTAAACTGGAGCGAGAGTAATTATAAGAAACTCACGGCCAAGATACTATATTCAATAGTATCTTCGTTTAGCGACGTCTAGAATCTTGAATCCACACCCTGTTTCACGGATTTTCGGCCACAAATTTCACAATGAATACCTTCCAATAATCAGATTTGAGTGAGCAATTTCACACAGAATAGCAACAATACTGGAATTCACAACAAAAATGCTTAAAATAAAATATCCCTGTTGCGTCATTCACGAGTAATTACGTTTAAAACGCCGACAACACAACCGTTGCAAACACATTCCCATCTTCCCGCGCGGTACGCACCTCACCGCCGCTCCGGCACGAGGCAGTCACTAACAAACAAAAATGGCGACCTCCGCGTAGGGTTGTTATCGTTAATATTCTTATTCCTTGAATTACAGTTGCTGTAATTTATCAACGTTGCTTAGAATTCTGCAGAGATCACAATTTTGTAACAATCTCACCACACAAAAGGTTAGGCACAATAAATCAGGATCTATGCTTTTTATAGGAAATGGCCCATGCCCTCGCAAAAAGCTGAAGGTTTTGAGGATGTCACGTGAAACAAAAATTCCGAATTGACATAAAAACCATCTGAAATGCTCTCCAAAAACGTTACATTATGGGAACTATTCGCAAAGATAACCCAACCTGATGATTTTCGAAAATAATATCAAGATGGCGACTCCAGAACACCTCAGAGATATGGTATGCGATTCATGATTGGATTACTCGAAGCTTCACTTTGCCAATGACTATCTGCTATGCTACAAATTCACGTGACGCATATGTGACGTCATTTATACACGTGTCCACGGAAATACATGCCAGTGGGTACTCATGCCCCTGCCCTACAAATTTTAGAGCTTTCACGTCAGAAATTTGTATGAAATTCCTTATAAGCTGATACTCTGTTGTATCACGGATTAAAGTTTCCCATTAAAGCTCAGGCTAAACTAGATTCTTGTCAGGTGTGTGTATATACTTTCATGTATAACAGCTTTATCACAATCCCTTCATGTGACAAAATATGCACTGTAGTTTTCATGTAATTTGCACAAAAATTGGGCTTTATAGGCTTACACATGCCCATGCAAAAGCTGCAGGCCATTTGTAAACCACATTGAAATTCTGGATGTACCTTTAAAATATCCACAATAATCTATCATTTTCACTCACTATGCCCATTGCAGTCAGTGTGAATAGTCTATTTTAATTGCCGAACAGAACAGGCACAGCTGCTCATTTTCCTTTCATAGTTAAATATGCTGTTAAGAATCTCAGTGTGGGCTCCTAGCAAACTGCTCACTACTACATAATGTTCAAATTCAAGCAGAAAGTATTTGATACCAATACCAAAGATTTAATACAGGTATTCTACACAAGCAGGATGAGCAACTTTTCCATTGTAGCACCCCAGAGAATGAGCTGACTGGTTTGTAGTCCCAGTAGAATCTAAAACATGTTATTAACCAGTTGGAAATTTTGGGCTCCAAAATCAGATTATACTTCAATAAAAATTCCTTTGCACAGGTGCCCATGAGAAATTTTCAAACAGCTCCTACCATCTGGGATAGGTAAAGAAACTATGATTAGTGATGGTGCAGTACAGAGAAGCCAGGAGCCCAGCATAATAAAAAAGTTTTACTTTCTTAGGGGTTGACTTTATGTCCGGTCAGTATATAAAGATGACACATTTTACTCAAGTTATTACAATGCATACTGTTCAAAATTCATGCACACTCCATGATTCTCTAGATAATGTTTCAAGCCTTTACCAAGCTTTCTGCACTTCAAGATTTAAGGCAACTGTGGAGAGTTTCTTAAGATGATACAGTATACTGCAGCTATGGCAATAACTTCCATTTAAATTACCTTTCCTTAAATAACTTTCCAAATAAACAACCTAGCTAAATTTATTAATATACAAATATATGAGTTTAGTAACATGTAACTCCCTGCAGCCTCACCCCAATCCCTTCAACCCCAACAACAGAGACAGCATATTCCTCTGAAACAGTGATACCTAACTTCTGTTATGACTAAATAGTGGCACAACCAAAAACATACCTGGCACACTTACACACTGCCATGAAAACTGAAATTTTTATTAATCTTACAAAACAGAATAACGTGCAACAGCATGATCAGTGTACACACTTTCATTACCAGAAAAACAGAAATGTAGTATCACACTGCAATGAAAATAAAGCGAATGGTTTTACAAATCTGCAAGTCCTGGAGGATCTCTGAGCAAAGATGAAGATTATTTTGTAAGATTAACATTCACCAGACAAGCAGCTGCACCAAATGACAGACGTATCACTACATATTTACCGCTCTGTTCTGAACATTAACTGCATGACAAAAGCTGCAATGGCAAGAACACATGAGTAGCAGTAAATTACACAGATTACAAATGAAAAATTAAGGAAAAGTTATGCATTAAAATGGGAAAGATGCAAAAATACAAAACTAGAACTCTGATGTACACTTCGTTTTGTATAACATATACGTCACGGCAGTTCTTACAAGCATTGCAGGATCATGAACAGATAAACACACAGGAGCTGGAACAGGGAGCATATTACAATACAAGTTCCTGATACAAAGTGTTTATTAAACCTATGCATAGTATACTTAGCTAAACCACCACATGGACTACATGCTGATATATTTTAGTTTATGCCCGTTATTCTTCATTTGTTAGTGATACTGCCACAGTGAACACATTCGTTTTCATATCTTGCCTTCATATTCAGTTCTCAATGTGGAACAGTGTGAGAGTCACTGTCGTACACATTAAAGGAAAAAGATGATTTTATGATTATGAAAGGGGGTGTTGCATTTAAAACTTTGTTGCTTCAAGCAACGATGACAAAATACACAGAAATCATACTGTGAAGTTCACTACTAACATTTGCATGAATATTTTAACACTTTTATTTATAAATTAGTTAGAATTTGCTTTGGTGTGTGTTGACAACAATATTACTAACTGAACACCTCAGCAGTTCTAACAGTAAACGAGGCTTGCATACCATTCATGCATAGCAAACACCAGTTTATAAAATATTATTGTAAGTGGTTCATTTTCTCAATGTGGGAATAATACTATACACAAGACATAAATGCAAAATTGTCACAAAGCACTTGTGTAATTGAAGAAGGGTAACTTTCAATGAATAGCTATGAAGCCCGATGCCAGAAGCTTCTGTATCTTCGCAGCAATGTCTGGATTCTTTAAGTGGCTGAAATGAAGAGAAACAAATGAAATTATTTGATGACAATGACATTTTGAAATGTGATATGTAGCTTAAATCTACAGAACTTCAAGTATATTCTCACTGCAAACACAAACCAGATAAGAAGCAGATTAATGATGCTGAGGCTTATGAAAAGGCAACCTATTGCACAAGTTGGTCCAAGCAATTACATCTCACAACAAGTATTCAGGAAGTGTTCAGTTACATTGTCTGAGCTACTGATAGCACTGTTAAGGGATAAAAATGCAAATAAAATTTCCTAAACCGCAGCATTCATAATCCTACATTTGTTTTTGGTTTCATTCATTCACATACAAAATAAACTGATGTCAGTAGGCAACGTCTGTACCACTCTGTACACCACTGTACACCTGTTCATTTTAATTCCATTTTTGCTGTTTCTTCAGTACTCTGGTTCTCTTGAACACCTGTTAAATGCAGTGGTAACTTAATTCACTGCTTCCTTTCACATGAAATGACATGAAACTGCATGTGCAAAGTGCATCTGTGGAGTTCATTTAGTTCTCAGAATATGCAGTGAATTTAAACAACATTAACTAAATGACCTTATCATGGAGACACAGTTTTCTGAGAGGATGAACCAGCTTCAGCCAGTAAATGGTAAATATCTCATTTAATCTAAAAGACACAAGACCGAGTTTTTCTTACTCCTGCAAAGCCTTGGGATCATTTTGCATTTGCTCAAGGATAAGTCTCATGGCTGGATCACGCATGATGGCTTGTATCTCAGGATCAGCCATAGCACGCTTACGCACTTCTTCAGGGTCTGAGTTCACTGCCATTGTGCAAGACCTATAGCCTTCTAGAGCCTCCTGGAAAATCAATGATTATTTCATCAACAGAGCAAACAAATGAAGTGACATTCATCAGAATGACACAAAATAGGATTTCTACTTACAGCATTAGTGGAATCTAATTCCAGAGCCTTCTGGTATGCTGAAATAGCCTTGCTGTGTTGCTGCATTCCTTGAAGAATTTTGCCCTTTCTTACCCACCCTTTAACTGCAAAAGAACAGTTTCAGTTGTTTAGTAATTATCATGACTCACATGTCTAAATCTTAAACCCACATTGCAGTAATTGAAAGAACTCCCTTTGGAAGATGGCAATGATGCTGCTCAAGATTTTACCCATTCTCCCACACCCTGCCCAAAGCAACCAGCCTCATGAAACTTTTGCTAGCAAGAGTATTCACTATCAATTCCAATGAACAGATCTGGGGGTTTTTGTGGTCTAAATTCATTTTAAAAGTTTCCCACAGTATCTTCTGTCTCAAAATGTTTAGTACTTAATATATATAAAATGAAAATTTGACATAACTTACAACAAAGTACATCAATTTTGCAAAACACAAAGCATTCCCATCCAGTATTCTCGCTACAGAATGCTAATCCACTTTATTATTCTGGACATTATCTTTGATTTTTCAAACTAGATGTTTCAGAAATGTACGTCCTCATGTGTAAAAAAGGACAAGTTCTACCTCAGCTGGGCCCACCAGGGAGATCTACTTTTCAAATCAAAACAAGTGACAGAGATCAATGGCCAAATGTATTGACAAAATCATTTAGACTTGGCTTAAATAACATAAATCACATGTTTTACTACCCTCATGAACAACCCCAACCCCCTCCATGAAGAAGTACAGATTTTATCATGTGTCTTGGTGTTCTTCAATGAATCACAAGGTAAGGCCCACAAATGCACATGTCTTGACAGCTGTGTACAATCAAGCAACACAATGTAAATGTTACCACTTCAAAGGCGAACAAGGTACAGTTTCTAACAGTGTATCTTGAGCAGCATGAAAGTTTGTAATTAAATTTGTATAACAAATAATAAAAATAGTTTCTTACTAAATTTTGGGTCAAGTTCAACACACGTCTCACAGTCTTTGAGTCCAAGATCAAAGGCAGCTAATTTTGTGTAGCAGGCAGCCCTGTTGCTGTAATATTTCGGATCATCTGGATTGCGCTTAATGGCTTCAGTATAATGCTTCATAGCAGTCGCATAGTCACCTGAAGAAAAAGTACATATTCTTCACAATATCTGAACTGAAGGAGAGAAAAATGGAGGGAAGGAGAAGGGGGCAGGGTAAACTTCTGTGTACCATCAAGTAATGATTTTAATTCTTAAGGAGTATCAGACAGGTATGGGACAGTACATACCCATGACACTTGTACACTGAACAGTTAAAATTCAGTGTGTGCTCTAGTTCTTCACTTAGCACAGTAACCATTACTACAAAAACTACATTTACATTCACAGCCACCTGCTTCAGTCATGGTACACATATCACCTTGCACTTTAGTTCAGCCCTGAAAATGAATACTGGTATTCATTTCAGTACAACTAAACATAGTACTATACTCAATAAAGCCTTTCACTGAGGTTTTTTGCTAAGATAATTATGCAACCTTTTCGATCAGCATATTACCTGAGTTCCAAACTGAACACATGACTCAGGCTGTGATGCATTTAATTCAACACAAGTATGTACAGTCCTTACAAACCATTTTTAAACAGTTCGTTTCCTTTCTCCTTTTCCTCCTCAGCTTTTACTGGATCAATATATGCTCTCCTCTCCTCTTCCTTTATTTTCTTTTCGACTTGAGAGAGTAACGCCTTTGTTTCTGGAGTGCGGAATTCTGACATTGACTTTTCATATGCAGTCTTTGCACTGTACAAGTCCTGAAAATGAATCAAGGTCGATTTTATGTCAGGACATGACAAATTCTGCTCTGCACTAGCAGCCAAAATTTCCAGAGCCAGACAATTTTTTGCCTTCAAGGGATGCATGTGATGTGTATTGATTGATCTGCATCTTATATCACAATATGAGATGGACTTCAAGCCACCTAATAGAACTGCAAGTTAATGCCCATCAAATAAATGCCCTAATATAAACAACTGCACATGACAGCTAAATGAAGATTTTACTATTCAGACTGTCCACATTAGACATGGGCATTTCTGTGGCCTAACCGCTGCTCAGCCATGACGACTTTCGAAAAACCAGAAACAGACATACACTAAAAATAATTACACTTGAAAAAACCAAGTGCCATCATAAAAATGTCTTGGCACTCTGAAAATCTGGCACCCAGGATTCATCAACATATTCAAACTATTAATGCCATGCTATTTAATGAACTCTACAGTTAAGTACAAACTGTTAAAATCTCATCAAGAAATATATATGTATATGGATATTTTGGGAAACAAAATTTTCTTGCCTCTACCATGAATCAAATACCAGTCTGTCCAGCCCATAGCTGAGTTGCTGTATTGAATACACTACCTGACTCCCTTAAAATAAAACATATCAAGGTAAAATAATTCTGCTATATTTCTGTTCTAAGTGTTTGAATTAATAATGACTATTACACCCTTATCTGTTACAAAAACATTCAAACATTCTTACCCCAAGATTCCTGTGAGCGTTTCCAATTCTTGAAAATGCTTTTGCAATCAACTTAAAATCAGCTCTATTTTCTCTACCAACTTCAATTGCTTTTTCACATTGTTCAATACACTTCTTGTAGTCCTTCTGCTCAAAGTACACAGCTGAAAGTAAAACAATTCAGAACATTAATTAATGTTATATGCAGGTGGTTCAAACATGACTTTGTATTTCTATTACTGCTTGCAATAAATAATGCAAATCACTGTCATTCTTGCAAAGTTTCTTCATATGTCATCCTCCACACATGACCCCTATTTGTGTGCATATGCTTTGTCACACTGCAGGATTAGCAAGAAGAGAATTATGATGTTTAATCAAACATTTTGTGGAAGGAGGCTCAAAACAAGCTGACATTCTGCACACAGTTCAAGGATGAAGCACTGTTAAAACACAGGTATATGGGTGATACACTGCATTCAAGGACAACCATGGAACAATAAGAAGTCATCCCCAAGGCCAAACCACCAATCACATGGAGATTAATAACACTGAGCAGCTTATTACAGACAAAAGGCATGCCTGTATGTATGTGTGCAATCTGGCAAGTGAATGTCAGAGAAGGCAGTGCAGTAAAAATAAATCATAAGCATCTTATCATTCAGGAAGTGAGTACAGGACAGGCTCCGAAGATAATGTGGTGAAATATGGCCACACTAAAACACTGTTACTGTACTACTACTACTACTACTACTAATAATAATAATACTGAACTTTGCTTATCAGCTCATATTAAAACAACACTTTGGGAAGAGGATCTGGTGAAAGTGTAAGGAGCCACCTACTATGATAGGTAAAGATAAAGGTAAAGGAATCCCTATACATGCTTGGACCAGTCGTGAGCATTCCAGGAGGCTGAGGCTCCCAGATTTCAAAACAATCAGCACATGAAAGTGGTAAAGTTGTCAGCCCTAAGCACTGGTTGCCTTTAGGCCCCAAGAGATATTCCTGATACTCATTTCCGTTACAGGCTGTCGACCCCAGGGCCACAGTGTGGCCAGAAGGACTATGGCAATGAAAAATTCCAGTGACATCATCAGGAATTGAAATCGTGACCGTCCAGCTTGTAGTGCAGTGCCTCAACCAAGTGCTCCATCACATGCCCCCCTTACTATGATAGGTCTGAACAAAACACCAAACTCCTATTCAAAAAATTATGTTTTTGGGTACTGGTCTAGACAAAAATTTGGCAGGTACTAATTCAGATGGACCTAACAGAAAAAGCCATTCTTAATCAACACGTCAGATGTCAGTTAACTACCTTCATACGTGCACCTAAGGGAGATGTGAGGTACAAGATGGGGAATATTAGGGTTTAATTTTTGGCACACAATGTTGTGTAGTCTGGTAGACACATTCCACAGAAATGTATCTACCAGACCACACAGCTTTATGTCACAAAAATTTTGATCTCGACATATCCATAAGTATCCAACATGTCACTGTTCATAAGCAACATACACAATTTATGTTAACAAGTTAAACTTCAATTCAATATAAGTCATCTGCATGCTTCTGTTCCTGCAGAAGCCAAATGCCTATAATACAATGCTGAGAATGAAAACTGACGTGTTGGATTGTAAGTCTAATTCTCCAGGACAGAAATGTACTTACCTGCTATGTTATTTAAATATGTTATGTCACCACTGTCCAGTTCAATTGCCCTATTATAATGCTTTAGGGCTTCTTCAAAGTTTCTCTTCTTATATGCCTGGTTTCCGAGTTCTTTTTCTCTCAATGCCTAAAATTGGAAAATCAGAATCCTTTACTTGCACATTTATTAAAACATATGATGAGACCTACAGCAAAATACTACATGAGGCAAGTGAATTAAGTTCACCACAAGCCCGCATACAAGCAGCATTTAATTACATAACAACAGCATCTGTCACCTTCAGAGTTAGCATCCTTGTACACAAACATGTTCGGACTTTTCACATTCCCGTAGTTCAAAACACTGCTGGAATTTGTTTTCTTGAATGCTCTCAGGATGTTTGAAACACATCCTAAAATGTCAACAATGTCTTAACATTTGTCGCCCTTATAAGTGGTTGTTTTGGGAAAAGCTGTTAAGACCCACAGGATAAACATGGCAAAAATGGTGAACTGTCTAATTTCGTTTTGTGCACTGTTGCCAACAATTACCACACAGCAAGCCTGTTATGAGCAGAGGCACTGTCATGATGCAAGATCCAATTAGCAGGCCAAAGTTCAAGTCTTCTCTGATGAATAGCCACATGTAACCTTGCCGTGCTTCAAGGAACAAGGCTAGTTTACTGTTTAACCTTGTACAAGAATAAAAAATGTGAACATTTCACTTATGATCAGAAGAACAAATCAGCAATCTCTTCACTTGGGCACACATGTCTTCTTTTGGTCAATGACACATGTTTTTTATTGTAAGCGTCAGTACTTTATGGCAACCTCTTGCTGAAAGCACCATGACTGGTATGATTAATCATTACGTTTCTTCAGTATTATTACTATCGTGTCTTATCCATTGAGGCCACAGAAAATGGAATGGTTGATGGGGATAATGATGTTCCTGACCTAACCATTTTCTGTCTAAAGCTGTTCTTCTTCCTACCGCCTTCTGTGCCATAGCAGCTAGCCCAAAGTGCTTGTTGGCAGTTAACATACTACAAGGGAAGTGTAATACATGAAAGGAGATCTGGGGGTAGTTTATCCATGGGACTTCTTTTTTGGACTCAGTAAAGCAAACCAGTGATAGCATTTAGACTGTTCTCTGTACCATATACAGTACTAATCTTTGGCCCCACTATTGCTTTATCAGCCCTGAGAATCAAAACAGATTAGGAATAAGTGAAGTAACTCACTGCTTTTTTCTCAGAACTGATATCTTCTTCCATTTTCTCCTCTTTTGTCTTGGTTTCCTGTGTCTTTGATTTTGACTTAGGGCTTTTCCTTGTCTGCGGTGGTGGTGCTGCATCCATTTCCTCTTCTCCCGGTGACTCCAAGTTAATCCCAAGCAACACACTTAGTGTAGTGAGAACCCTTGTGTCATTCAGTCGTTGCCTAGAATTAAAGTACTAATGTGTGACATCATAAAAAAGGCAGTCAACTGATATGTCAGTTACGAATAATTTCAGGGTCATGGCATGAATATTTGCTCCTTCTTTAGGAATTTCTGATGTATCACAATGCAATTATTTGCTGCGAAAATTCTAAATTTACAGCTCATCTCCCTGACATCATATCAAAGAAAGGCAAATATTTAAAGCCAAAAACATCCCTTAGATATACTTGAGATCAGCCACTGATCCAGTCAATTCTTGTATCTTGTGTTCAGGGTTACTCAACACACATGAAACCTGCAGTTAAGTTCCTTGTGGAATTTACAATAACAATCCAATTAAACACTCTCTCTCAAGACAACACAATCATCATCAATTTCTTTCAATAATTCCATGTTTTCACCATGCATTTTTAAAGTCAATCACTTTTATTTGCTGACAAATGCACTTAACTGTATAAAACTCAGAAGGTTAAAATCTACATGTATCGATATTTTAAAAGACAATTAAAAACTCCGACATGTTTCGGATCCTTTGGGATCCATCCTCAGGGAGTATTAAACGTACTTCACTGAAATTACCTGTGATGTTTTGTGTGCGTAATCAGTGTTTGGCAGCGTGAAATTTGGACCTGTGGTGTGTGTGTGTCTGGTGCGACTCGTCGCACCAGACACACAC
>Ga0209629_10001670_pt1 | contig 14293 bp, 7 predicted proteins | sample TergutCu122P5_FD_187286 | JGI IMG/M metagenome (GOLD analysis project Ga0209629, IMG submission 187286) | Cubitermes ugandensis P5 segment gut microbial communities from Kakamega Forest, Kenya - Cu122 P5 (SPAdes) (version 2) | ecosystem: Host-associated > Arthropoda: Insects > Digestive system >... | reverse complement strand
TAAAATCCGTGCTTTACGAAATGCGTCGTTTGTGTACGAGTCTCCTTCTAAACGCATTTAACCATTTCCAATTTCTGCTTCTTATAACGTATCACATTTGTAAAGGCAATTCTAGGGAGCAGGTAAGTTTAAAAACAAACCGAATAGACAGGTGTGTTGGTGGTGGTGGTGGTGGTGGTGGTGGTGGTGGTGGTGGTGGTGACGACAGGGACTGTTATTAAAGATATGTAATATGATGTAGTTTATACAGCATCGTCAAATAGCAGGACTGCTGTGATGAACTAAGAAAGATGGGGCTAAATTATGGCTGTAGCAAATTACTTTTCTATATTGATCAATGGGTTATAGGTGTGTCTAAGTACGATGTTTCATCTGCACAGGTTATACAGAATTTAATGAGGCGGCAAGGTGATCATAGTGAGTAGGCAAGGATTTGGAAAGGGATTATGTAAGCACATTTCATTGCAAAAAATCTTCGCGTTAGTATTGAGAAACTAATCCAGAGTAAAGAGTAACTGGATTAAAATTCGAAGCGGTCGTAACACCTACACCACACGTATTAGTACTGGTCCCTAACTCGAAACAATTCTCTATTCAAAATATCAGTATAGGTGTTGAACCCACAGTGACAAAAGTAGAGAAGATAATACAGGCGCCTTTGCACGTCCGATGTTGAGAATTTCTGAGAACATAGCGGAGAGGGAGGAGAATGTTTGGGGCTAAGGCAGAGAGAGGAAATAAACGAAAATGGAGAAAAAAAGTGTTTATTCAACGAGACTGACCTGGGGTCATACTAGAGTATCCTTGGTAAAAGGTCGAAAATGACATAAGGAATTAGCGTGATAAAGTCAAGGAGGGTGAACTGAGTGGGATATTTAGCATTCACGGTAAGAACAGGAAATACGTATAGGCTATGTGTATGCAGTTCCAGTTTGTGAAACGTACGCATAAATGGGAGACTAATATTATGGTACAGTTATGACTATGCTGACGCTTTGTTGGACTAATCTCTTCTGCAACGCAATACAAATTTTATTCTTCTCAGCAATGGTATAACATTTCCCAGTAGCGATATCGACCTCAGTGCTGATGTAGTGTGAGTGATCTTAACTACGAATGTAGGGTTTATAGCCACATTTTTAGCCCTATAAATTTAATTTCAATAGTGTGTGGAATATTTTTTCTGCAGTATTTCCAGTAGGACGCGCCATACTCTTCAGCAAGTTTTCAATTGCACAACTTGGGAAAAAAAATTAAAATTAATTGAATGAATTGAAAATTTTATTGGGTCATAACCAGTTTTAAAAATGTAAAACCTTCCGTGGTTTTTGACATATCACGTGATTTCAAAAAGTAGTGCTCCGGGTGGAATCGACCCCATTCGGGCAAGTGGCGTCACTCTAGTGACGTTTTCACCTCGATCTAAGAGAAATTGTTTTGTATGTCTCGGTATTGTAAAAGACTGGCATATCCCGCCGTGTGTGCATCGGACAAACTTGTTATGGAAAATAAACTGTCGGATGGAGGATCTTGCACTGACAGTTTAATTATGTTTTTTTTCCTTTTTGAATTAGGTTAAACTAAAGGTCTCTAAAAGTGGTTATATTTTCTAAATATGATCTAATTTTGGTTAGACCTAAGTAACTGGTATTCAATCAAGGCAGAAATTCACCACATCCATTGGGACAGGATTTCCTACATTGCTCTTCGGAGTTAAACACGGTATGCACTCTAGTGATATACAATGGGAGAATGTGGATTGCGTTCAATTGGCTCAGGAGAGGATAAAATGGCAGGTTCTTGTAAAAATTATTATAACATTTTGGGCTCCATAAAATTTGGCGAATTTATCGGTTAGCGGAGAAATCATTTGCTTGTCAAGATCGATTCTACTCCATAAACTTAATATACGCCTTTTGGAATGACAGCGACAGTCAAATTTTACAACTATAAATGCCTCATTAAATGTGACTCCAGTCTGCGTGGAAACGCATGCAGTGCAGATACGGGTCCCTCATCCTTGTGACAGCCCACACCTTCAAGCCTCTGCAGGTGTCACTCACCTCCATTCGTGACCAGGGCTCACAAGTGGCTGCCGAATTATGTAACATTTCGGAAGGGGGGGGGCGATATTCAGGTGAAATATGAGTACTTCAGAGTACGAGAGAGCATAAGAGCAGTTGCAAGAGCCAAGTTTCGAATCCATAGACACAGTGTTCTGATTTTGTTGTCATTCAGTCCTTCTAATCAAATACACGTACGTTCCCACTTTCGTATTCATGTCATATCACACCTTGAATTCTCTTTCGCCTCCACACTATATCGCTAACTGATATATTTAAAATGAATAATAAGATCATGATGGACCTTCACTGAAATATTTATAACCATTCAACTGGTCAAGGATTTCTCCACTTCCAACGAATCACAGAATTTCAATGTCATGTCCCACCCTATAGTCCCACTGGAATATATCCTGCGCCAATTTAATACAGTACCTAACTTAATACGCCATTTATTTAAGATTCACTTTAATATTATCTCCTCCATCTGCGTCAAAGTTCTTCAAAGCTTCTACTTTCCTTCCGTTTTCCGGTTAAACATGTTAAGGCATTTTTTACATGTCGCTATCATTTAATCTTCCTTGAATGGTTCACAATAATGCTATTTCGTAAATTTTAAAAATCATATGGCTCCTCATCATACGATATATTTTTCCACACTTCTGTCATATTGCCTCTCATATTGGGTCCAAGTATTTCCCTCAGAAATTTGTTCTCCGACACCTTAATTTTATAAACCTATTCTAATCTGAACTGGGACACCAAATGACAGCCACGAGAAACACTAATTAACGTCACACTGTATCATTCAATCTATAAGTTTGTAGGCGTGGGATGTGAAAACATACGTGCAGAGGAAATGTTAAATTTCGATCTCTTCGCAACAGTGTATGCGAATATTCCGTTCTTTCGTAACACAGGGAATTACACCCTAGAGGATCTCCATCGTCAATACACAAAATAGAGGCATAAACGCATCAAACATATACTCCTCTAGTTAACGTCTACCCTGATGTTGCAGTGTTTTGATGTAGAATTACATCTTTATGTTCGGGGGGTCTGTACGGCAAATCTGTGACGTCAGCGTAACGCAACCACCATTGCGCAATATGGCAGCCGAGCGTTGCCATGGTTACAATGATACAACAAGCCTACAGCTATGTGTGCGGTATCCTGTGACGTCACTACGCCAATGAAATCACACATATACATACAATGGAAGCGTGTCGCAACCTGCTCACGGCTGCGCGTCGGGTAATTCTACATCTTCAACACTATGTTGGAGATGTAAGTAATTCTACATCGTCGACAGTACAGTCGTAGACTGAACTTGTTTCGATTTTGTTGTATTTGTTTTTTTAAAGTAGACATCATTTTACTTTTTATGCTTGTTTCCTGTGTACAGTCCATCTTTCTATGGTACATCAGAACCCTCTTTATCTTCAGTGAAAGCTCTAGGGATTGTGAAACAAAACAAGGCATATTTCACTAAAATTGTATACACGGTATTATTTTCTATCATTTTGTCTTTTTTGTTCAAACACTGAAGCATGAATCATGTTCTTCAACTCCTAGTCTGTGGAGCCTGTAGTGAAGCCTCTTTGTCGTCTGGCAGATTTCAGAACTGAAGTCTTGAGACACAGAGAAACAACGAACAGTGTGGAAAGCTTTTCAAGAGTTGTTACAGAGGCAGTTTTTAAAGTGACAAAAATCCCAGAACAACAGTTGCACCCAGACTTCTGCAGCTCAGATATTATAGTCCTCAGGGCAGTGTAATACAGACCCACTGTCGGCAACGAGCAGTTTGTAACTGACCACTGAGAGATGTTCATATGTCAATTTAAAGTAGGTATAAAAGAAAATCTTGGTAGAGGACATCCAGTTGTGTTTAAAGTACATTAATAAAATACAATTAAATATGTACTGTCTGACACTACTGTATGTTTATGTTATTATTGTTCTATTACTGGCTGCTAGTTTCGGCCTCAACAGACCATCATCAGGCCAATATTTACAAAAAACTTAAAATGCTGGTTTGTTTGACTTTTTTGTTCGTACTATATGGACGAGCATTTGAAGTTTTTTGTACATACTGGCCTGATGATGGCCTTTTGAGGCTGAAACTAGTAGTCAGTAATAGATTAATCATAACATAAACAAATAGTTGTGTCAGATGGAGTACATATCTAATTTTATTTTGTGAATAAAAGAAAATTTTCAAATTTATGCAAGTATAACTGCTATAACATGGGGTATTTTATGTAGCTTATTTACCAACGCCTTCCATAAGTGACACTACACAGGGTGTTTCAGCAGCTGCTGCCTGGAGATTATTTTGTGTGTGTAATGTTAAATCAGTATGGATCAGGCTGTTGGCAATTAGGTGAATATCCATGGCAGAAAGTGTAGGTTATTTAAATATGACACATACACATGACATGCAAGAAGAAATCACACTGTATTATTATACATAATTTTTTTTATAACTGGACAATCGCCGAATGGCATTATGTTGGATGAGAGGCTGATAACATTAATTAATCCAGAAGGTTGTAGAGGCAAGCAGTTGGGGCTAATTTCAGAATCATTTCTACATTTTTCTGAAAGGTGAAATTGACAGGAAAGTTCCCTATCAAGATGCTTGTTGTGTCCGAGCCGACATTCGAACCTGGGATCTACCGAATACATATTGCGTTAGTAGAATATATATTGTCAGGTGAAATGGCGATTGTTGAATAATGAATTAGAATGAATGTGGGAGTAAGCTGTAGTGGCCTACTCTGCAGTGTAATCCTTAACTTTTCCTGGAAAGACTCAGGTAAACCATGAAACACCTGGAACAAAAGCCAGTGTGTGTCCTCAGATTTAAACGCGTGGCCTTTCAGATAAGGAGTGAGCCCTTGGGATCACAACCAATAGCGGGGAAGCGCTAGATCGAAAACCGGGGGCTCGCACTCTTAAATCGCCATCGACTGTTTGGGCTGTTGAGCTCTGTGACATTGACTCTTGTGGGGAATAGTGAGCATACAAATCAGCACAAAAGCCATAAATTCATAATACTGAAAGTATATTAACAAAACTCAATATACAACAAGTAAACAGTAAGAACGATAATACAAAATCACAAGCACGCCAAGCACTTATGGCCGTAACAATTCCTTACGATTCCAGGCTCTTGTAAGAATTTACAACACAATCTCAGTGCTTACCGGCCACAACAAAATGTTACAGTTAGAATGATGTACATCAAAAACTCTCAGAACAAAACATACAAACTTGACTCGACACAAATGAATAAACAGAAAACTAACCCAACATATGGCAAGCTGCTAGCCTCTCTCCGTATTCTGCCCCTGCATCAGCCCTTCGATGCATCATAAATTATGCAAGGCAGGCGCCCGGTATGCCAAACACAAAACCGAAACAGAGAATTTAAAATCACCCAACACCAAACCAGTTTTACCTTCTCGACATACCCTGGGCATCTGCATAGCCACCCACGAAGAATCCGGGCAGCAGTCTCTCCCCAGCGGCTGGCCAACCAAATTAAGACAACTTCTCAAAGAGGAGTCCAAACTGCAATTGCCAGACCCCTGCCCCTAAACCCACCAAGAAAACTTGGAGAGCTGATGCCTTCACCTTTCACTACCCCAAAACAACCAATTGCTAGCCGATAGCCATATATGGAAAGGAGAGAAAGGTTCCGGTACTTCTGTGTAGCGACGAACTTTGAGCCGGCCTAAGGTGTTCGGCTCAGGAGCAGGGAAGTTACTCACTGGAGCATGATATTCGGTGCTGGTGGTGGTGGTGGTGGTGGTGGTGGTAGTAGTAGTAGTAGTAGTAGCAGTAGGGTTGGCGATGTTCCTAGTGGTGGTAATAGCAAGAGCAGTATTTGTAGTTGTGTTTGGCTTAGTGGTAGAAGTTGCAGTGGTGGTGGTAGTGGTAAGTAGTAGTCAAAAGGTAAAGGTTAAAAGTTCACCCTAGAACAGCCCACGAAGTCGCAGAGGGGGAGTAGATGTACAGCTCTATTCTTTCTTTAACATTGGCGCTAGATAGGGTGGGTGATCAACACCACGTCCCAGCCCTGGCCCCCCGGGAAAGAGACCCACTACGCATTGTATAGGGGGCTGGGTGGGCCTCGGAGTCGATCTGGACGGGTGCGGAATATCTCACCAACACAGGAATTCGATCCCCGGACCGTGCTGCCTGTAGTGAGTCACTATGCCAACTGAGCTATCCCGGCCCCACTAATAGAAGTAGAATAACTTTCTTATAAGAGGAAGAAACAGCTAAAATCGTTTATGGAAAATGAATGCACAATATCAAATGGCAGCAGTGCTAGGACTAATACATTAGTTAACCTCGCCCCAAAAACCCAGGTCTATTTCTGTTGGATAACCTTGCCCGGAAAAGCACAGCAATTGACATTCGACTGCTGTCAGAAAGTGGGACTGAAGGTAGAATTTCACCTTCCAAACTTAAAATTGTTTGGACAATGCAATGTGTATTAATTGGTACTTGTTTCAGGATGGTGTGCTGGATGTTATCATGTCTTTACAAAGGTGCATAGTGGGAAGGTGAAGCCAAGTTCAATGCATTATTAAATACTGTTCCAACTGCTAATGATGGTGTGCTGAATATTCATGATAAGTCTTGCATACCTTTTAACAAATCAATAACTGATAATACACAAATTTTTCATTGTAAAATCTTCCAACTGCTGAACTTTGCATGGTCCTAGCACACACAGGAGTATCACATCTAGTGATTATGTTGGCAATCAACAGGGTCTGACTGGCGAATCTGTTTCAACAGTGTTTATTCAATCTGTCACATGTTAACGTATGTCAAGTGCAGCACCATCCTCTTGAAAGACAGAGGGTTCCTTGCCTCACAAGCTACGGAAGAACATAATTTCCTCAGTCACAGTACTACCTACAAGGGAACAATCTGATGGTGCCAGTCTGAGACATTTCTCTCTATAATCAAACACATGATGCATTTAATTATGTTTATATCATAGAGTAAAGGAAGGGATTGCCAGATACCATTTTGTTTTTGAAAGTTTTTGGCATGTCAGAATAATTTCTTAAATTTTTTTTTTCCTACCCAAATATAATCTGTTGTTCTTTATTTAGTAGCCTGAAAAGGCCCAAGATGGTTAGATAAATATAATCGAAGATATAACAATTTGAGCAAGAGAAGTGCAAAATAGGCTTTTGGAAAAAGTAGCTGCTGATGCCGGATACTACTCGATGTTACCAAGCAGGATTGACAAACATTTTGAATGTTAAGAAATAGTGAAAGAAGATAACAATTAGGTAACATTTCTACAGTGAAATTCGGGGAGCTGGTAGGTGCTGTGTAGCAGCTTTGTGGCTGCCTCTAACAGCTGTGAGGTTTCAGATGAAAAAGATATCATGATTAATCATCCTGCTATAATCAGATAACTTATTTTGCCTGAATATCAAAAATAATTCTACATAAGGCCGTAATGAGAGAAACTTGAAAAGCTAACACTGAAAAAAGGAGCCTACAGTAGTTTTAAACAAAGAAATGAAAAGATCTTCTTATCAAGTATTATATCCTGTTTGTCCTACCAGCAGTAATCGCACATGAATTTGTCCTTGTCTTCCACTGCACATTCTTCATTGCACCATTCCCTGCACATGATGCATTGTACCCATATCTCTCACATCATCAGAGAACCTTCCTTTGCTGTATGTACAAATGACATCCTCTGTCTGATTACCATTTTCTTCAATCGCATCAGCTTGGAGACTTGCTGATCTAGAATCCCTTTTCACTTTCTTCAAAGCCTGTTTGCCAGGCTGAAACGATTTTCTTTTCTTTAAAGATTCTTCTAATTTTCTTTTATATGGAGAATACGTTAGCATTTCAGCGGAACTACTTGGCTGGCCTCGGCCTGAACTTTTGTTTCTCAAAATCGGTATGGGCGATATATCTTCAGGCAATATAAAGTCTGTTGATGTATTTTCTGTAGACTGTGAAGTGGAAGGAGAAGAAAATGAGGTTGTCTTGAGGGAAGAACTACCTGTGACTTCAGAACTGCAAGCACAAAGTGAGGCTGTTCCTTTTCCTTTTATGACAGCAGTGCTCCTGCACAGGGGTTTTGCACTTCTGTTGCTGCATCGAAATCAAAGTCTTAAAAAATATTCCTGTTCAAGGGGTGCAGTAGCCCTAAAGCCACTTATTGCAATTTTTCCTGTTTGCACTTCCAGGTATGCATTACCAAAGAGTTCAGATACTTCGTAATGTGTTACTGCGCACTTATTCTGCAACTGCCAAAGCCTTATTTCTTCTCCATTGTAGTGCTTCGGTGGGGCCATTAATGTTTTGTCTAATGGCTGGAGCTAATGTGTTGAGTGGGGTGGCAAACAAAAGATTGCGATGTAACATTCTCTGGCTTTGGCTATTAGATGAAGGTTTCTGGTGTGGCTAGTGTGTCCATCTACAATGAGCAACACTGGATCTGATGCAGGCGATTTTGTGACAGGAACAAAATGTTCAAACCAGTCCATAAATATTTCACAGCTGATCCAACCAGAGGGTTGGTACTTGAAGAATGTGCCTACAGGAGCTCCTTTGGTGAGATGAGGATTGGTATTCTTCCATGGAAAAATTATTAGAGGTGGAACAAAAATTCCACTAGCACTCATGCATACCTAACAACTATTATTAAAGAACCCCTTTCTGCTGCAGTTAAAGCATCAATCTGACATTTGCCTTTGAGTGCAAGGATTTTTGGTTGTTTCTTTGGAACCAATGTTAAACCAGTTTTGTCTATGTTGAAAATATGTGAAGGAGGGTAATCCTGAGCAGCAAGCTATTTTTCGTACAAATCAAAGAGAATCTTCACTTATCCCTTGCTGAATCCTGTGGTTCTTGCAGTGGATTTCCTGTTGGATGACGCAACGACAGCTTATCGCTGTGCCGTTTCATAAAACGTTTGAACCAGTCAATGGCGGCTGCTTCTTTGGCAAATGAAAATGGATTGGGGATTTTATTATGGACAGCTAACTGGAAAGCTAGTCTTCTGACATTGTCTCGAGTGCATCCGAAATATTTCCGCTCAATTAATAAAGAGATATTCAACAAGCTTCTCTTCAAGAGCTGGAGGAATAATTGGCTTATGCCCCAATTTTAACTGGATGGCTTGAAAAGGGTCCAAATTTGAGTGAATGTAGTCACCTGGTTTTAGAACAAGGCACGTTATATTATTTGGCAGCTGCTGGATATCCCATTTCTTTGTTACATACTGCTGTGATTGCTTTTATCATGTTTTCCTTGTCCCATGACTTCAAACCCGACCTTCTTTGAATTTTACTTGCAGACATCTGGAAGAAGCACTGCATCAGGTTTATTAACCCTGACCTCCTCCTTGTATTGAAAAGAGAAAATCATAGTGCAGAAGTTCCAACAATGTGTGATTTATGTAGATGCTGTTGAATTCACAAAGAATTTACAGTTGTTGTTTGTTTCAAATGATGAGCCCTCATATCCTGAAATTATTTAAACCTTATAAAGCGTAGAACTTCAAGCAACACCTGCGACTTCTCAAAAGAAAGATGAACTGACAGGTGGCAGGTAATGTCGGATACTGTCTGACATTACCACTCTCTGCTATCCGACATTTACAGCGACCTCATGTCTACATTCTGAATCGTTCTTACACTAAACCTATCGAAGCTAGCAGCATCACTCACAGTGCATCTGGCAGTTAAAATAATGCTCATTCAAACACAGTATACTGAAATGCGACAGATATAATAACAGCTGCACAGTTAAAGATGTTTTGCTTACCTGTGAAAACTTTTATTTCTTGAGAACATAGAAATGAGGCTGTACACTGGTAGCAACTAACTTTACCAACATGGAGACAGGTCATAACAGGTTTTCTGTGGTCAAAGAACTTAGTTCACCTGCTTTTTGCAAGACTGCAGCAACAGTATTGCCCAGATGGTGGTATCCGGAATTACCAGACCTATCCAACAATCCCCTCCCCTCCTATACATGTTTTGGTGAATTTAATAAGCATTTGTGTTGGTTAATGTGTCTATTAAGACTAAAGGATATGCTGTTTGGCCACACGTGTTCCTAATGAAAAGTGGATGGTTCCTAAATGCACTCACTATGTTAGTGCAAAAACTGCTTCCTCAGTCACCGTACATCTGTTAAAGGGCCACAGCACTCTTCAACATTGTGGTAACAGCCTAGCAAATCTGAAGAACACCACTTGTCACAACAACTAACAACCTGGCTGAAGTGCTAATTCTGTACCAACCTATTACAAAGGGGGTGATTGGTCACAAATCACAAATTATAGACTGGATGGCTTAAACTCAGTGGTTTGCAAGCAAATGGAACACATTATGGCACCTATTTAAGGGAAGTTTGGGATAGAAATGATAGATTATATGAGGGGCAACACAGTTTCAGGCAGGGATATTCGTATTAAAGTCAAGTAAACTCGGTCTGCCAGGACAATGCACACTCAATGGACAACAGAGCCAGGTTAGATGCTATTATAATAGATGTTGCGAAGGCTTTTGATTTAGTTCCTCATGATCAGCTGCTTATGAAAACTGCGGCCTCAGGCGTGGAATTGAGGGTAGTTGTATGGAAAATGTAATTCCTTTTGGGTCGTATGCAGAGAGTCAGAGTTGGAGGACAATTGTCAGAGGAAGTTAGAGTAACATCAGGTGTACCACAAGGGAGCGTAGTGGGTCCACTTTTGTTTCTATTGTACGTACATGATATTTGGAGGAAGACAAAGTCAACTTTTAGACTCTTTGCAGATGACTGTGTAATATATAGGAAAATAATGACTAATGATGTAGAAAAGTTGCAGGTAGATCTGGTCAGATTAGGGAGTGGGCAGTGGAAAATGGGATGAAAATAAATCCAGGTAAAAGGCAATTAGCTTCACGAGAGCCCCAGTGAAGGATCCGCTAAATTATTCCCTACTGGACCAAGTAATTCTGGAAGCAAGCAAATGTATATACTAACGAATAATCATACACAGAGATTTAAGCTGGACTTATCATTTTAATTACACGACAAAAAAAGCCTGGAAGGCACTTCATTTCACAATGCATCTGATTCTTTAGTATGGGGATGCGTGCTGGGATCCGTTCAGGGAGGGGTAGATAAAAGTGTTAGACTGGGTGCACAAGAAAGTGGCAAAATTTGCAGATCTTACCAATGAACTGACTGGGTAACGGTGCAGCGTAGAAAGATAGAACAAATATGTGGTCTGTACAAAGCGTACTCCGGAGTACCGGCTTCGAAGGCTATAGGTGACAGATTACAAAGGCCATATTATCTGAGCAGGGCTGATCATGACTGGAAAATTAGGAACTTTTTTCTTTTTTTTTTTTAATACAAAAAGACTTGTATTTCCTTGTTTTTGTTGTCATTACACATACAGATACATATTATTATTATAGGTATTCAGCCCTTGGGCCGGTCTGGGCAGAGACCAGAGCTCAGTCAGGTGACTGGTATGGCTACAGTTCAGACATACAACACCTTGCAAGTACTGTGCATGGACAGAAAACTGAATGATGACTGCCTACTTAAGAGATTTCCACATCCCTTAATATTTAGAAAATATATGGTGCAAACACTTAAAAACACGGTCAACTCTTCTCAAAAAAGAATTTTACTAAACTTGTCAACTTGAGTACTGTGATTTCTGTCAAGTTTTGGCCAAAGCATTTCACAACTACAGCAGGACACTGCACAATATTTATAAGTTACCAAATCAAGGGGAGAATAAAAAATTCTCATTCACAGAGCACAAACACTGCTCCAAATTCTGACATGTGATGACTGGACCAAGGAAAAAAAAAAGTCTTACTTTGTTTTGGCCATTTGTTTGCTTCCAGATTCTTAAATCTGAATGAGTTATTCAATAAAATTATTCTTGAGGTACCTCATCATGCCACACATTAGGAAACGTTTACAACCAAACACTTTAAGCAGCTCATCATTACATATGACAAACAGTTTATTCTTGGGATCATACAGATTCTTCTCCTCAATGATGTCCCAAATTTTTTTAACAACTTCATGGCGGGTCATTGCATCGGCACCAACCACAGCTGCAAGTTCTGGACTGAGAGTGTAGGCTCGAATGTAACCACTACCAGTGTAACCACTACCAGAGCCTCGCTTTCCCTTCTTGCCTGCTCCACCGCCTCCTCCTCCTCCTCCTCCACCACCACCGCCGCCACCAGAATTGGTTTTCCTCGTCTTCACCCAGTCTTCATCACTGTCACTTTCACTACCCTTCTTCTCCTTAGCTGCCTTCCCCTTCTTGGCAGGTACATTTTTCCCCTTCTTTGGACTGTACTCCTCATCAATGACATCTTCATCTGAGCCTTCTTCACTCTCCTCACTGCTAGCTTTCTTAGCCTTCTTTGCTGGAGATTTCTTGGCACCTCCACCTCCCCGCTTCGGTTTGGGTTTCTCTTCTTCCTCCTCCTCTTCTTCTTCCTCTTCCTCCTCTTCTTCATCATCATCATCATCCTTTCCCTTATTTTTCTTCTTTTTACTGCTGTCTTTACCCTTACCATCTTGCTTCTCCTGGAGACACTCCATAACTAAATCATCCACCTCTTTCTTTCTGTCTGTCAGATCCACATCTAGCTTTTCTTCAATCTGTTGCCGCACTTTCTCTGCAAACATTGTTGTAAGGTCTGCATCCTTAAGGATGGTGGTAATTTCCTTGCGGAGATCTTCTTTAGAAATATCTGCCATCTTATGAACTGGAGGCAGGGGATGGATATTGGGAAATATTCCTTTGTAAACAGGACCATCCAGCTCTGCAACAAATTACCTATGAATGCTTTAGGGACTTTCCCCTTCAAACTGAGCACCTTTAGGAAAAGGGGTAGGAAAGTTATAAGTGAAGGGAATTCAAAGTGAGGAGGAAATTGAGTATTTCCAGGAAAACGGGCTGAAATGTGGTAAGTGAAGTAAAGTGAAGGGATTTTGAAGTGTAGGAAAATCAAGTATATACAGGGAGAAGGTTAGGAAAGTGTAAGTGAAGTGAAATGAAGGGATTTTGAAGTATGGAGGAAATCGAGTATTTCCAAGAACAGGGGTTTGAAATTTTAAGGTGTGACATCCCCGTTGTGTATAAACTACAATGTAGAAAAGGAGTGAACGGCTGTCATAAACACAACAAATTTTTAGTTAAATAGTGTAGGTGGAAAGCTATTGACAACTACATGTTTCGGCCCTCAGTTGGCCAAGATCCCCCACACCTCAAGATACACACCCGTGAGGCAATAACGCAGCCACCAAGAGAGCCAACATAGACCCAGCACCCACCAACCAACCACAACATCCAATTCGCTTGAATTAAGCTCATTACTGACTCTATCTGTACACAAATAATGTTAAGATGTATGAGATCTCTACATCTAAATACTTCTGTATTGTACTAAGGATTTTCTTCAGTGTATACAACCTGACGATGGCCAACTGAGGGCCGAAACATGTAGTTGTCAATAGCTTTCCACCTACGCTATGTCATATACTACCGTATTACGACTAACAGGTAGCGTAGTATTTCTTTATAAGGTAAATTATGTATTGTGTGCAGTAGCAATAAGGCAGCAAGTTCGAAATTACAGAATACTTGTTGCCTAACAAAGATGTTGATACAACAGGAAGCCAGGTCATCAATGTCACATATAATATCGTAAAGCAAGCAGGTCATTAACTGTCACCAAAAGTCTAGCCTGGCTGACGCGATGGTCGTACCGAGTGGACTCAAAATTGTACCCTGATCTCTGTGCGCCACGTGATGGTTGCATGATTTTAATGCTTAGAAGCTTCTGGAAGCTCCCAGTTCAATGCACTGTCACGTGAAAACCAACGCCCAAATTTTGCCCTATAAAAAGACTTGACAAGACTCATTTCGGGGGATTCAGGCCATATCAGTTGCTACCAGAAACTCTGCCGCTCTGCTACTGGACATCAACATTTCATACGACAAAGTTGTTTTACAACGCCTACTCTGCACTGGCTGTAACCTCATCTTCAGCTGAATAAATCAGAAGTATTTACACCTCAACGTGTGTTGCTGAGAACTTGAATTCTAATTCTTAAGTGTTCCAACGCACTCAAGGCTTCCCTCTCAGCCTACATTGCCGCTTTCTACGTTCCCAACCCACCATCGCCTTTGGGATACAACA
>Ga0209629_10001668_pt1 | contig 14295 bp, 8 predicted proteins | sample TergutCu122P5_FD_187286 | JGI IMG/M metagenome (GOLD analysis project Ga0209629, IMG submission 187286) | Cubitermes ugandensis P5 segment gut microbial communities from Kakamega Forest, Kenya - Cu122 P5 (SPAdes) (version 2) | ecosystem: Host-associated > Arthropoda: Insects > Digestive system >... | reverse complement strand
CCTGCCAGTTTTAATATGTATTTGGTAATCAATAAGTGTGTAACAGTTGTCAAAGTTTCAAACTTCTCTGGCCATTATCTCCGTAACCGTTCAACTTTGGATATAGGTGTTTTGGGTTATATTGGTATAGTTCAACATAAGGAACACTCACCCGAAGTTTTGTCCATTCCTCCTGGGACACCCTGTATATATATGTGTGTTAAAATGTATGACAGGACAGTCCTTACAAACAGTTAAAATATTAGCCAAGTCACTTACTTCCACATTCTCACCAATTAATTCTTCACAAGTTGTTACACCATCTGATGTTATGTAATCTGAGCTATTGAAGGCATCATTAAATGTACCAAGAGTAAATAAATCAAACACAACCATAAACATAAGTAATAATGAATACTTTACTTGTTACTACAAATAATTTTTCCAACACTCAATATTATTAAAACGAAGATATACAAAGCATACTTCCAACTAGCATAACCCCAATAAATTCACTACCTCAACATTCTCTTATATGTCCCATGAATAAATCTGCTTGTACATACTGGTAAATGCTGGCAAAATGTTATTTCAAACTTAAAGCAGCCACAGAAACAAATGCAGGTTTGACAGATGCTGATCTAGACTAACATACTTTATACACAGCAAATTTAAAAAGTTTTATGTCTCATTCTGACAATGTGTATACAATGAATGCATTTGTCCATGCACACACATTTAATCTCTCTAAGTACTCAGAAGATTTCAATGCTCTGGTACTAGGAGTATACAGAAAAATCAAGGAAGTTTAATTTTGGTCTGCACAGGACCAGTAAAAAGCCTTTAGACATTACAGTAACCTAAATCAAACTGCTTCTCAAAAATGAATCATTATACAAAAGTTAGTTCATCATATGTAATTTCAGCCATTATTAATATCTACAACTTTCATTCAAAATACTTTTCACTATGTTCCATACTTTGTAAAATACAAGGAAAAAGGATCTATCAGAACAGTAAGTGCTGTGACACTTTACAGGAACAAATTTAAATCCGCAATAAACAAACCACAATGCCATTAACATCCACATAACTGCACAGAACACATCTGGAAAACATAAACACCACTAGTACATACCTTCCAAATGTAATTTCTTCATCCTGCCACCCAAATAACTTGATTAATACAAAACATGCTACAAAATATTTCCAATTCTGGTACATAATACTGATGACAATAACTACCCGACATAGCAGACGATCCTCCAATGAGCCATTGGGCATGAACTGGTATACAAGGCAAGGTTCATCACCCCCCACACTGAACCCAAACAATGGCAATATGTTGTCATGACGACAAGAGTTTAAAATTCGCAACTCTCTCAGTGACTGCTCCAGCTGTGCCTGGTTGTTTTCTGGTGGTGCTGCTCCTCTCTGAGTATAGAAAAACACAGATATATGCATACATAAGAAACTGAGAAACCCTTTCCAACTGTCATGCTACTTGCAAGTATACCTGAATAAAATTCTATAAATTATAACCATTCACCAGTCCTACACATTTCAACACTGTAATTTACGTCATCCTCAGTGACTATCTATGTTTGGGAATGTGCATGTGGCAGAGTTAATTTCATTATCAACTGTACACTTCTAATAATGATGTTTTTGTTGTTGTTTGATGGGTCTTTTTATACAATTAAAAATTTAAAAATTCAGTATAGTGGGTACTCATTATCTGTGGTAAAATGAGACCAGAACAAGGCCACTTAAAGCACATGCCTTTTAACCAGGAAATTTCACCAACAAGAAATAATTTATATATGAGTTAATGGGAACACTGGGTGGGCATATAGTTCCTCAATAGTTTGGTCCCATGCATGTGGGAAAACGGATTGAAACCATTTTCTGTTGGAAAATCCACAGTCCATGGATGTGATCCTTGGCAGTGAATGGAATATGTAGGTATTCTGTCCTAGCAAACTTAGTCCTGCAAAATGTTCAGAAATGAATACCAGGAACTCAGGTGATGCAGATCTCCTGTACAACAAATTATTTGTACTGGCAACACATGCAGTACTAAGGACAATGCAAATCTCAGCACCAACATATGTATGAATGGTGATCGGTTACATGGTTCAGCAAGGTGGAAGGAAATTCCAATTAAATGGCTTTGTCAGAGCATATAAAGGATGGAATTTAATATGCTAATAAGTAAAAATGGTTCATTTCATAACAATATTTTACTCAATTACCTGTTCTATCCTTTTGACTGCCACCTGGGTGTTCTTCCAATTTCCTTTGAAAACTGTTCCAAACCCACCTTTACCCAGAATATTCTCTTTGGCCCAACCCTGAGTTGCTTCTAGCAGCTCCTGGTATTGAATCTGCGGTATTGAACCGCAGTTTTCAGTCACTGATGACACATCAGATGCATCTGAATCACAGAGCCAAAGAATGGTTATAGATGACCTGTTTCTTACATAAAATGTATTAACAACCAATAAACACACTCTGATTTTATAGTGTTTTTTTTTATTTTATAATATCTTCATCAACATGTTTTGGCCAGTAATCCAGCCATCTTCATGGTGATGTCTTTGACACAAGAATACAATTGTAGTTAAATGTGTCTACAATATTAAAAACCATGTAATTTCAGATAAAATTTTTGCTGTAAAATAATAATATAAAATAATATAGAATAACAGTGGATGAATTATAAAACAGTGGAGGTTAAAATTATTTAGTGTGTGTGGAATGATGTATGAGTATACAGCAGCCGTATGGTGCGCTTCAATCCTGTAATGAAACTGATATATATTACTAAATATTGAATAATGGAATGCTGAGAAAAGTGAAACAGTAGTTGATGAGGTACACATCAGAGTATTAGGTTATGTGTTGTCTGTATGGTGCACTACTCGGAACTGGAATGGGGTTTGTGGTAGGGGGTTATGCACCTGTGCAATGGAGCTGTATATCGTGGGTTAATTCAAACAGGGGATTTTTTTCTTTCTGGGTTTGTTCCTTACTAATCAAGTTGTGTTGGTGAAAGAATTGAATGTAGTAATTTTCCAGGGTGTTTGCTCGTTTGTATTTGTGTGCGGAATGTAATAAGGTCACAGTAAATTCCATAGGTCCATATTCTTGCGTACCGTGGAGGATATGGATGGCGTATGCCAATAGTGGGTTGTTTGATGTGATGAAATGGATGTGTTCTTTGAATCATTATTCCGTTATTTAACACTTTGGAAACTGAGTGCTGATCACAGTCTGGTGCATATTCATGAATGCCTGTGAATTCTGAACAGATACTGAACCACACAAGCATCACCCCACTCATGGTGGTTCATATGTGAACACTATGCTACTACCTAAGAAAGACTGGCACTGGGTAGTTTCACAGTGAAACCACTGATCATCAAAGGATTAAAATAAATGCAGTACGCTGACTTGAATTCTCAGGGCCAAAGATTATATTATCCAGGCAAGCATGTACCATGCAGCTGACATGCAACTGACACTCTCTGCCTACCAAGTACAAGTACGGGCCAAATTTACTGAGCACTTCCATTTTAGACAGTTAGCATGAATTTACCATTAAGCTCAACCCACATGTGTTTGCAGTCTTAAATTCTGATAAGCACTTTACAACTGACTCATGAAAATATATTTTGGTTAATTGTTAAAGTATTTTGAAACTGCTTTTGAAATATTCATACACTTCACTTCAGGAGATTTGCCCATATTATTTTTCTGCAAACTTGCATGTATGGGACATGAAACTAGAACATAAAATGACCTCCTGAATATGAACAAAGAGTGCCACCAACTCACCTGTCACATTCTCTTCTAATATGGGTGAAAATGCCACCCTGAAGACCTGCTATATAGACTGCTATTCATAAATTCCTTCAATCTATCCAGACAAATGTCAGGATGGTACTTTAAATTAGGACATTTCCACTTTCTGTCACATCCTTTCTAACTCATCATTCACCATTCACATCATAATTCAGACACTACATAGCCTGAGCCACTGACAGCATTGTTAAATAAACCTTAATTAAATACAAAAATTAACTGTTGTTGCTTACTTGAAAGCTTTCTGTGTTGACTATATACAGGAACATTGTTTTCCTTGTTATCTGGTGCAAGCCTGCATGCCCTGTCCTCTGAAGTTGGTGGGGTCATTCCAGCAGGAGGTATGGGAACTCTGGCTGCTTCATTAACAGACCCTGGAATTTGAGCTGGTGACAGCCTCATGGTATTCAGTATCTTTCTTTCTGGTGGTTGTTGTTGTTGTTGTTCAGGGGGAAATGTGAGTTTATTGTGAGTGTATTCTGTTGATTCAGTTAAATTCAAGTTATGACGACCAACGTCCAGGTTTTTGTCTCCTGATGGGCCTTGCAATCCTGATGCTTCACCATTAACTGCGACACCTGCCTCCTTTCCTGCAGCAGCTGATTCTTTCCCTTCTGTTGATGATATTTTGTTGTCCAAACCCAGTGATCGGATGCCATTAGACAATGGTCTTAACACTTCTTCTCCTTCATAAATAAGCTGATGATAACAAGGATCAACTGAAATAAATTAAGACAGTGGTCAGTTGAGATCAGAAGTAAAGTTCTATATAAGGGAGCATCTGTGATATCACACACCACTCTTCATGGAAAAGTAAAAGAGAGAGGTCATTTTAATCAAATTATTCATGTGCTTTAGACAATGATTCCTATACCCAGCAGATCACTTTCAGTAAGGTCCTTAAGCATTTAACCCTTTCATTTATACATTTTTTTAATTGCCGACATATCCTTCAGATGAGACGTTTGTCAGTATTTTGGGTGTTGCTACCATAATTGTTATTCAATTTTACCCGGGGAAAAAAAAGGTCCGAACCTTCCTGCAGATACATGTTCTGAACAAACACAAATTCAATAAACATAAAACAAATGTGTATTTGGCACTGGAGTGCAGAAACAGAATGTCCCAGTGGACAACTATATACATAAGCATACTCTGAGTTGATGTTCAAAGGGTTAGATTTATTTGACTTTGTATAGGAAAGTAGGTCACATATTTAATGCTTGTATCCTTAATCCTCTGGCACCAAACTGGTAAAGCACAGTGTGATGCTCCAAACATTCTAACTGGCTGTTGCCAGTTACAGATGCTCTTATTCAGCCCTTATTTAATGTCCGTCTTCAGATGCTATGCCACGTATTTCATTCCAGCACCAAAGGGTTAAGTGAATTACATTAAAAACAATAAGAACATTTCATAAATAAACACAAGTAGTGAAAAAATACCTACCCTACAGCAGTACCATAACCTCAAACAATGCTCTTAAAAAATGTCAGGAATCCACACAATAAATTAGTTTCACATATACAGATGCCAAATTATGCAACACAAAACCACTTGGAGTTAACAGCACTGAAAACAAACTCTTCTCTTATTACATTCTGGTCACTGCACTGTTGGTATTGAGGCAAAGTGAAACCTGAACCCACAAACTCCGAGTTATTGTTGGCCCAAATGAGACAACTTTCATTCCAGATGGAAACACAGTCACATTCTTCAACAGATTTGTCTGACATCTGTATTTATTCTAAGAAAAACTGATCACACACTGTCGGTGGGAACATTTACAGTAAAGAAACTCAAAAATGGAACATACCAAAAGGTTTCAAAACAAGCATAGCCTGATAGTGCTGCATCTCAGAAAGTAGGACGAATAACTCCAGAACGGTATGATTTTTATGTCCCCAAAGTGTCAGAAGTTCATCAGATGGGGAGTTGCCTCTCAGAATTTCCCTACGCAGATCCTGAATAGTCATCATGTCAAACTTCATGTGTATGCCACCTAAAACAGGAACAAAATGTGGTTTTACAGATTAATAGAAATTGTCTAAGACTTTATGAAATGTGGTTTCCACAGCAGTGAATTTCAATATTAAAGTCTACTGACTGAGATGTGACACTATGTAGTCTGGTCAACAGGCACCAAAATCTGAGGAACTTGTCGCCTCCATCATCAGAGTGAACCAATCCTGAGAATTGAGGCAATGGATTCTTTCAAATAACTAATACATGCTTACAAAACTACATAGTGTCACATTTTCAGAAGACCACAAACTTAAAGGAAATGTTTGCTTTTATTCATTTAACAAACTGGTATAATCTTGTTTACTTTCCAACACACCAACATTAAGACTAGGCGTGTCCAGAAAGTAAAGATACATCACATATAGGGAAATTTTTTATGCTTATTATGGCAACACTGCCGTCGACCTTGATCCTTTACATGTGAGCCGTGCTCGTTTGACAGTGGTAGAACTGGCTTTGTTTGAGTGAGACGTGTTTGAAATGGCAGCGCCGATCCAAACTCCCGTCAAATGCGAGGTGCGTTCCGTCATACGATTTCTCAACACAAAAGGTAAACGTCCAGCAGAAATTCACAAACAAACTGTTGCAGTTTATGGTAACGTTATGAATCGGCCAAATGTGACGAAGTGGTGCCCTGAATTCTCCGAAGGAAGGACTGATGTTCACGACGAACCAAGGATCTCTGACGTCCTTCTTCAGGAAATTGAAGGAGAAATACGCACAAATCGACGCGTGGCGATAAGAGAGCTGCATCACATCATTCCCGAAGTGTCTAAGGCCACAATTCATGAAGCTGTGACAGAAAAATTACGGTACAGAAAATTGTGCGCACGCTGGGTGCCCAAAATTTTAACGGACGATCAAAAAACGAAACGGATGGGTTCCGCGCTGAAGTTTCTCACGCGCTACGCACAGGAAGATTAGTTTAGCCGATTCATAACGTTACCATAAACAGCAACAATTTGTTTGTGAATTCCCGCTGGACGTTCACATTTTGCGTTGAGAAATCGTATGACGGAACGCACCTCGCATTTGACGGGAGTTTGGATCGGCGCTGCCATTTCAAACACGTCTCACTCAAACAAAGCCGGTTCTACCACTGTCAAACGAGCACGGCTCACGGGTAAAGGATCAAGGTCGACGGCAGTGTTGCCACAATAAGCATAAAAAAAATCCCTATCGGCCTACACGTGATGCATCTTTACTTTCCGGACACGCCTCGTATGTGCACAGAACAAGTATTTTATCTTGTTTTTCAGTCAAAATATCTACCTTTATTGTAAGGCATAAAACTGAAATAGAAAGTGAAAGCATGAACATATTGGTTGATACAGGTTACACAAAGGGAATTCACCAGAAGAGAGATACTGTAAAATTCACCCTAGAACAGGCCACAAAGGCCCAGAGGGGGAGTAGAGGTATAGCACTACTCTTCCTTTAACCTCAGCGCTAGATGGGGGTGGGTGGTCAACGCCACGCCCCAGCCGCTTTACCGCTGGGGAAGACCCAGTGCCCATTGTATGTGGTGTGGCAGAAAAGTAATGAGACTGATTTTCTTTTAACCATGAACTTTCATTCTTTTTACAAATCAAGGTTATCCCCTTCAAAATAGTTCCCTTGGGCAGCTACACAGCGACGGAGGCGTTGTTTCCATTGTTCATAGCAGTGCTGGAAGGCTTCTGCTGGAATACCTTTCAGCTCGTCGGTTACGATCTACTGGATATTATCCAAAGTACCAAAATGGCGCCCTTTCAAATGGTTTTTGAGCCAGGAGAATAAAAAGAAGTCACAGGGACTGAGATCCGGCGAATAGAGGGGCTAAGGAACCACAGGAATGCTTTTTTCTGCCAAAAATTCATTGATGGAGACTGCCATGTGACATGGGGCGTTGTCGTGGTGCGTGCAATGCCTGGTCGCACACGTGCCACCCTTTTCCTGAGTCTTTCTAGGACTTCCCGATAAAAAGTTTGATTGACAGTTTGTCCTGGTGGCACAAATTCCTTGTGGACGATCCCCTGACTGTCAAAAAAACAAATGAGCATCGATTTGATTTTGGATTTGCTCATTCTCGCTTTCTTGGCACGGGGAGAGTTTGCAGTGTGCCACTCCCGACTTTGACGTTTTGTGTCGGGGTCGTACTCCAAAATCCATGATTCATCGCCTGTGATAACGCGACTGAAGAATTCTGGCTCCTTCTCAAGGCGGTCCAGAAGATCAAGACACATATCTCTCCGATTGGCCTTCTGCTCAGTCGTGAGGTTCTTTGGAACCATCTTGGCACACACTTTTCTCATGTCCAAATCCTGTGTTAAAATTTGATGGACGGTAAACCGGTTCACATTTAACTCACTACTGACCTCACTCTTTCCACGTTGTCGTCCGTTTTTTGAGGTTGAAGGTCTCGGCCTTCTTAAAAGGACTTGTGCCATCTAAACACTTGTGCCCTGGATAGGGAACGTTCTCCATTTATGGAGAACGTTCCCTATCTCAGTTGACTTATGTCTATTAACATCATAGTACTGTGTCATATTAGGCTTCCACAGTCATCTCGGGATCCGGGATAGTGTAGTCGGTATAGCGACTCACTACGGGCTGGACGGTCCGGGTATCGAATGCTGGTGGGGGGCGATGTTTTCCGCACCTGTCCAGACCGGCTCTGAGGCCCACCCAGCCTGTGACTTATGAAAAGTTACAAAGGGCTTATAAGCTCTTTGTAACTTTTCATAAGTCACAGTAGCGGATTCGCCAAGCTTTACACAAAATTTGATGGCAGAACGTTGCTCAAACTTTTGCCGGTCCATTTTCGTAACGCACTTCACAAACACAACTTCACTTCAGACGCTCTCAACAATCGCATAGCAACTGTAGCACGTTCAAACTTGTACTGAGTCTACGGCAGGGGTTAACCTAACTGCCATGTGAAGCGGGAGGCAGCAGCGTTGTCGGTTCGTGCACAGCCTTGCCAGTCTCATTACTTTTCTACCACACCACGTATAGGAGGCTGGGTGGGCCTCAGAGCCGGTCTGGACAGGTGCGGAAAACATCGCCCCCCACCGGTATTCGATACCCGGACCGTCCAGCCCGTAGTGAGTCGCTATACCGACTACACTATCCCGGATCCCGAGATGACTGTGGAAGCCTAATATGACACAATACTGTGATGTTCATAGACATAAGTCAACTGAGACATATGGTGGTATTTCCCTTGAAGTATTGAATGAAATCACAAAAAACTTCAGGATAATGACTACTCTAGCCAATACTTCAACTGAGTAACTCCAGAATGTAATTCAAGCACAGTACTACTAAATCAACATGCCCAGTCAGTTTAGTCACACCATGAAAAATTATTTCCATTAGCATATATTTTCATTTTATTTCACACAAATATGTTATATTCCTTTCTGCAAATTCCACACAAGGAAGCTCAAATCTGTAATCTCTGCTAATGCTTAAAGTCTGTTAATGAAACAAGAAATATGATTAAAAACTTGAGAAGCAACATATCCCCACTCTCACACTTTCTGGTTTTTCTTATTCTAGCATTCTTTGTTTCTAATTCAGCCTGGTTCTGAAAATGTCATAACTGGTATGCTGGTTGGTTACTCAACCATTTTACAATTCTGAATCACATAACGATGTGATTAAGTGTTAAAAACCTTAAACAAAACTGAACACTACTGGCTACAAAACAGGAGCCAAAATATTGTAGTCAGTGTAGTAGCTAAGGCTATGCGATGGATGCCCAAAAATTGTGGTTTAATTTATGGCTGAAAAAAATAAATTTTCCTCTCCTCCAATGCATCCAGACTGACTGTGAGGGCCATTCAGCCTCCTATGCAATGGTGACCAGGGGCTCTCCATCCCTGAAGACATGGAAGACAGGGCACATCCCACCACTCACCTCCAACCAGTGGTGAGGTTAAGAATAAATGGTGTTATACCTCCACTTTCCATATGCCTTCATGGTATTCAGAGAAAAAACTTTACCTTTACTTTTCCTTGCTGCAATGCACTGCATTCTCCTACATGGGAAGACGAAAGGATATACAGATAATAACATGTCAGTAAAACATTAAGAAAGGAGAGAAGTACTCTGGCAAAAATGCACGTTGTAAAGCACACAAGGTAAGTAATTTACTCTGATTAAACTTAATGCATGTTAACTACAACTGCCACAAGAATCAGGAGTGGATGGAGTACCTTAAAATTATAAAATGAAACAAAGCTGTCTCTGTACTTAATGAAGCACCCACTATGATAACACAGGGGACATGAAGGTGTGCTTCCACACATTCTTACCATCAGCACTAATAAAACTAAGTGGGCAGCTTCACAATTTACAGCTGGAATGGGAGCTGTGTGGGCCCCAGAGCCAGTCTGGATAAAGGTAGGAGACAAAAATCTCTGCCTCTGCCAGAAAACCAACCCTGATGTTCTACACATCCAAGTCATTACACAGACAGAACCATCATTGCTTGTAAAATGATTGATAAAATATTATTCACCTGTTATGTTGTTACACAATTCACAGCAGATAGGAACATGATAAGGTTCTTATGGTCACAGACAATAAGATTAAAAAAAGCGAGATATGTTTTGTTTAGCAAGTGCTGCATTAGTAGTACGACTGCATCCCCCCTGTGGGTGATGCAATCAACAAATGGTCCAAGGAGTCAACATACAGGCATATCACAGGATAAAAATATTAAGAAAAAATCTAAATGTTGATTTCCACCCCATTCTCATTGGAATTCTTATGACATATTCAGACATACAGTAAAGTCCAAGAAAATCAATGTTATGACAAAGTTAATTGGGCAAACATAAAATAGGTTAGACCTACATACAATGAATGCACATTGCAGTATTCTAGGTTATGACATGAAACCAAAATCTGGCAGGTGGGTACCAACATTCTGAAGGTACATACTGCCCCCAACTTCCAACACTGAAGATGGCAAAAGCGTGTTCCTCAGAAACGTTAGTTATGACAACATAACCCTAAAGAACACAATATGAATCTTAACTGCCATGAACACCTCAACCTCATCTTATTATAAAATTTCCTCATGTCCTCAGATAGTTCACAGTCTTAAGCCCAAAATTCTTCTTAGCACATACTACTAATTAGTGTCTTCACTCAAAGAAAGATACCACATATCACAACCACACAAAACAAGAACACAGTAATTGTTTATGGAGGCCTACCATAAATTTATGGTTTTGTGGTAAGCAGACATGTTGTCTTCCATAACAAAAAATAACTTCACAATTCAGTAATGATATGCTTGGCCATTTCACCATTCACAAGAGTTGTCACTTTCCACCAAACTTGTTACAGAATTACTGTTCTATTCATGCTTATATGGCCAATCACCTAAGTCAATTACCAATGCTATCCTTTTTTTTTAACTCTCCTGAAAGCTGGGAAGCAATCATCAAATTCCAGTGAGATATTAAATAGAAATCAACATCTCTGTATTAGTTATTCCTCAAACTTCATCTTTCACTGAATCACTACTCTATTTACTAATATGACATCAAGCACACAGAGATGTAGCAGACTTAATAATAACCCACAGCACTTCATACATCCTATACCTTCTTCCTTCTAGTCCAAAACATATATTAATCTTCAACACTCATAGTCCTATTTCAAGTGACTGCAAGCACAGCAACTTAAGAGTTTTAAATAAATTATGGGCAAATACAATGCAGCAAAAATCTAACTAGGCTATTTTGCTATACAATGAGCAAACTAATATGGTGTTCTAAAACAAACAGGGTAAATATGCAATACACTTACCCTCCTGTTCAATGGGTACTGAGGGTTCTTTCCCCGGGCATAATACAGCCTGGGCGTGATGCTGACCACTCACCTCCATCTACTGCCAAGGTTAAGAATAAATGGGACTACACCTCTACTCCACCCATGTCTTTAGGCATGCACAACAACATCTTTACCTTCACCTTTACTCATAAAAAGGTAAGGTTGCTCCCGCACACGCCATGAAGGCACGGACGGCAAGTGGAAGTACAGCTCCACTCATTCTTAACCTTGGCATTAGCCAAGTAAGGCACTCGCTCATAAACTAAACTAAACACAATATAACATATCGCTGAATTACGGTCTGCTGGAGACTTAAGAATGTCACGCTACAATCAAAATAATCTGTTGCACCATCGCCTATTTAACATGAGGTGCCTGCAATACAAAATACAGTGCAGGCAGGTAACGTAGGAATTTACTTACTTTACCTAATTATTAAATCGTTACGGTTCTGAATACGAGCCATACCTTGTCTAAAAACGTTTTCTAATACCAGATATTCATAATGATTTGAAACGTGCCATGAGTGTTCGGGATTTGGTTAGTTTGGCAACTGATGTACCGTTATTTTTTAAAGCATCCTGTTTAAACCACTTCCAAAAGATCTCTTGCCTGATATTCCAGGCCTACGCCAAACATCAATCCTTACTGGCTTTCGATTTCAAACTGGTTTGCTCAATTTTTCCTCCGTGTGTCATCCGAACATGCAACAGGTACGGAACAGATGAGCAAGTTTCTTACCTAGTTCTTCCCATTTATCCATTCGGTCCAAAATTCGACAAAGCTCCCTTCGCGCAAAATATGGTAAATGATATACATATCTAACGTTACGATTGTTGTTATTTGCCATAACAATATTCATCAAACGCCACAGCTTGTAACTCTGTAACTTCTGCCTTCTTACTTAACCACTGGAATTGTGAGCATGGATCACAGTGAACGCCACAACACCACGGATCCTACGGTAGCGAATCTTCTTTTTTATGGCATAAAACACACCCGGCTGTGTCTTGACATTCAAATGAGCCCTCCTTCTGACAGCAAATGTTGTTACATATGAAGGATCATTTATCGTGGGAAACGGTTCTCTGGATGCGACACTGTGAAGTCGAGCAGGAATTTACCGAGGCTGCACCGAAAAGTCCGCAGTTTTCTACCAGACTTCAAGGTGTCACAACCCATAAAATAGTATTATTCTTAATCATCATAATCATAAACCTAGACTCATGGCTTATTCGTTGTTTTCAAAACGGACCTCTTCGAAATCTGGAAAGCAGTTAAAACAAATAGCCCAAGCCAATATAAAATCCATATTTGACTGTTCTTGCATGGCTGGGGGGAGGGTGTTTCAGCAGCGTCTACATTTAGCAAAAACGTATTACTGTTGCATCACTCATACACTCAATTAGCATTGTTCCATTTTATATCAGTGACACCTCTACTTGAAGATTCTAGTCTCTATACAGAGTGGTGTATAATTCCAGCGTTTCAGAAGGTCTTCCCTCCATCTTCTGAGAAATCTAAGTGGACCGTATACCAAATTACATGCCATCCATTCCAGGAGGCTGCATTCATCATCAGCATTGCTATTAGAACTTGAAATCTCAAATTTTTTGCCAATAATCATGCTTGTATTTGGCCTGACGGGTTCCTTAATACAGACTGCAATGGAAGTACATGCAGATAATGTTCACAAGGCTCTTAGCACAATTCAATTCACTTCAACTGTTTATTGTCACTAGCATTAAGTGATGCAACATGCAAATGGTGAATGCTCTGTCAAGTCAAAATAGTTGGCATAATTAGCAACTCACAGCTTACGCCAATGGATAAAATGTAAAAGTAAGTAACATGTGTTGCAAGTTTATGAGTCACAAAGACAAAATAACAAAGGGCTACCTTCTGGAAACCCAGACAGTTTGCTTGCTACTGAAATTATTTGAACCAATTGATACATGTTCATATACACATAACTTCATGACAAATGTGAAAAATATGTGCCCTTCTCATACTTTTACACATGCCTTTGTCTAAACCATGTGTCTTCACCTGCAGCCCCTGGGCCACATGCAGCCTACCAGGGTGTTATGCTGCCTGCGGCCACACTTATAATTTATTTACATACTACAAAAATTATGCAATAATTTAGGATAGGTAAACCACTTATTATTGTTGCATGTGCAGGACATGAACCAGCCCACAGAAATGGGTGTGATGCTTTGCCATAAAAAGGTTGGATGTCTCAGTGTCTAAACTCTAGACCTCAAAGGTACTCAATGGTATATACATTATGAGTTGGTTTATCTGATACTTGCAGGACCAAAGGGTTGCAAGTATCATTTTTTCAGGTATTATCACTTTTTTGACCTTATGTGTTCCTTAAGGTCCGGCCACACAGAACGCGGTCTGCCGCAGCGGACTGCGGTCTCTGTCCGCTGCGAAATGTTACATTCTAAGCAGACTCTTTTAACTATTATATTCTGAAAGCACAGTTCTTAAGCAATAAAAAGAAACCACTCGCATTTTGATAGCTAAACAATTATGCATGTGAGAGTAGATTGAATCCGCCCGTGCACGGGCGGATTCAATCT
>Ga0209629_10001667_pt1 | contig 14297 bp, 17 predicted proteins | sample TergutCu122P5_FD_187286 | JGI IMG/M metagenome (GOLD analysis project Ga0209629, IMG submission 187286) | Cubitermes ugandensis P5 segment gut microbial communities from Kakamega Forest, Kenya - Cu122 P5 (SPAdes) (version 2) | ecosystem: Host-associated > Arthropoda: Insects > Digestive system... | reverse complement strand
GGGGGGGGGGGGGTATCATTGATAACGAATCGGATTTGTCAAATAGACATCTGCTAAACGAACGAGGTATAAATGATAACTATAAGTCCAAACTGGATAGATGTAAAAGGAATCGCAAGACATGTCTTGTTCAAAAATCTTGTGAATTATTCCATCTGCGCCATGCCGACACATATAACTCTTGCCCAAGCGCAAGAATTCCTGGCGACCTCTAAAATAAAAGAAGCGGTTTTTATAGGGCACTATCTGGGCGATATTGCTGGTTGGCTGGATACGCAAGAAGCCATACATGCCGGCTATATAAATCAAAGAGATTATGATGATGATAATGGCGCGGGCATCTGCAAACGCGCAGTAGATGCCGCGAGATCCGAAAATTACACCGTGAAAATGAAATAAGCAGTAATAAATAACACATAGAATAATGACAAGCATCGCAGCGTGAAATAAAAAATCCGGGGGTCGCCGGATTTTTTACTTTATATGACGGCTTGATTTTTGCGGCGGCGTTTATTATATATGTTGCATGAAGTAGGGGCGCATTCTTGCGCCCAAAATAACAAGGGCGCGAGAATGCGCCCCTACGAAACTGACGAATCATGAACAAGTCACCATATGAAATTTTAGGCGTGGCGAAAAACGCCGACAATGCCGCGATAAAGAAAGCGTATCATAAACTGGTGATGCAATATCATCCGGACAAAAATCCGGGGAACAAGGCCGCGGAAGAAAAATTCAAAGAAATCAACAATGCCTTTGATATCTTAAAGGACCCGCAAAAGAGGGCGGCATACGACCAATTCGGCAATGCCGCGTTCGGCGGCGGCCCGTCGCCTTTCGGCGCCGAGGCTGGCGCGCATGGCTTTAATGGCAATCCGTTCGGCAACGGCGGGTACGAGTTTAATTTCGGCGGCGGGGACTTTTCGGATATCATTGACAAGATGTTTCGGAATATGGCCGGCGGCGGGGAAGATATGTTCGGCGGCCGCGGCCGGCGGGCCCAGCCGGCCGCATTCCGCGGCCGGGATTTATTGCACGAGGTTCGGATTAGCCTTCGCGATGCGTTTCACGGCAAGACCGAAACGGTAAAGTTCGCGACCAATGTGAAATGCGAAAAATGCGCCGGGTTCGGCACCGCGGACGGCAAGACGGCGCCCGTGTGCGAGCGTTGCCACGGCACCGGATACGTTCGTCGCGGCGGCGGATTTTTCGCGACCGAATCCCCTTGTCCAGAATGCCACGGAACGGGGCGAATTATCAAGAAGCCATGCCCCCAATGCGACGGCGCGGGCATTCAGCATAAACAGAAAACGTTGGAAGTCAAGATTCCCGCCGGCGTTGCGGATGGCGCGCGCCTGCGCCTGGGCGGCGCGGGCGAGGCGGCGCCATTGGGCGGCCAATCCGGCGACCTGTATATAGACATTCATATCGCGCCGGATCCGGTATTCGTGCGCGAAGGGGACAATCTGGCGATGCAGGCCAAGGTTCCCTTTGCAATGCTGGCCTTGGGCGGCGAGATTAATGTTCAGACGATTGACGACAAAACCGTGTCGGTAAAAATCCCGGCCGGCACGCAGATTGGGGAACGATTGAGAATGAGAGGATTGGGAATGCCCGCCGTCGGGCGCGGCGCAACCGTGCGCGGAGACATGTTTATAGACATCGCGACCGAGGTTCCAAAAAAACTATCCGAAAAGCAAAAGAAAGCGCTGGAAGAATTCGCAGGCACCGAGCGCCCGCAGAAAAAAAGATGGATTTGATAACTCTCAGTCCCATAGGAAATTTGACTTATTTTCAGATTTGATATACCATGCGCCGTATAATTCAAAAAGGAATTCATATGGCCAAACAAACAAAAGAATATAAAGTATTGTCGCAGAAAGACAAATGGTTCACGGGCAAATTTTCCCCGGAAAAACTTGAAGAAGCGATAAACTCTTACGCAGAGCAGGGATGGAAGGTTGTCGCCGCCTTTGCCGCCGACATGCCCGGCTTCGGCGGGAGCAGGAACGAAGCCGTCATCATTATGGAACGGGATGCGTAATGGTTGAATTCTATGAAAAGGCATATCCTAAAAATCTGATTCCCGTTGAAAGGGTGGCGTGCGACCTTCACGGAATTAACGCCCAGCTTAAAACCCTGAGAGACGTAAAGCTTGAATTAGCGCGTCAGGCCAAAGCATTGGGTTGCGTCGCCGTCATTGATTTTAAGTATGGCCAGCGCGATCATGCTTGGTGGCAGTTTTGGGGATCGTTATTTAACGACAATATGTCTTGGTATGGCGAAGGCATGGCATGCAAAAACAAGTCAGGTAAAGATTAGAACTCTGGCTGGCATCCATAAACAAAAACGAGGCGGGGGCAAAACCCCCGCCTCATTTTATATAAAATATTTTGACGAATATATAAAATGTGGTATGCTTGGGGCAAGAAACAAAAAATGGCAGACAAAGATCATTCATTATGAAAAACAGTTCGTTTAAAAAGATTATTTTACTGACTGCGCTGGGTATTTTCGGTTTCGGCGCGGTTCGGGCGCAGACCACCCGCGCGGAAAGGATTAACATGATAGCCTCCCTGGCCAAGGATTCGGCCGATATGCGCGGCAACTTGCTGGCCATGCGCGGCGTCATAAGGGAGAACGAAGATACCAACGCGTATCTCGCCAAGCTGTCAAAACGCTTGGAAACCATGCCGCTGAATTCAGCGCGCGCGATGTTCCGCAATAGCTATACCATAGACGAAAGCCCGAACAAGAATTCCAAAGAGCATCAAAAAAACTTTGATACTGCGACGCTCGTCACCTTGCTGGCGTTCATTGCGACCCAAATGGACGAAAATCAGGCAGTGATAGACATGCTGGAAAAACAAAAGGAATTGCAGGAACAATATTTTCAGGAAACTTGCGATAAATTATACACCCAAAGACTGATGCTGAAGTTTGGAGACAACAAGGTTAAGAAATAAATTTTCATACGTCGTAAAACATGAAATGCTCGTCTTCCGCGGTCGCCCAATACTTTGCGCCGATGTGCTCATACAGTTTGCGCGCGGGTGCGTTCTTGCCGTAAACGCTGAAGCAAATGCGTTTTACATTCGTTTTGCGCGCCAGATCCCGCACATGCCGCAACAGCGCGAATGCTATCCGCCCGCCGCGGAATTCCGGCCGCAGGAACAGATACGGTATATGATACATCGTGCTGGCGTCCGTCGTCCATCCGTTATAGAAAGACACCGCGCCGGCGACGTGCCCGTCCGACTCTGCAACGAATATATACAACAGCGGCCGGCCGGCAAAACTGAGGCGCGTGATTTCGTCGGTTATTTTGGCGCGCATAATCCGGTGCGATTCGTGGTCCAGCCCTTGGAAATATTTATGGAAAGAAATCAGCAGGTCGGCCAGCGATTCCACATCATTTATGCGCGCGCGTCGGATTTTTATCATGGCTGAAAGCCTATTTTGCGTTTCGGCTTTTTCGGCTCGGCCAGAAACGCGTTGAGTGCCACGGCGACATCGCGCAGCTGGCGGTCGTGTTTTGATAGTTTGCTGTTCGTATTATCCATATACAGCACCAACATTCGGCGCAAATCGGAAATTTCCTTGGATTTGGAATCAATCGCGGCAAAGTATTTGCGGGCGGCGACAAACGCGCGCATGATTTTTATGTTTATATCTATGGCCGTCGGACTTTTTAGGACGCCGGATAACATTGCCACTCCTTGTTCCGTAAAGACATAGGGCATGTAACGCCGCCCGCCGTGTTCCAAACTTGAGGTCGCAAATTGCGACCTCAAGTTGTCGTATTCTGGTTCCGTCAATTGAAACATAAAGTCAGACGGGAATCTTTCCGGGTTTCTTTTGACCGCTTCGTTTATGCGTTTAACCTCTACCCCATACATCATGGCCAGATCGCTGTCCAGCATGACCGACGCCCCGCGGATTGTATGGATGTAGTTTGGAATAACGACCGGTTCGTGCATAAGATTGCCCTTTTATTAACTTGAAATCACAATTTGTTATCTCAAGTCAAAAAAATCATAAATCAGTAAATCTTAAATCCGTAAATCTTAAATCCCGTCAGTCCCCTTCCTTTTCGGGAATTTCGCCGTTGGCGGAAAGCAGAACCGCGATCCAGCGTGTGGAATCAAACTGCGCCGTGATTATGAACATCGCGACCAATAGCTGCACGCTGAAAAACATTCCGACCACGCCCCAAAGCATTCCCCAGATCACCAGGTTTACGAGTATCGCTAAGGTGGACAGATTCAGCGTTTTGCCCGTCAGCCGCGGCTCTATTATATTTCCGAATAATATCTGGAAAGTTATCAGGCCGGCGGCCACCAGCAGCGGCAGGGCGAGCGAGCTTGCGACCAAGAGCGAGAACAGCACCGGCAAAGCGGTCGCGATTATCGTGCCGATCGTCGGTATATAGTTCGCGATGAATATGATGAACGCCCATACGCCCGCGAATTCCAATCCCAGATACCGCAGCCAAAGGTAAGAGGCGACCGCCACCACGACGGACATAAGGGTTTTCATAAACATATACTTCTTCATGCTCTCGTCAATGCTGCGCAGGATATAGCGCATCTTGCCGAATTGCCGCTGGTTCGGGAACAAGGCGGCGAACTTTCTGCCGAAAGTGCTCTGCTCTATGAACATGAACAATATGTATATCAGGACCAGGCCGATAGTGGTTACTATTTGCGCGGCCGACAGACCGACCGACGCCGCCATCGGCGCAAAGTTCGGGACGATATTTCCGGACACGGGCAGTCCGAAAGAATCGCCGATATAGCCGACCAGCGTTTGCAGGCGCGCCTGGATTTCCGGCATATGCGACAAAAGCTGGGCGAACATTGGCCGGATTTGCGTTACGAACGCGTATATCAGCCCGCCAAAGGTGGCGATGGACAAAACCATCGCAAGCGCGTCAAAAAAATAAGTCGCGACGCGCGACGCGCCCGTCCCGGCATAGCGCAGCAAAGCCGGGCGCCGCGCAGAGCGAAGTTTTTCTTCCGCGGTTTTCTTAAAAGGCATAATTTTGCGGTAATACGCGGCGATGGCGTTGATCAGATACCAGATGAACGCCGCCAGAATCAGCGGCACGAAAATCGTCCGCCCGATATATAGGATGAAAAGCAATCCTAAAAAGACAATAATTCCGTTCATTATTTGGTCGTTAGTCGTTGGTCGTTAGTCGTTGGTCGTTAGTCGTTGGTCGTTAGTCGTTGGTCGTTAGTCGTTGGTCGTTAGTCGTTGGTCGTTAGTCGTTGGTAGCTGGTCGTTAGAAATAGCATTCTACATACCAACGACTAACGACCAACGACCACTGACTACTCCGCTACTTCCGTCACCTGTATCTGGTCCGGGGTCAGATTGTAATTTGGTTCTAGCAATTCGGGATGCATGGATTTGACCAATACGTATGCCGCAATTGCTATGACGTTCAGAATGATGGTAAGGCTTGAAAACCAACCCGGCATCGCGGCGTTCAGTTTCTTGGCGCCGATTATTGCCCATAGTCCAAAGAATATTACGACCGGAATGCTCACCGCGCCGAGCGACAGCATGCCCAGGCTCGGCATCAGAACGGCCAGCGCCGCCAGCGGCAGAATAGTAATCAGCAAAAGGGCGTTAATGGTCTTGGCCGCCGTCCAGTCAAATAGCGAGGCCAGCCATTTCGGCCGGACAGAGATAACACGGGCCGCCGGCTTTTCTTCCGGTAGGAAGATTTGCGGATAGAACAACAGTCCCCATCCGAACGGAAAGCTGCACAGAAATTTCCAAGTCGGAATCCCCATGGCCCGCGCGCGCCAGTATTGCGCGACCAACTTTGCAGACAGATATATTCCCAAAACATACAGCATGACCAGAAGGGCAACGAATGTCGCGGCAAAGAATAATGTCGGCGAGATATAGAGCAACCTGTAAACAAAGAATTGCGGCGGTATGTCCCCCAGGCCGAAACGCAGGAATAAAAACGCGAGGACGAGCCAAAGAACGGACAATAGCGAGGTCACGACCGACAATCCCACAAAGCTATGCCGGTCCAGGGCGCCGGACGGCGTCCATCTGACCAGCTTGTAAATAGAGAAAATCGGGATGAACAGGAACGCGGCCAGGAACAGGTATTGGACATATAACGGCATGATTATCACTTGCTCGGCGCCGGCCGTGAATAATGCCGATACCAGCGTCAGCGCCGCCATCACGGCAATGAACAGCAGCAGGCTGAGAATTGCGAACTTTGCGGGCGCGCGCCAGAGCCACGCGGATAATGGATGTGCCGGCCGGCTGGCGGCCGCGGCGGGCGATTTCGTCGGTCTCGCCGGTTTTGGTTTAATGGTGGTTTTAGTTTTTGTTGGCATGGGTAATCCTTTTTTTAGCGGCTTGGATCCCCGGATATTTCCTGGATGACGCTCGCCATAAAAGCTCCGCGTCACTGCGGAAATTCTGGGGATGACATATTTGGTTGCTTTGGCTATTTCAAATTATACCACAATTTCGCCGTTTTTCAAAACAATCTCTGCGGTCGGGGAAAATAATTCCGTGAACTTTTCCTGATGTGAAATTATAAGAAAGGTGACTGGTGACTGGTGACTGGTGACCGGTGTGACATTCATTTCCTTTATTACATCCGCAAATAATTTTTGGGCCTCTGCATCCGCGCCGGAATCGGGCTCGTCCAATATGGCGAACTTTGGCTGGGTCAGTATCATGCGCAGAAACATCAGGCGTTTTCGCTCTCCCCCGGAAAACCCGACATTGACAGAGCGCGTCAGCCATGATTCAGGGATATTCAGCCTTTCGCGCGCGACCTTTAATTTCTGGAAAAATTCGCCGGATGATAATTCTTTGCCCGCCTGGAAATGCCGGTGCGCGATCAGCGAGTGGCGCAGGAACGACATGACGGACAGCCCCGGAATCTCCGGCACATTCTGCGCGCCCAGAAACAGGCCCAGCAGCGCGCGGGTCGCGGCGGGTTCATTTGTAATATCGCGGCCGTCAAAGATTATTGACGGGTTTTGTAGGGGCGGCTGGAAAGCCGCCATTTGGTCGGGCGCGTTTCCCCCGGGCCCCTGCACAATCAAAGATTGTGCGGGGTGGGCAAGCGCCCCTACAATATTGTATTCCGGATTTCCGGCAATGGTTTGTGCCAGCGTCGTCTTGCCCGAACCATTCGCCCCGCGCAACAACACGCGCGCGCCGGCCGGAACATCAAAACTTATGTTTTTCAGCAGCGATTTCTCGCCGAGCGTAACGGAAAGATTTTTTATTGTCAGCATAATATTCTCTTTTATTTTGTTTGATCGGCCAGCGCCATTTGAATCAGCTGTTTTGATTCCACCAGAAATTCCATAGGCAGCCGGGATAGGACGGGCGCGGCCATGCCGGCAACTATCAGGGCCGTCGCCTCGTCCGCCGCAATTCCCGCATGCGCCAGATAGAGCAGGGCGTCGGCCGGCACCGCGCCGGTTGCCGCCTCCCACACTTGGTCGTTATTTCCGTTTCCGTGAATGATTGTCGGCATTGTGTTGATCGCCGCGTGTTCGCCGATCAGGCGGCTGTCGCACTTTGCGGCGTTTTTTGCCCCCGCGGTTTTCGGCGCGAATGTGACGGCCGCGCGAAATGTTTGTGCGGACTCTTCCAATGCGACGCCGTAGGATACTATATTGGATGTGGAGTTGTTTCCGAGGTGTATCATCTTGGTTCCGGTATCGGCCTGTTGGCCCCCACGCGTGATTGATAGCGAATAAAAATCCGAATGCGCGCCGTCGCCCATCAGAATGGACGAGGGATATTTCCATGTTTTCGCGGATCCTATTTCAACCTGTGTCCAGAGCAACCGCGCGCCCGCATCCACCCGCCCGCGTTTGGTCACAAAATTAAAAATGCCGCCTTGATTCCCCTCCTTTGGAGGGGTGGCGTTTGCGTGAAGCGCAAATGACGGGGAGGGTTCTTTTGCGTCAATACCCCCCCCGCCGCGCGATACAAACGCGGCACCCCCCCTGTGGGGGGGAATACCCGCATACCAGTTTTGGACGGTCGCGTATTTCACAATTGCGCCCGACATCGCGACAACCTCTACCACGCCGCTGTGCAGTTGGTGGTTTGGGCGGCGCGGCGCGCTGCAACCCTCTAGATACGATAACTCGCTGCCCTCGTCCGCAATAATCAGGGTTCGTTCAAACTGGCCTATCTTTGCGGTTTCTATTCGGAAGTATGACGCCAGATCTATGGGGCATTTGGTATTCGGCGGAACATAGACGAACGTTCCGTCCGAAAACACCGCGGCGTTCAGGCACGCGAAAAAATTATCCGCCGCCGGCACGACAGAGCCAAGATATTTTTTCACCAAACCGGGATGCTTTTCCACCGCCTCGGAAAACGGCAAAAAGATTATGCCGAGCCTTGCAAGTTCCGCGGTATAGCTGGTATTCACGCTGCGGCTGTCTATGACGACGTCCGTCGCCATGCCGAGCAGGGCCGCCTGTTCTTCCGCGGGCAGGCCCATTTTTTCATAAACTTCCTTTAAGTCGGAGTTATCAACCGGCGGCTGTTCGGAATAATAGTCCAGCGCATTGTAATCAATCGGATCATAATCTATTTTCGCCCAGTGGGGTTCCTTCATCTTTTGCCACGCCGCGAATGCAGCCAGCCGCCAATCCAGCAGCCATGCCGGCTCGCCGCGTTTTTTAGAGATGGAAATAATGGTTTGTTCGTTTAACATTTTCGTAAGGCGTGAGGCGTGAAGCGTGAAGCGATTTCGTCTTACGCCTCACGCTTTACGCTTCACGATTGCGCCAGCTGTTTCGCCTGGGTCAGCAATGTGACGGATTGCCCCAGCAGTCCGTCGGTAAATGTCGCGGTCAGCAATCCGTCCGTATCCGCCGCCGACAAATGGCGCAGCAGCTTGTCCGCATGCGCCAGAAACAAATCCGCATTGCGCGCGATCGCGGAATTCAGCTTTATGCTGCGGCGCAGCTGTTCCAGGACAAACGGGTTTTTGCCGTATTCGTCTATCAGCCCGCCGAGAGTCCGCCACAGCAAATGTTCGGCCGTGTCGCGGGGCTTTATGTCCAGCTCTGCCATCACGGGCGTAAGGTTCTGCACCAGGTCCTGATAAACTATCTCTGCATTTTCGGCAATCGCGCCGGTCGCCGCCCGATCGCGCAGCGCGTCGCGCATTTTTGAAATAGCGGCGTTTTGCGCGGCGATCGCGCGCGCGACCAATTTTATTTTTGAATTCATCCCCATTGCCACGGCAAGCGCCGCGATGATGCCGGCGGCAATGATGCCGAGGCATATGAGTATTATGATATTGAAATCCATGCGTTCGCCCCTTGTTTGCAGGGATTGTATCACAATTTTGCCAAATGGCAAATAGTCGTTAGTCGTTGGTCATTGGTCGTTTAGAATAAATCATTTCTACATATTACTAACGACCAATGACCAACGACTAACGACTCACTTTTTCCCCTTGCCACGATTCGGGCGAATTGTTATAATAATTTCAATAGGATGGAAAGGAAGGTTATGATATTTAAAAAAATCCTGCTTTTCGCGATATTCGCGACTGCGGCGGGGTTCTGTTTTGCCGACGGAAATCCGCCGGTTGCCGGCAATATTCCCCAGGTGACGATTATGCCGCCGACCGCGTGCGCCGGTCCGAATTGCGGAACGCCGCCCGCGAACGTGCAGCTGCAAATGCCGCCGGTGATGCAACCGATGCCCGGCCCTGGCCAGGCTCCGGGCGACCTGGGAATGGTCGCGACCCCGGTCGGATGCGACGCCCCGCCAGAGGTGCAGAACGCGGTTCCCGTCTGGCCGGCCATCGGCAGCGACGCCGACATTCAAATAGCCAATACCGCATCGGGCAGCGCGTCTGTTGGCAATATCCGCAGAAATGACGACAATATAAAGATCGTTTCCAAAATCGGCGCGGATCTGACGGTTGAAAACAATATAAACCTGGGCGGGGACAGACACGTTTTTTCCGGCGGCGCGAACATGCTGCATCCGTATCAGGCGCCCGCGGGATTCAATATTTTCGCTAATGAGTCCGAAATGCCCCTGATGCACCAGGAAATGCTGGAAGACGACGGCGGCGCGGTGCTGGCCATGTCGCGCTCTACCCGGGCGCCGGGCGGGATGCGGGGTCTCGGCGGATTTATCGGGGCCGGTGGTTCCGGCGGCGAAATACGCAGCGTCATCGGCGCGGACGGGCGGACCGTTTCCCTCAGCTGCGACGCGACCGGCGCCTGTGTTCCGGCGCCCGCGAACGTTTCGGGCGATGATTCCGATTACCAGATTTATGACGACAACGCGCCGCAAATGGGCGTGAATAACGACGGGATAGAGGCGCCCGTGCCCCCCGCCGGCGTCCAGGACCAGGTTCGTTCCTGGGTCGTGGCGTCCGGACAGACGCTGCGTTCCGTTCTGCAGGATTGGAGCAATAAAGAGGGCTGGGACCTTATCTGGGGAACCGCGCGCGAATACCCGATAGAAGCGTCCGCCGTGTTCAAAGGCCGCTTTGTTGACGTGTCGTCCGCGCTGGTCCGCAATTTCAGCCGCGCCACGCCGATACCGTATGCAAAGTTTTACAAGGGCAACCGCGTTCTGGTCGTGACAACGGTGGATGGAAATTAAAATAGTCAAGGTGGCATTAAATGTCATCCCCGGAATTTCCGCAGTGCGCGGAACGCGCATCCAGGAAATATCCGGGGATCCAGGCGATAAAAATTTAAGATTTATGATTTATGATTTGGGATTTCAGATTTAACAAATCTTAAATCAGTAAATCTTAAATCATAAATAAAAGAGGGTTTATTTATGAAGAAAATACTTATGCTTTGCGCTTTGTGCTCTGCCGTCTTGCTTTCCGCCTGTGCGAAAGAGCAATCGGCCCAGGTCGCGGCGTCGGTTGACCAGGACTATACGAACGCATACGACGCGTTTGAAATGGCCAAGAACCCGGGGGCCAAGGTTTCCAGCAACGATACCGTGTCAATGAGCGAGGGCGTCTGGCTGGGCAGCCAGTCAACATTGCTGGAACACAGAAACAATCTGCCGGATCAATACGAATCCGATACGGGCGTCACTATTTTATTGGGCGAGCCCGCGACCCTCCAAGTGCTTGCGAACAACATTACGTCCGTGACCGGAATTCCGGTAAAGATAGACAGCCAGATAAACCCGGAAAAGTTAAAGCGGTCCATGAATATCGCCTATACCGGAAAATTATCCGGATTGCTGAGCCAGGTTTCAACCGACCTGGACGTTTTGTGGTATTACGACAAATCGGCGATCGTGTTTTATGAAACGGAAACCAAAACTTATTCCCTGTATGCCCTCGGCACCGACATCAGCTATCAGTCCAAGATATCCACGGACGACGGGTCAAACAACGTGTCGCTGGAATCCAACCTGCGCGAATGGGACGAAATAGAAAAAACGGTCGGGTCAATCGTGGGGCATAACACAAACGCCGATTTCACGGTGTCGCGCTCGCTCGGCACGATCACGGTCACCGCGGCGCCAAGCGTGCAGTCGCGCGTCGGCGAATATCTGGACAAGCAGAACAGGCGCCTCTCCCAGTTGGTCACCATAGACGTCAAAGTTTTGCAGGTATCAATCAGCAACAACTCTGCATTCGGGCTGAACCTGGCGGCGGCGATTAATGCGGCCAGCGGATTGAACGTTGTTGCAAATCCCGTGAATAACCTTTCCGGCCCGACCAAGGCCGCGGCGTCCAGTTTGAATGTGGCGGTTCTGGCCGGCCTTACGTCCGTGGATGCGTCCAAGACGGTCGCAAACGGCGGAACGCCCGCCGGCCCGAATGCCAATGCAATCAACGCGGGCGGACTCGGCCCCGTTGCGGGCAGCCAGGCGTTAATCAGTGCTCTCGCCCAACAGGGCAAGGTGTCGCTGGTGACGAACGTCGGCGTGACGACGCGCAACAACCGCATCGCGCCGGTGTCCAACACGCGGTCCACTGGATATATCAAGCGGTTTGAATCGCGGAACTTTACGACGGTGGAAAGCTCTACGGTTGACCAGGATAATCTGGAAACAGGATTCTCTATGCAGCTACTGCCGAATATTTTGGAAAACGGCAAGATACTGCTGCTGTTCAAAATGAACGTGCGCGAACTGATTGTCATGGCGCAACAGACGATTGGCGAAGTTACCTTGCAGCTGCCCGACGTGGAAGAACGTTCTTTCATGCAGGAAGTGATTATGGAATCCGGCCAGATGCTGGTGCTGTCGGGATTTGAACGCCTGTCCAACAACGATACGCGCTATGGCATCGGCGACCCGGACTTTATCGCCTTGTCGGGCAGCCGCGAGTCCTCGTCCCAGCGCGACGTCCTGGTCGTGATACTGACGCCGCAAGTATTGGTATCGCCGATGGATGCAGAGCGCAGCATACAGCAACACTGGGGTGCCCCCCTGAATTAATTACCCCGCCGGTTCCGCGGTGGGCGTGAAAAAGGGCCCCTCGTGTATGTTCAATACACGTCGGGCCCTTTTTCACGCCCAGTCGGCACAACGGATGAAAATGATTTTATTTTTGGTAAAATAAAATGAGCGATATTTTCCTGCCCCCGATTTATCGGGGGCGGGATAGAACTTGTTAGCGAGCGAAGCGACGCGTTACAAGTTCTTGGGTGGGGGTATAATAAAAGGAGTGCAACATGAATACATTTTTTAAAATCGGATTTTTTGTTTTGCTGGCGGTTGTGATTGCCGGCGGCTGGGTGTTTGTAAAGGCCAATCCCATGAAGAATACGGGCGCGGCGTCATGGACGGATTTCTATTCTTCCGATCCCGCGGCGACCATGAAATTCTTGAACGATAATTTCGGCATCACCGCAGAGCAGAGCAAGGAAAGCGCGGACAATATGGTTTATTATGTGTTAAAGGCCAAGGGACAGATGTGGCCATTTGCGGGGATCACAGATGTTCCGATGCTGCCCGATGGAACGAAAGTCAATCAGCACACGACGGTCTATCTGACCGTAAAGGATTACGCCGCGATGCATCAAAAAATGCTGGCGGCCGGCGCGACGGCGGTGGTCGCAGACAAATTCGCCGGCGGCATGAAGTTCGGGATTTACACGATCCCGGGCGGCATCACCATCGGCATCGCGCAGTATGAGAATGCGAAGAAGTAAAAAATCCGGCATCGCCGGATTTTTAATAGTTATCCAGTATAGTTCTATATGTCTATAAAATAAATGCCGGTTATTTCGGTTTTACCGGCGGGTTCTTTTTTCGTGCCCGTTTATGAGTGTTTTGATAGGCCCGCCGTTGTTTGGTGATTTCATACAATGTAATTCCCGTAGATGTGGCCAAATTAAAACTTTCTATGATTCCATACATTTCCATTTGGACGCATGCTTCTGCCCGTTCGGCTGCCGCATCACTTATGCCTCTTGATTCATTCCCAAACCAAACCGCAAGCTTGCTTTGGGTAAAGTCCCCATTCTGCAATATTACATTTGTTTTGCCTTTGATGTGCGGCGAAGTCACAATTGATACGAATCTGTTCTTTTCAAGATGCGCGAAACATTCCTCGGTCGTTTTAAATACTTTGACAAATGTCCATTTGACCGCCGATACCGACGTTGTCATCAATTCTCTGTTCTCGCGCATTCTCTCCCATTCTTTTGGAATGATATTCGCGCTGGTAACAATGTATAATTTTTCAACGCCAAGCGCATTGATGTTTCTTATAACAGTTCCAATATTTTTGGTGTCTTTTGGTTCTTCAAGAACTGCGATTAAATTTTTGCACCTGCCTGTTTTTGCAAAGTTGGCTTTTTGCCGCAGAGAACTTTTTGATGTAGGAGCGTTTGTCATTTCATAACCTCTAAATTTTATTAAAAACGCCGGGAATGACCCGGCGGAAAAATTTTTCAGGTGCCGCGATTACGCCATCTTGCCGACTTTCTTGGTCATCCGCGATACCTTGCGCGAGGCGCGTTTTTTCGGCATGGTTTTGCCGGCCGCCTTCATGATGTGGGATTCGGCGACGCGCGTCGCCTTTGCCGCAACCGCTTTGTCGCCGGATTCGGCGGCCTTTTGCGCCTTTTTTACATAGGTTTTCACGCGCGTCCGGCGGGCCGTATTGACGGCGTTCTTTTTCTTGGTGACCAGAATGCGTTTCTTTGAAGATTTGTGATATGCCACTTTTTTTCCTTTTATTATTGTCTGACTTTGGTGTATTCTATATATTGTTGTACTAAAAGTCAAGAATTGTAGGGGCAAATAATTATTTGCCCCTACCA